>Ga0105049_10003105_pt1 | contig 19697 bp, 16 predicted proteins | sample MAT06_FD_78087 | JGI IMG/M metagenome (GOLD analysis project Ga0105049, IMG submission 78087) | Freshwater microbial communities from Lake Fryxell liftoff mats and glacier meltwater in Antarctica - MAT-06 | ecosystem: Environmental > Aquatic > Freshwater > Ice > Liftoff microbial mat | place...
ACCCAGATGTTGCGTGGTCAAAGTCAACGTCCAAGGTGGCGTCGACGTTCAGGTTCAGGTCAACGTCAACGCGATCTGAGGCATTGGCGCTAGCGTGGTTTGCGAAGTGCCCAGCCCGCTGCAAATGCGAGCTGGACCACCGCGTCCGTCAGGTTGACGGGTACCCCGCGCCCACGCGCGGCGAAGTAGCTGCCACCGGCGGCAAGTGCGAGCGCGGAACTGATGCCGACCCAGCGCGCCGCACGGGCCGGCATCACGCCCCCGGCGAGCGCGGCGCCGAGCGCTGCGACCGCGACGCCGAGCGTCTGAGCCACGCCGCGATGCGACTCCTGACCGGTGTGGCGCATGTAGTGGTCCGTGAAGATCACGGGCCAGAGTCCGGTCGCGAGGTAGTACGCGCCCTGGGTACGCGCAGGCCACCAGGAGGTCTTGAACATGCCGAAACGATCAGCAAGCGGCACGCCACGTCGCCACCGGCCGAGTGAGCGGTCATCGATTACCCGCGGGGCAGGCAGACTCACTCGGGCTTGGTCGCGACCGTGTCGCACGCGAACTTGATCTCGGTCCACGTGAACTTGCCGGGTGCGGTCTCCTTGCAGTCGTAGCCCTGCAGTCCGCAGTCGATGTTGTCGGGGCCGACCGAGCACTCGCCGTACTCGTACGCGCAGTCCGCGCCGGGCCGCACGGCCTGGCACTCGGTGATCGACATCTTGTCGGGTGCCGGTGGATTTCCCGTCGGACCCGGTGGGTTGTCGTGTGTTGGTTTGCAGCCACCGATGGCGGTGACCAGCACGAATGGGGTCATGAACGTCTTCCGAACGCGCATCCCCGACGGTAGCAGTGGAGGCGGTCTCCGAGACGATCCAATCCGGAACTTCGTGCTGGGCCAACACGCGCATCCGTGCGAGTCCACCCCGGTCCACCTGCTGTTGACCGACGTGATCATGCCGCGGCTGAACCGGCGGGAGCTGGCCGAGCGCTCGTAGGACTCCGCCCCGACCTGCGCGTGATCTATGGATCAGGACTTCGGACGCGTGACCACGAGGTGGCCCGACCCCGACGCATCGACGTAGCCGAACCGAAACCCGAGCTTCTTGCGCGGGTTCTTGCGCCAGAGGTCGACGAACGTACGATCCGCGCGCGTGCCGCGGCTCCCCTCGAGGAACGCACCCGAGTAGGCGCCGTAGGTCTCCTGCACCATGCCCGCGGGATCCGCGAACAGCGGCGGAATCCCCGTCGAGTCGGACAGCATCCACGCGAGATGATCGAGCAGGTACTGCCGGATCTTCGAGAACGTCGGGCGGTGCAGCAAGTAGCTCGCACCCTTGGTCAGCATCGTGACCTTGCCCTTCGACGACAGGTGCTTGATCAGCCGCGGCTGCTTGGTCTGATGCTCGTCGTCGAGGTTCCAGCCGAAGTGCCGGAACACGCGCTCGCTCGTCTCGCCCGGCTTCTTGTAACGAATCTCGACGTGCGAGAACGCCTCGGAGAACGTCGGCGAAGCCCAGTCGCCCTTGAGCGCCTTCATCTTCTTCTTGTCCGCGTCCTCGATGTCGGCCTGCTCGAGATAGACAACGTTCCCCGCGTCATCGAGCCGGAAGTACTTCATGTCGGTCGGCTCGTAGCCGGCGGTGACCAGGCCCATCAGGTGCGAGGCAACCTGCCCGGGAATGTCGTTGCGCTGCTGCGCCGACAGATTTACTGATGTGTTCGATCCGACCGAGAGCAGGCCTCCGATCTCGACCCGCAGCGCCGCGAGCGAGTTGCCGAGCTGATCGGGCTTGAGCGTCTTGATGCGACGCGGATCGCCGGCCAGCTCGAGCGAGATCGTCGTGATCTCGGTCGCGTCGGGAAATCCGACGAGCGCGCTCAGCAGGTCACCACCACCGAACGGATAGACCACGGTCTTCGGGATCGTCTTCGGAATGGTCTCGTCGAACCACGACTTGTGCTTCCCGAAGTACGCGGCGCGAAACTCGCCCATCCGCTTGAGCACGTTCCCGCAGTGCCGCGCAGCGACCTTCGCGAGCTTGTCGCGCGCGATCGCGTCGCCCATCGCATCGGCGATCCGTTCGGTCTCGGGCCCACCACACGCGGCGATCTTGTAGAGCAGCTGCACCTCGTCCCTGAACGAGTAGCCGTTCGCCGGGACCACCCCCGAAGGCGCCGGTGGCGTGGCCGAGCCACTCGCGACCGCCGCATCGGGGGTCGCGAGTGGCGGCGTGGAGTGCGACTTGCCAAGGCCGTCGGTGTCGAGGTCGCCGGTCGCCGACCCGGTCGAGGTCGACGATGCCGTCCCTCCACAGGCCACAACCACAGCGAGCAAAAGCGGAAGCGAACGCATCGTGTGTAACGCCATGGGTCGTCCCGTCATTTCACGGTCAAGCCGTGCAGCGCGCCAGTTCCTGACTACGAGGCGTCTGCCACGGCACCCGCGTACATCTTGTCGAGCAGCGAGCTGTACTTCTTCTCGACGACCTTGCGCTTCACCTTGAGCGACGGCGTGAGCTCGCCGGCATCGATGGTGAGGTCCTTCGGGAGGATCGCGAACTGCTTCACGGTCTCCCACTTGTTGAGCGTCTTGTTAACGTCGTCGATGTACTTCTGGACCGCCGCCTTGATCTCGGGTGCCGCCACGATCTCGTCGTAGCTGCCCGCGACGTTGTTGTCGCGCGCCCACTTCATCGTGGCTTCTTCCTCGACCGTGAGCAGCGCGCTGACGAAGTTGCGCTCGGCGCCGTGGATCACGATCTGGCTGACCAGCGGACAGCTCGCCTTGAGCTTGCCCTCGATGTACGACGGCGCGACGTACTTGCCGCCCGACGTCTTGAACAGGTCCTTCTTGCGATCGGTGATCCGCAGGAAGCCGTGCTCGTCGATCTCGCCGATGTCACCGGTGCGCAGCCAGCCGTCCTTGGTCAGCGTCTCGGCGGTGCCCTCGGGGAGGTTGTGATAACCCTGCATGATGCCGGGGGACTTCATCAGGATCTCCTTGTCCTCGGGCGCGAGCTTGACCTCGGTGCCGGGCATCGGGAGACCGACGGAGCCGAACGCGAACTTCGACGGCCGGTTGACGAACGATGCGGCGGAGGACTCGGTGAGGCCATAGCCCTCCAAGATCAGGATCCCGCACGCGTGGAAGAACTCGGCGATCTCGCGCGACAGCGGCGCCGAGCCCGAGATGAAGAACTGCACGCGCCCGCCGAAGCGCGCCTTGATCTTCGAGAACACTAGCTTGTCGGCGATCTTGAGCTTGAGCGCGAGCATGCCGCCCGGCTCCTTGCCCTGCTGGCGCAGCTGCGATCCCTTGCGGCCCGTCGCGACGGCCCACTCGAAGATCTTCTGCTTCATCCCACCGACCTTCGCGCCCTCGACGATCTTGTTGTAGACCTTCTCGAAGATGCGCGGCACCGCCGCCATCACCGTCGGCTTCACGACGGCGAGGTTCTCGACGATCTTCGGGATCCGACCGTCGACCGCGCAGACCGAGCCCGACGCGATGTGCGCCGACATCAGGACCTTGCCGAACGAGTGCGACATCGGCAGCCACAGGTACTGCACGTCGTCGGCGTTCATCAGCTTGGTCGCGTCCATGGAGTCGGCGGTGTACGCCCAGCACTCGTGGAGCAACCGCACGCCCTTCGGCTTGCCGGTGGTGCCCGAGGTGTAGATCAGCGTCGCGAGGTGCTCGGGCTTGATGCCCTTGACGACATCGTCGACGGCCGTCGGATCGTTCTTGAGGTGCGCGGCGCCGACCGCCTCGAGCTCGGCGAGCGTGATCACCCAGTCCTTCGCGGCGTCGTCGGGGGTGCCGTCGATCAGGATCAGCTTCGACAGCTTCGGCAGCTCCGCCTTGTGGGCGATCAGCTTCTTGAGCTGGCTCGCGTCCTCGACGAACGCGAACCGCGTGTCGGAGTCGGCGAGGATGAACGCGCACTCGTCGGCCGCGCTCGACGGATACACCGTCGTCGTCGCGCCACCGGCCGACAGGATGCCGAGGTCACACAGCAACCAGTCGAGCCGCGTGTTGCACAGGATGCCGACGCGCTCTTCACGCGCCAACCCGAGCGAGAGCAGGCCCGCCGCGATCGCCTTGACGCGCTCGCCGGCCTGGCGCCACGTCATCGACCGCCAGTCCTCACCGACCGGGTAGCGATAGGCCTCGCGATCCGGCGTGTCTTGCACGCGGGTCGCGAGCAGCTGCGCGAGGGAGGTCGTGCGACGGGTTAGCTTCTCGGGGGCTGTCGATTCCACGGCCGGACTATCCCGCCGTCCCCGGGCCGATGCAACGGCCGGGGCCGTCGAGGACCCTCCGAAAAAATCCGTTCGAACTCCCCTCGCTCGCCGGTGGCGGGCGGCGGTAACCTGGCGTCGTGATCGACGCTCACGCTTGGCTCGATGCACTTGCCGAGGCGTGGAGGGGCGAGCGGTTTGCCGTGCGCGCAAAGCTGGCGCTCGAGAGATCTGGCCGCGTGCTGGCGGAGCGGGTGGCGCTCGGCATCGCCCTCGCGCGGCTGCGGATCATCGACGAGCGCTCGGCTCCCGGAGATCGCGTGCGGGTCCACGTCGCGGTGCCCGAGACGACCGACCTCGACAATGTCCGGCTCTCTCCCGGTGATCCGGTGCGGCTGTGGGCCGAGCACCCCGACGAGCCGACCGCCGTGCGTGGCGTCTACGAGCGGCGCGACGGGCAGACGGTCTGGTTGATGCTCGACCGTCCGGTCGACGAGCTCGACCGCGAGTACGCCCTCGATCCCGAGGCTCCCGAGGTCACCTTCGATCGTGGCGACGCGGCGATCCAGCGTGCGCGCAACGCCCTCGCGACGTCAGACCTCGCGCGCACGCGCGACGTCGCCGCGGGGAATCGGCCACCCTACCCGCTCGCCAGGATCTCGTGGACGCCGATCGATCAGGCCCTCGACGACCACCAATGCGAGGCGGTCGATCTCGCGCTACGCAGCGGCGACATCTCGCTGATCCACGGCCCGCCGGGCACCGGCAAGACTCGCACCCTGGTCGAGGTGATCAGGCAGCGCGTCGCGCGCGGCGAGCGGGTGTTGTGCGCGGCGCCGTCGAACACCGCGGTCGACAACCTCGGGTTGCGCCTGGTCGACGCCGGGGTGCGCGCGGTCCGGATCGGTCACCCGGCGCGGATCCGGCCGGAGCTGCTCGCCCTCACGATCGACGCGCAGGTCGATGCCGATGGTGCCTCGAGGCTCGCGCGCGAGTGGCGCGACCGCGCGCGCCAGATCCGCAAGACCGCCGCCAGCAAGTGGGGGGCGGAGGCGAAGGCGTTATCGAACGAGGCACGTGCGCTCGACCGCGATGCCGGGCGCGAGCTCCACAACGCCGAGCGCGCGATCATGGCGCGGGCCGAGGTCGTGCTCGCGACCTGCGTCGGCTGCGACAGCCCGATGCTCGGCGATCGCAAGTTCGACTGCGTGATCGTCGACGAGGCGACGCAGGCGCCGGATCCCTTGCTGCTGATCGCGCTCTCTCGCGCGCGCGTCGCCGTGCTCGCGGGCGATCCACATCAGCTCGGCCCGGTGGTCACCGGCGGCCCCCAGATCGAGGCCACGCTCGGGGTCACGGTGTTCGAACGGATGGTCGCGACGTACCCCGCGACGATGCTCGTGCAGCAGCACCGGATGCACGCGCAGATCATGCAGTTCCCGTCGGCGAGCAAGTACGAGGGCAAGCTGGTCGCCTCACCCGCCGTCGCCGGGCACACCCTCGAGGATCTCGGCGTCGCACCCGACCCGCAGCGCACACAGCCACTGTGGCTGATCGACACCGCCGGGAAAGCCTGGCTCGAGCAGCGCACCGAGCTCGAGTCCGGCGGCTCGCTCAACAACATGCCGTCGTTCCAGTTCGATCCCAGCACGTTCAACAGCGGCAACGCCGAGCGGGTCGCGGCCGAGGCGCGCCGGTTGCTCTCGCGAGGCCTGCCACCGACGGAGATCGCGGTGATCGCGGCGTACTCCGCCCAGGCGCGCCGGCTGCGCGAGCTGCTGCGCGAGGAGCGTGCCGCCGGCCTCGAGATCGGGACGGTCGACGGGTTCCAGGGCCGCGAGAAGGAGGCCGTGATCGTCGATCTGGTACGCAGCAACGAGGTCGGCGAGATCGGGTTCCTCGCGAACACCCGGCGAATGAACGTCGCGCTGACCCGTGCGAAGCGGTTCCTGCTGGTCGTCGCAGACTCGGCCACGCTCGGCGACCACCCCTACTACGCCCAGTTCCTCCGCCACGTGGACGAGATCGATGGCCACGGCAGCGCGTGGAGCGACGACGCTCCGCCGCTTGCGTAGGCTGGCGGTGTTTGAGACAACCCGTAGGTTGATGAAGAACCTCCTTGCGTTGATCCTGTGCCTCCTCGCGATCGCCGGTTGCGAGAAGGCTTCCAACGTGGCGGCGATGCAGGACGAGGTCACCGGCCTCACCGCGCACTACAAGCACAGGTTCGACGAGCTGCAGAAGCGCGTCGGCCTGCTCGAGCAGCGCGGCCGCTCGATGGTGTCGATCGGGGCGCCGCAGGGCGTCAACGATGTTCGCCGCCTGTTCCTCGAGACCAACAAGCGCCTCACCGAGCTCAAGACCGCCGCGGCGCAGGCGCCGAAATCGATCAGCACGGCCGTGAAGTCGCCGAACGCGCGCGTCGAGCTGATCAAGTTGATGGGCGAGCTCCACGAGCGCTTCGAGAAGGGCGAGATCGAGGTCAACGCGCAGATCGATCAGGTCGAGCAGTGGCTGACGTACGTCGAGTTCCGCCCGAAGACGGTCGCGCAGGTCGAGCCGCCGAAGGACGTCCCGGCACCGCCGCCCGCACCGGAGAACCCGGATCAAAAGATCGATGGCGCGCCCACCGCCGGGCCGCCAAAGGCCACGCCTCCGAAGGCCGACGAGCCGAAGCAAGATCCTCCGAAGACCGGCTCCGGTTCGGCCGCGCGCTGACCAGCGTTTCGCTCGCGGGCCCGATGGTCCGCGCTATGCTGGCCGGATGAAGATTCCGGTGCGACCGCAGGTCATCATTCGCAGCTGTCGCGACTACGACCCCGAGAAGATCCGCACGATCATCCGCGAGGGGTTGGAAGAGCTCGGGCTGCGTCCGTTCGGGCGCACCCTGGTCAAGCCGAACCTGGTCGCTGCCGGGCCGTTGTTCCCGTACGCGTACACCCGGCCGGAGTTCGGCGAGGGCGTCTTGCGCGCGCTGCGCGATGTCGGCGGCTCGAACATGACCGAGCTCGCCGCCGGCGAACGCTGCGGCATCACCGTGCCGTCGCGTGTCGCGTTCCGCGAATCCGGCTGGGACGCGATGCTCAAGAAGATCGACGTCAAGCGCTACTGCTTCGAGGAGACGCAGCAGGTCGAGATTCCGCTGTCGCATCCGCAGCGCCTGCGCGATTACTTGTTCACGCCGGAGCCGGTCGCGCGTGCCGACTTCTTCGTCAACTGCCCCAAGTTCAAGGCGCACCCGTGGACGACGGTGACGTTCTCCTGCAAGGCGTACATCGGCATCCAGGATGATCGCCATCGCCTGATCGATCACGATCACAAGCTCAACGAGAAGATCGCCGACCTCCAGCACATCATCCAGCCGCAGTTCATCGCGATCGACGCGATCACCGCCGGCGAGGGTCGGATGCTGACGCCGACGCCGTTCCCGCTCGGCCTGATCATCATGGGCAACTCGCAGATCGCGTTCGACGCGGTGTGCTGCAACATCATCGGCGTCGATGCCAACACCGTCGATCACATCCGGCTCTCCGCCGAGCAAGGCTTCGGCACGACGGACCTCTCGACCATCCAGATCACCGGCGACGTCACGCTCGAGGAAGCACGCGCTCGCGCGAAGGGCTTCAAGGTCGGCCTGATCCGGGTCGAGAAGTACTTCGAGGGCACCAACATCACCGCGTATGCCGGGCCACCACCCGAGTCCGAGGCCGGCGACTACTGCTGGGGTGGTTGCCCCGGTGCGATCGAGGAGGCGATCGAGATCCTCCGTGTGTTCGATCAGGACACCGACAAGAAGATGCCGCGCATGCACGTCGTGTTCGGCAAGTACGACGGCGGCATCGATGCGAAGCCCGGCGAGAAGGTGATCTTCATCGGCGATTGTGCCGACTGGAAGGGCACGATCAACGGCCAGCCGGTCGCGATCGAGAACCTCTACAAGCCACGCACCACGCTCGATCCGCACACGATCAAGGCCCAGGACATCTTCGTCAAGCTCGCGGGAGCGAAGGGCAAGCTCAAGGAGGCGATCGTGCGGCTCGAGGGCTGCCCGGTGTCGGTCGCCGAACAAGTGCTCGCGCTCGTCGGCATGTCCGACGTCAAGAACCCCTACTACGACCCGAACAACGTGCTGACGTTCGGTCGGGCGTATCTCGGATGGAAAGCGCGCGTGACGCTCAACAAGCTCCAGAACAAGCGCTACCAGCAGAACGGCACGTTCCTGGAACGCGGGAAGGCCGCGCCGGAGCTCGCGTGACCCCGCGCACCTCGACCTACACGCCCACCTGGCAGCGACCACGTGGGCGTCGAGCCCTCGCACGTGCACCGGTCGGCCAGCGGGTGAATACTCAGTCCATGCTCTTCGACCGCCCGGCGAGTCTCCCGACCGCGACGCTTCGCGCTAGCTCGCCGATCGCCGCGTTGACGAGTCGGGTGCGCGGCGGTTGGCGATGGACGCGACCGCGGTTGGTGCCGTTGCTGGTCGCCGGCGCCGGCATGCTCGCGGTGCTCGGCGCCGCCGAGTACCTGACGCATCTCGCGCGCTACACGCCCGAGGCGCCGTTCGCCGCGATCGTCGCCGCTCCCGTGGCGTCGGACTCCGCGCCCGTGGTGCAACCACTACCGAGCGCACCGCTTCGCGTCGTCGTGCTCAGCGGCCAGTAGCGATACGCTCGCTGGATGTCGATCCGGCGCGTCCATCACCTCAACTGCGCGACGATGTGTCCGGTCGCCGGATACCTCCTCGGTGGCAACGCCGCGCGCGGCCGGATGGTGGCGCACTGTCTGCTCGTCGAGACCGAGCGCGACGGCCTGGTGTTGGTCGACACCGGGTTCGGCACACGCGATATCGACGGGCAGACGCCGATCACGCGCGCGTTCAAGGGCCTCGTCGGCCCCCGCCTCGATCGCGCGGAGACCGCGCTCGCCCAGGTCGTGACGCTCGGGTATCGACCCGCAGATGTTCGCCATCTGATCGTCACGCACCTGGACCCCGACCACGCCGGCGGGCTCGTCGATTTTCCGCACGCGAAGGTTCACCTTCACGCGCGCGAGCACGCCGCGGCGATGACGCGCAGCCACTTCAAGGAGCGCGAGCGCTACCTCGAGGCGCACTGGCAACACGGCCCCAAGTGGGAGCTCTACAGCGAGGATGGCGACACCTGGCGCGGGCTGCCCGCGATCAGCCGGCTGCGTGGCATCGACGCCGACATCGGCCTGCTGCCGCTCTACGGCCACAGCCGCGGTCACTCGGGCGTGATCGTCAAGGCGAACGATCGCTGGCTCGTGCACGCCGGCGACGCGTACTTTCACCACGGCACCGTCGATGGCACCGGCACGCCGATCGGCTTCGCCCTGTTCGAGCGTGCGACGCAGATGGATCCGGCCGCCCGCCGGGCCTCGGTCGGTGCGCTGCGCCAGCTACGCCACAGCTACGCCGACGTCAGCGTGTTCTCGGCGCACGATCCCGTCGAGTACGACACGCTGCGCGCAGGAACGAAGTGATGCGCGCCGAGCTCACTCCTTGGTCTTGCTGACCGCGCCGTTCGCACCGGCGGTCGGGGCGGTCGGGGCGGTCGGGGCGGTGACGTCGGTGAGCGTCAGCTCGGCGAGCATGTCCTTGAACTCGATACGCGACAGCATGATCTTCTCTTCCTGATCGACGATCGAGATCGTCGTCTTCTGCACGCGCGAGGAGATGTCCTTCATCTTGGTCTTCAGGTGACCCATCAAGTCGTTGCCGGTCTTGACCGCCTGCAGCGTCAGGATCTGCGCGTGGAGCTCGTCCATGCGCTCCTTGTAGTCGGTGAGCCGGCGACGCATGCTGTCCTGCTCCGTCGCGAGATCGGTCAGCTTCTTGTGCACGCCGAGCAGCTTCTTGAGCGAGTCCTTCAGCTACTTGTTGCCCTCGGGGGCGTCGACGTAGATCTTCATCATGTCGAGCGTGACGTCGGCGTTGAGATCGAGCGTGCGCTCCATCGGCGTCGCCTCGGCGATCTCGATGTTCTTGACCTCGTGCGGCTTGAGCTCGACGTAGAACAGGTGTGCATCGCCGATCCGCTCGAACTCGGACGGCTGGTTGATCAGCGTCCAGCCCTTCGGGATCGTATGGCGCACGAACACCTTCGCGCTCTGGCCCATCCGGTTGGTCAGCGTCAGCTTCTTGCGACGGATGTGCTGGACCTCGGCGGTCAGGATGCCGCGCTGGAGCGTGACCAGCCGCGACAGCTTGTTCTCGTTGTTGTCGGTGCGCTCGACGACGATCTGGCGATCGAGCGCGTACGGCACCACCGCAGAGGCCCTCGGCGGAATCGGCTCGGTCAGGCCTTCACCGATGAATCGCTCGTTGCCGTAGACGGTGACCGGCCCGGTCTCGAGCGTCGAGTCGGTCGGGTTGCGGAACCGCACCGCGCGGAACGCGAAGTTGTCGTTGCCGCGCGCGCTCTCGGCGTCGTACAGGTAGACGACCTCGCCCTCGGTCTCCTTGCGCACCATCGACACCATCGCCGAGGCACCGCGCTCGACGGTCATCGGCGTCGGGCTCGCGAAGTGGCTCTCGCCGACCGGCGCCGCCGTCATGTCGGCGCCCTTCGCGATCGACTTCTGATCGTCCGGCCCCGCGGCGGTCTGCACCAGCCGCACGCGCTCCTGCGCATTGGCCTCGACCTTCGCGACCACCTTGATCCGGTTCGGCGCGACGCCGGCGTCGATCAGCTGGTTCTTGACGATCGTCGCGCGGTCGGTCGCGCGGCGCTGCCCATCACCACCGCGGTTCGCATCGGCGTAGCCCTCGATCACGATGGTGCGGTTGTTGCGCGACAGATTCTTCGCGAGCTCGCGCATCTTCGCGTCGCCCGTCTGGACCCGGGGATCTTGGGGAGGTGGCGCTGCCGGCGCGACGGCGGTGGGTGTCGCGGCGGGCTTGACCGCGGCGCCATAGGCACCGCGCCCACCACCCTTACTACTCACGCTGTTGATCGCGGCCCTCGGCGCCTCGTCCTCAGAATCCGACTCGTCCGCCTTCGCGACACGGCCCACCCTCTGCTTGTCCTTCGCGCCATCGCGCACGGCGATGCGCTTTGAATCCTGATTATCGGGATGGCCCACGGGGCGGCGAATCTCGCCGTCGTCGAGGTTCGCGAGCTCGGCCTCGCCGGCCTGCTCCGCGGGTCCGCCGTATGGCGAGATGCCGGTGGGCGGCGCGATCGCGAACCGCTCCTCGGTCTGCAGCTGCTCGCGCTGCACCTGGCGCACGCTCCACAGATCGTACTTGAACGACAGCGCGCTCGACGAGCCGACACCGACCAGCACGCCTTTCCAGTCCTCGCCGCTGGTGTTGTCGACGATCGCCCAGCCCTCGAGCATCACCTTGCCGGCCTTGCCGACGACCACGCGATAAGACGGCTTCCACGCCGGCGCCTCGGTGACATACGTCAGCACGACATCGGCCCTGTCCTTGGTCGGCAACTGCAGCTTCATCACCAGGTACGCCCCGTCATTGGCCTGCTGGCGCGGGATCGAGATCGGCAGCGGCTGCCGCGAGATCGCATCGACCACGGTCAGCGACTTGAGGAAGTCGTCCACCCGATCGCGCGGCACCGACACCGTCAGCGTGCCGCCGGTCACGGTGGCGCGGCGTTCGTAGTACGCGACGCCGTTGCGGTAGACGACCACGCGACCCAGGGCGACGTCGTCGACCTTCACGAAGTTGGCGTGTTTGGGACCGCACCCGATGGCGAGGGCGGAAGCGAGCAGGAACCCGGCGAGCGTTTTCTTCATAGGCCTCATGCGGGGACCCACTGCAGAGGACAGATCCGCAGGAGGTCGACCCAGATTCCACAAGCCAAACGCACGGCCCCCCGGACCCGATCTAACGGGCGCGCGGCTTTCTTCGTGCCTGGGGCAGGTCCGCTGCCGCCGGCGCTGGCTTCCGGGCCTTCCGCTCGTCGAGCTCCTCGAGGGTCCGGGGCCAGTCTTCCTTGAGCAGCCGCGACAGCGAGCGGTCCGCCAGCAACCGGCCTTCGGTCTGGCAGGTCGGACAGTAGTTCGCCTCGTTGTCGGCGTAGACGATCCGCTGGATCGGGGTCGCGCACACCGGACACGGCCTGCCGTACTTGCCGTGGACGGCCATCTCGGGGCGAAACGCGGTGACCTTCTCGGGGAACGCGTTCGGGCCCGAGCCGACCTCGTCGCGGGTTCGCTGCGTCCACAGCTCCAGCGTGGTGACGCATGCGCCGTGCAGGATCGCGATCTCGTCGGCGGTCATCGCGGTCGTCATCCGGAACGGCGACAGCTTCGCGTGGTGCAGGATCTCGTCGGAGTACGCGTTGCCGATGCCGTCGAACAGCGTCGGATCGGTGAGCGATCGCTTCACCGTGTGGCGCTCGCTCCGCAGCCGCTCGGCAAACTGCTGCGCGGTCGCCGTGTAGACGTCGAGGCCGCCGCGATCGAAGTCACCCAGCGCAGCCCGGCTCTCGACGAGGTGGATCGACGCGCGCTTCTTCGGCGATGCTTCGGTGAAGATCACGGTTCCGTTCGGGAAGTCGAACGCGGCGAGCCCGACCTTGTTCGGCACTCGCTCCCCACGCTTCTTCCAGCGCAGCCGGCCCGCGATCATCAGGTGAATGACGATGTAGCGATCGCCATCGACCCCGATCACGATCCGCTTGCCGAGGCGCTCGACGCTGGTCACGATCGCGCCCGCGAGCTCGTTCGGCGACGGCGCGAACGTGCGCAGCACGAACACGCTCGTGATCCGGATCCCGTCGAGCGGCTGGCCGACCGTCAGCGCACCTAGGCGCTCGACGTAGACCGCGACATCCGGCAACTCGGGCACGCCTGACTCTATCTTGTCATCGGCTCGTCATTCGCTCGCGGCGGCTCGCGATAGGATGCGAGGCATGAAGCTCGCGTTCGCGTGTGTCATGCTGCTCGCCTGCGGTGGCGAAGGAGACGCCATCGTCGGCACGTTCTCGCTCGCCTGGCAGGTCACGAGCGGCGGCGTCCCCATCGAGTGCACGACCGCCGGCATCGAGACCATCCAGGTCGTCACCGACAACGGCGTCACGACCACCGAGACGTACTTCTGCACCGACGGTGAGGCGCTCAGCGGTCCGCGCGAGCCAGGCACGTACACGGTTCGCGTCAACGCCCTCGACGCCGCCGATGCGGTCGTCGTGAGGTCGAGCGACCAGGGCTCGATCCTCGCCGGCCAGACCACGGATCTCGGCGTGTTCCCGCTCGAGACCGATCCAGACGTCTGCGATTCGTCGACCTGCCCCACTGGCTGCTGCGACGCCGCCGGCAGCTGCGTCGACCCGATCACCGACGCGCAGTGCGGCCTCGGCGGCACCACCTGCTCGAACTGCGAAGCCGCCGGCCTGGTGTGCAACCAGACCGACGGCATCTGCGCCAGCTAGATGTGATCGGCCGAAGTGGTGATCCGTGCCTGTGGCACTCGCGGCCCGAATTTTCAGCCGAGCCCAGCCAGCTCACTTCTTCTTCGACGCGGCAGCCTTCTTCTTCGGCGCGTCTTCTTTTTCGGCCTTCTCTGCCTTCTCTGCCTTGGCCGGCTTCGAGTCGCCGCCACCGGCCATGCCAAGGCTCGCCTTGAGCGCTTCCATCAGGTCGATCACCTTGCCGGCCGGTGCCTCGGGCGCCATCGTGATCTCCTGGCCGTCGACCTTCTGCTGGATCAGGCCGAGCATGCGCGACTGCACCTCGTCCTTGTACTTCTCGGGGTGCCAGGTGTCCTGCGCGATCTGCTGGATGATCTGCTTCGCGAGCCCGATCTCCGCCGGCTTGAGCTCGGGGAGCGCCGGCAGCGGCACCTCGGTCCACGCCTTGACCTCTTCGGCGTAGCGCAGCTGGTGCATGATCAAGCCCTCGTGGAACGGGCGCAGGCAGACGATGTACTGCTTGCCGCGCGCCGCGTACGAGGCGATGCCGACAAGGCCGGTATCGATCATCGCGTCGTGGATCAGCTTGTAGGCGCGCTCGCCGCCCTTGTCCGGACCGAGGTAGTAGCTCTTCTCGATGTACAGCGGATCGACCGATGCGGCCGGGACGAACTCCTCGAGCGCGATGCTCTGGGTGGCGACCGCGTCGAGCGCCTTGAGCTCCTCGGCGGAGAAGATCACGTACTGACCTTTGGCGTGCTCGTACCCCTTCACCGTGTGCTCGCGGTCGACAACCTCGTTGCACTTGGTACAGATGTACTGCTGCTTGAGCCGGGCCCCGTCGGCCTCGTGAAGCATGTTGAAGTGGATGTCGTTGCCGGACTCGTTCGTGGTGTACAGCTTCGTCGGAATCGAGACGAGGCCGAACGAGATCGTGGCAGTACCGATCGAGCGTGCGGGCATCCGCGAACTTTAGAACAACGATGAGCGAGCAGAAGCCACCAGACGGGCAAAAAACCGACGATTCGCTCGATGCCTATCGGGCCAAGCGGACCGGCGGGGCGACCCCCGAGCCGATGGCCCTGGCGGTCCACCCCAACCGCGGTGGCCCCCGCGTGTTCGTCGTCCACCAGCACGACGCGACGCGGATGCACTGGGACCTGCGGCTCGAGATCGACGGCATCCTGTGTTCGTGGGCGGTCCCGAAGGCACCGTCGATGGATCCCGACGACAAGCGGCTCGCGGTCAAGGTCGAGAATCACCCGCTCGAGTACGTCAACTTCGAGGCCGTGATCCCGGCGGGCAACTACGGCGCCGGGCCGATGATCGCGTGGGACCGCGGCCTGTTTCGTCCGCTGATCGATCCCGTGCAGGGCATGGCCGACGGCGAGATCAAGTTCGAGCTCTACGGCTACAAGCTTCGCGGGGCGTTCACGCTCGTGCACACCGGCAAGGGCAAGCGCGGTCGCGAGTCGGGGCGCGGCAGCGATCACTGGCTGTTGATCAAGAAACGCGACGAGCCCGCCGAGCAGTTTCTCGCCGCGAAGCAGGAGCTGCCAGCAGCGTCGGTGCTGTCGGGGCTCACGATCGACGAGCTCGCCGGCGGAGCGCCACGCCATCAGCTCGTGCTGTCGGAGCTCGAGAAGCTCTCGCCGCCCAAGCGCGTGGTCGCGCCGGGCTCGTTCGAGCCGATGCTGTGTCACACCGCCGATGCGGCGTTCTCGTCGAAGGACTGGGTGTTCGAGCTCAAGTACGATGGCTTTCGCATGATCGCGTTCGGTGGCGGTGGCGTGTGTGCGCTGCGCTACCGCTCGTCGCAAGATCCGACCGAGCGTTATCCGGAGATCACCTCGGCCGTGCGTGCGCTGCCGATTCCGGGGCTCGTCCTCGACGGCGAGATCGTGATGCTCGACGCCGAGGGCAAGCCGGATTTTCACAAGCTGTCGTTCCGCGGCCAGATGCATCGGACCTCGGAGATCCAGCGCGCCGCGCTCAGCGCACCGGTGACCTACATCGTGTTCGACCTGCTCGCCGCCGGCGGTTACGACCTGCGCGGGTTGCCGCTGCTCGCGCGCAAGGCGCTGCTCCACAAGATCCTGCCGCCAAGTGGTGTCGGGCCGCTGCGCTACGGCGATCACGTGCCCGAGCTCGGCGAGGCCCTGCTCCGGCAGGTCGTGCAGCGCGGTCTCGAGGGCGTGGTCGCGAAGCGCGCGAATTCACCGTACAAGTCGCAGCGCTCGCGCGACTGGCTGAAGATGAAGTCGGATCCGGAGGCCGACTTCGCGGTGTGCGGCTACACGCCGCCGAAGCGATCGCGGGCGGGCATCGGCGCGCTCCACCTCGCCGTGTGGGTCGACGATCGCTGGATGTGGGCTGGCAAGGTCGGCTCCGGCTTCGACGACAAGCAGCTGATCGAGCTCAAGAAATCGCTCGACGCGATGCCGACCTGGCGGCCGACGTTCCCGCGCCCCGAGGCCTCCGGCGATGCGCGCTGGCTCAACCCGGAGGATCAAACGGTCGTGCAGGTGCGCTATCGCGAGTGGCCGGTCGATTCGTCGCTGCGCTTCCCGGTGTTCGAGCGGTTTCGCTCCGACAAGCGGCCGCACGACTGCGGCATGCCGGTGCGTACGACCGCGGAAAACACGGGCGACGGCGAGGGTGACGAGGCGGCGGAGGTCGCGGAGCCAGGCGACGATCCTGACGTTGCCGAGGAGATCAACGACACGCTGTCGGCGCCGCAGCGCGAGCACGCGAACGACGACACCGGGCCGCTGCCGGTCATCGAGCAGCCGCTCGAGATCGACGCGCCGATCCGCGAGCTCCGCCTGACCCGCCTCCACAAGGTGTTCTGGAAGGACGACAACATCACCAAGGGCGACCTGATCGACTACTACCGCGCGGTCGCGCCGGTGCTGTTGCCGTACCTCAAGGATCGCCCGACGGTGCTGACGCGCTACCCCGACGGCATCGACGGCGAGATGTTCTATCAAAAGGACATGCCGCACTGGGTGCCGCCGTGGCTACGCACGACGACGTTGTGGTCCGAGCACTCGCAGCGCGAGATCCATTACGTGATGATCGACGACGCCGACGGGCTCGCGTTCGTCGCGAACCTCGGCTCGATCCCGATCCACGCGTGGGCATCGCGCTCGGTCAACCTCGAGAAGCCCGACTGGACGATCGTCGATCTCGATCCGAAGAACGCGCCGAAGGCGTGGGTGGTGCCGCTCGCGCTCGCGATCCACGAGCTGTGCGAGACCGCCGGGCTCCCGAACTACGTCAAGACATCGGGGCAATCGGGGCTCCACGTGTTGATCCCGCTCGGCGGGCAATGCACGTTCGATCAGGCGCGCACGCTCGCGTATCTGATCGGGTTGCTGGTCGAGAAGCAGCACCCCGAGAAAGCGACGACCGCGCGGAATCCGGCGGCGCGCGGCGGCCGCGTCTACCTCGACTGGGGCCAGAACGCGCACGGCCAGCTGCTGGTCGCGCCCTACAGCGTGCGTCCTGTCGTGACGGCGCCGGTGTCGATGCCGGTGACCTGGGACGAGGTGGTCCCCGAGCTCGATGCGCGCGCATTCACGATGCGCAACGCGCTCGATCGGATCGCGTCGTGGGCGGGTGACCCGTGCGCGCCAGTGCTGACCGAGCGACCGGATCTGACGGCCGCGCTGACCAAGCTCGAGAAGTTCACGAAGTGAGTGGAAGCTCATCATCGACGACGAGCTGGTGCGAAGCACGGGCGGTCGGCGAGGCGCGTCCATCTTCTGCGCGCGGCTGATCCGCGGCACCTGATCCATCGCGAGCACCGTGACCGTGCGACCGGCGAGCGCGGTCATCAGCTCGGGATTGTCGGCGGGGAAGATGTCCGAGATCAGCGTCGCGCCTTCACGGAGCGGCCGCGACGGGAGAACTCTCGGCGCTCGAGAGGCGACCCCGATCTGGCGGCCGAGGTTCTCCGTTCGCCGCGGCATGACGTCTCGCTTTTGATGACCGCTTCCGCTGGATCAGCGCCACTGAATCGTGACGCGGCTCGTCCCGCTCGCGACCGGGAAGGTCCAGAAGCGCGCGCGGTGCGTGAGGCAGTCGGCGGTCTTCTCGCGGTCCGGCTGCTTCGGTGACCGCGCGCGTATCACCCGACCGTTCGCGCCGATGTCGAGCTCGAGATCGATCGCGACCTCGGGCCGCTCGCGGCAGCTCGCGAGCTCCTGGGCATGCTGCTTGATCAGCGGCACGACCGTCACCTGTTCGAGCGCGCCGGTGACCTTGACGTGGAGGGGCGGCTTGACGGCTGGCCGGGGTAGATCGACGGTCATCGGGCGCTCCGCGTCGGGCGCCGATGCTGGGTCGTCAACCGCGGTCGCGCCGTCGATCGTCCCGGTCACGTTCGCGAGTGCGATCTGCGCGGTCAGGTCGCGATGACTCTCACCGTCGCGGGCGACGAGCAGCATGAGCGACCACCAGCACACGCACATCCCGTGATCGTGAGCGGTCGGCCGGCGCGCTGCAAGCGCGAAGGTGAGCGCCTGTCGACGAGCCTGTTCGTCGCGCGCATCGGCGAGCAGGCTGACGAGCGCATCGCCTGCACCGATCGATCGGCACGCTCAACCTCTCCGGTGCGTTCATGGCTGATGCGCGCGCACTGGGAAGGCCGCATCGCGCTGACCGCGGACGTGATTCGCGACGCCGAGCAAGTCGTACGATGGCCGGGCGTCGGATGATCGCAACGTCCTCGACAGCCTGATCGCGGAGCCGTCAGCGGATCGGTTCTCGGTCTACGCCGACTTCCTGCCGACCCGCGGCGATCCACGCGGGGAGCTGATCGCGCTCGACGCCCAGTCCAGGCCGATGCCGGGCGAGAGGCGGTGGTCAACGTCGCCGTCGCACCTTGCGATCAACGGATCATGGCGAAGCCGTATGGCGCCCCACCTGCTCGTCGACGAATCGTCTGATACGCTCGCGGCATGCAGCTCGAGCCCTGCGCCGCTTGCCAGCGTCACGTCGCGATCACGGAGCCCGCGTGCCCATTTTGCAGCGAGCCGCTCGATGCAAAGCCGCCGCGATCGAGCACGCTCGGTCGGGTGTCGCGCGCCGCCGTGTTCGCCGGTGCCGCGCTCGCGACTGCGGCGTGCGGCAAGAAGGCGAAGCAGCCCGACATCAAGACCACCACGCAGCAGGTCGATGCTGGCGTTGTCGACCCGCCGGACGGAGATCTCCGCCGAGACCATGGTCGCTCGAATCCGAACAACCTGCCGATGCCGTACGGCGCCCCGCCGGCGCGCCGCCGCCACGTCTGACCGAAGCGAACTTCGGGAGCCCGGCGAGTGCGCGCTACGTCTGATCGCAGGTGTAGTCTCGCGGCATGCAGCTGAAGCCCTGCGCTGCGTGCCAGGAACTCTCGAGGCTGCGCTACGGCTGAAGGTCTTCGACGATCAGCTCGAACTTGCCTTGATCGAACGGTAGGCCGGGAGCGCGCTGGATCTGGACGATCCGCTCGCGCTTGCCTGCGCTCTGCATCTCGAGCGCCCGATGATGACACCACGGGTTGTTACCCGGCTTGCCGAGGATCGCCTCGGACGTCCACGTGCAACCGGCCTTGCAAACATCCGCGTAGTAGCAGGTGCGGCAATAGCCCCACAACGAATCCACGGTGCGTCCGCGATTGAACCGCATCGGCGCGGCGCGCTCCCAGATATCGACGAGCTTGGCATCGCGCACGTTGCCCGAGCCCCAGGTCTCGGTGGCCATCGATGGACAACCCTTGATCGTGCCGTCTGCCTCGATGCCGATGCCCCAGACCCCCGCGCCGCAGCCGACGTGGTGGCCCTTCGGTAGCGTGCCGCGCAGCGTGGTCTCGTACGGACCAAAGTAACCGACGTTGTTGCCTGGCCACAACAGGACGTCCGCTTCCTTGCAGCGTGCAGCGAGCGTCTCGAGCATCGGGAACAGCTCGAGCAGATCGTAGGGCTGCAGGATCCAATCGGGATGATCCGCCGCGCGCCCCATCGGCACCGTCAGCTGGATCTGCCACGAGTGCGCGCCATGTTCGATGATCGTCTCGAGCACCGC
>Ga0105049_10003107_pt1 | contig 19693 bp, 16 predicted proteins | sample MAT06_FD_78087 | JGI IMG/M metagenome (GOLD analysis project Ga0105049, IMG submission 78087) | Freshwater microbial communities from Lake Fryxell liftoff mats and glacier meltwater in Antarctica - MAT-06 | ecosystem: Environmental > Aquatic > Freshwater > Ice > Liftoff microbial mat | place...
ATTCTGGCGGTCAAGTTTGACATGTGGTTTGCATGGATCACCCTGGCGGCGCTCGCGAGTTACATCGTTTTCACAGTCACCGTGACCGAATGGCGTACCCAGTTCAGAAAAGAAATGAACGAGCTCGATTCGTCTGCCCACAGCCGGGCCATTGACTCGCTCTTGAACTACGAAACAGTCAAGTACTTCAACAATGAAAATTTCGAGGCCAGGCGTTACGACGAAAACCTGGAGCGCTATCGCAAGGCTGCCATCAAGAGCCAGCGCACGTTGAGCCTGCTCAACACTGGCCAGCAGCTGATCATCGCCATCGGCCTGGTGGCGATGCTGTGGCGCGCCACGCAGGGCGTGGTGGATGGCCGCATGACGCTGGGCGATTTGGTCATGGTCAACGCATTCATGATTCAGCTGTACATCCCACTCGGGTTTTTGGGTGTGATTTACCGCGAAATCAAGCAAAGCCTGACCGACCTGGACAAGATGTTCACGCTGATGGAAAAAGAGCGTGAAATTGCCGACGAGCCCGGTGCCTTGCCGATAGTGGTCAACGGATCCCCAGCCGTCAAGTTCGAAAAAGTCAGCTTTGCCTATGACCCGGCGCGGCCAATTTTGAAGGACGTGAGCTTTGAGATTCCGCCGGGGAAAACGGTTGCCGTTGTCGGCTCGTCGGGGGCTGGAAAATCCACACTGGCGCGGCTGCTGTTCAGGTTTTATGACGTGCAACAAGGCCAAATCACCATCGCCGGGCAAGACATCAAGCACGTCACTCAGGCCAGCGTGCGCCAGGCCATCGGTATCGTGCCGCAAGACACCGTGCTGTTCAACGACACAGTCGAATACAACATCGCCTACGGCCAGACCGGCGCCACCAGGAGCCAGGTTGAAGAAGCCGCCAAGTCCGCCCGTATTCACGACTTCATCACCAGCACGCCACTTGCCTACAACACCATGGTCGGCGAACGTGGCCTGAAATTGTCAGGGGGTGAAAAGCAGCGCGTAGCGATTGCCCGGACCCTGCTTAAAAACCCGCCAGTGGTGATTTTTGACGAAGCTACCTCGGCGCTGGATTCAGCCAACGAGCGCGCCATTCAAGCCGAGCTGCGCACCACCGCGCAAAACAAAACCACGCTGGTGATTGCCCACCGCCTGTCAACGGTGGTGGATGCGCATGAAATTTTGGTGATGGAAGACGGCTGCATCGTCGAGCGCGGCACGCATGTCGAGCTGCTGACGCTGGATGCTACTTACGCCCGCATGTGGGCGTTGCAGCAAAGCGCCGAATAGGCCTGCTGCTTTGGAGCTTGCCAGCGCAGGGTCTTCCCCGTCAGTTCAAGCGATTCAGGACGTCGTGCTGCTCCGCATGAAAGCCACGATCGCGTAAGCCACCTCTTGTCCCTTATCTTCCTGCAAAAAATGCCCTGCGTTGCGGATGATGGCGTGGTGCTGGCCCTGCGCGCCGGGCACAACTTTTTGCCAGATTTTGTAGCCACCGCGTGTGACAGGATCCCGATTGCTGAAAAGCGTCAGGAAGGGCTTGTCCCAGCGCTTGAACATTTCCCACGCCCGTTCATTGTTGATCCGCTCCGGGTTTTCGGGCGTTGTCGGTACAAAGGCCGGGAACACTCTTGCGGCTACCTTGTAGCGACGTGACGGAAAGGGCGCGTCGTAAGCCGCCATTTCCTGCGCGCTCAGGCCAGCCACGCAGCCGGTTTTGACGATGCGGCCTATCGGGAACCAAGGGCTGTAGATTGAAAAAGTGCGCCAGATTTTAAAAGCTCTGGGGACTTCTTCCAGCCCCGTTGGCAGGCCGCCGTTGGCCAGCACAATACGTGTAAAACGCCCCGGCGCTTCGGCCACCATGCGCAGCCCGATGAGCGAGCCCCAGTCCTGGCAAAACAACGTGATGCGCTGCAGGTCGTTGGCTTGCATCCATGCGGTCATCCACTGCACGTGGCGGAGGTAGGAATAATCGGCGCGGCTGGCTGGTTTGTCGGAACGCCCGAAGCCCACCAGGTCGGGTGCGACCACGCGGTAGCCGGCCTGCACCAGTACCGGGATCATCTTGCGGTAGAGAAAGGACCAGGTCGGTTCGCCATGCATCAGCAGCACGATGGGTGCCTCGCGCGGGCCCTCATCGATGTGCGCGATGCGCAGCCCACCCAGCTCGGTGTAACGCGGGGTGTAAGCAAAGTCAGGCAGGCTGGCAAAGCGCGACTCGGGGGTGCGCAAGACTTTCTCAATAACCGGGAGAGCGGATGCGTCGATGGAAGCGCTTGTGTGCATGGTCAGAAACGCCGACTGTAGTTGATGGCGGTTGACCCGACAGGCAGGCTGACAAAGTCACCGTCGGCACCGACACGGATCGGACCGCTGTAAATGCGCGGCGCTTCGCCCAGAAAAGCTTTTTCGAGACCTGGCAAGGGCAACGGCGGCGCAATGTGGTTCAGCAGCAAGTAACCGACTTTCGCATCGCGTGCAGTCTCGGCGGCTTCTTCAGGCGAGGTATGGTAATTTGGTATGTCCTTGAATATCTTTGCCAGGTTAAGGCGCCCGGCCTGAGTGGCGCCGTTTTCCAAAAGGCTGGTCAGGGGTGTTGACATCGCCTCGTGCACCAGCAGATCGACTCCGGCGGCCTCGCGTTGCACTGCCACCGACTTTTTGGTGTCGCCGCTGATAACCACGCTGCGGCCCTTGTAGTTGAATCGGTAGCCGACTGCGGGTTGAACCGGGCCGTGGTCAACGGTGAACGCGGTGATGACAAGATCGCCGTCCTTGAGCACCGCAACACTGCCCTCAGGCCCCAGCGTGAAGGGCAGGGGCTTGCCGCCAAAGCCGCTGGCCGGAACAGTCGCTTCGCCATGGTGCGTGACGCGATAGCCTTGATCCTGAGTGTAGGCCTGCATGAAGCTATTCACCACAGCCTCAACGCCAGGCGGCCCATACACCGGCACCGGCACGGCATTGGCCGCCGAGGCCCAGCGCTGCATCATCAGCTCGCCCAGTCCGTCGATATGGTCGGAATGGAAGTGAGTCAGGAGGATGGCATTGATGCGGCCATGTTGAAAGCCCATCTTGCCGATATTGCGGACACTGCCGCTGCCGGTATCAACGACGAACAGGCGCTTGCCAGCCACCACCAGCGTGCAGGGGCCAGAACGCCTGTCGTCGGGAAAAGGCGAGCCTGCGCCGCACAGGCCGACATGCAGGCCATCTGGCAGCGCGTCCAGGGCATCAGTGGCCAGGTGTTCAGCAACTACTTTTTTGGCGATCGCCGTGCTCAGGGGTACCCGGAACGCAAAGGCGGCAATGGCTAGCGCGGCAAGCAGCACCACTGCCACGAGCAGAGTTTTTTTCATTGTTCAGACCCTTTTGAAAAAACCATGGTGCCGTCATTCACTGCGCTGAAGCGCAGGGTGAAGAGGTCCATGACGTAGTTTTGATACAACCGCCAGGGTTTTTTATTGCCCTGTGTAGGGAATTTTTCCAGCGAGCGCTGGATATAGCCAGAGCTGAAATCAATCCAGCTTTCTTCCTTGATACTCATGTCTGTGCGCTGCGGTATGCACTGCTTCAAGCCCTGCCGGGTCATGAAGTTCAGCAGGCGACAGATATAGTCACCAGTCAGGTCAGCCTTCAGTGTCCACGAGGCGTTGGTGTAGCCGATCACATAGGCTAAATTGGGCACGCCATCCAGCATCATGCCCTTGTAGCTCATGGTCTGCTTCATGACAATGGCCTTGCCGTCAACCACGACCTCGATACCGCCCAGCGCCAGCAGGTCCAGCCCGGTAGCGGTGACGATGATGTCGGCTTCGAGCTCCTGGCCAGAACGCAGGCGAAGGCCTTTTTCGGTGAAGCTGTCGATGTGGTCTGTGACCACCGAAGCCTTGCCTTTGCGTATCGCCTTGAACAGGTCGGCATTGGGCACCAGGCAGAGCCGCTGGTCCCAGGGTTTGTAGCTGGGAGTGAAGTGTTTTTCCACGTCGCAGTCTGGCCCGACAGAGCTTCGTACGCCGTCGATGATCATTTTCTTGATGCGCCCGGGGTAGCGTTTGGAGAGCCCGAAAAAGAGCAAACCAAGCAGCACGTTTTTCCAGCGTGTGATGCCGTAAGCGAGCTTGGCGGGCAGGTAGCGGTTCAACCAGTGGGCGAAGCGATCTTCTGCGGGGCGGGACAACACATAGCTGGGTGATCGCTGCAGCATGGTCACGTGCGCCGCCTTGTCGGTCATGGAAGGCACCAGGGTGACGGCGGTGGCGCCGCTGCCGATGACCACGACACGCTTGCCGGTGTAGTCCATGTCGGTTGGCCATTTTTGCGGGTGTACGATACGCCCAGAAAAAGCTTCAATGCCGGCGAAGTCTGGCGTGTAGCCGTGCGCGTAGTTGTAGTAGCCGCTACAGACGTACAGGAAGTTGCATGTCAGCCGCACGGCTTCTTGCTGCGGGCCCTTGTCGATGTCGAGTGTCCAGCAGCTGTCTGCCGTGGACCATGTAGCTCGTTTCACCCGATGCGCGTAGCGGATGTCGCGGTCAATACCGTGGTCGCGTGCGGTGTCGGTGATGTACCGAAGGATAGTTGCGCCGTCAGCGATTGATTTCTTCTCGGCCCATGGCCTGGAGGCATAACCGAGCGTGTACATGTCCGAGTCCGAGCGTATGCCCGGGTAGCGAAACAGATCCCAGGTGCCCCCCAGCGCTTCACGTCCTTCAAGGATCGCAAAATCGCGATCTGGGCAGTTCTTTTTCAGTTGTACGGCTGCGCCTATGCCCGACAGGCCAGCGCCGACGATCAGGGTGTCAATGTGTTCTTGGGGCATGGTCTTTTCAAGCAGTTTTACAAGGAGCGCGTACGGCTACGCCTGCGCAAGAAGACGAATGCGGACACGAGCAGAACCAAGCCGGCCAGGATGGGTAGCCCGGTGCGCAAGAAGCGCGGGACGTACACATTGATGAGCGCGTTGATCTGCACCTGCTGTATCGGGTCGTAGCCTTCGGGCATCGGCAGCACACCATTGGCTTTTGCATAGGCCGCGTAATCCGCCTGCATGGCCTGAAAGACGTCAGGAAGCTGGCTTCGAAGGTCTTTGGTTTCGCCTGGATCGTTGCGAATATCGTAGAGGTGCCATTGACCGTCACCAATCGGTGCTATGTTTTTGATCAGTTTCAGGTCGCCCTTGAAGACCGCTTGGTTGCCCGACAGCTCATACCCGATGACGTGGTTGGGCCCATGCACGCGTGCTGCCTTCCCGGTCAGCACCGGCATCAGGCTGGCGCCGGTCATGGGCTCAATCGCCTTGCCCTGGTAAGTCACCCCGGGCCGCACTATTTGTGCCAGCTCGAGCAGCGTGGGCGCAATGTCCTTGACGTGCGCGAGGCTGCCATGGATGCTGTTGGGTTTGATGTCGCCGGGCCCCGAGATGATCAGCGGCACACGTATGCCGCCTTCGCCGGAGTAAAACTTGTAGGTGCTCAGTGGTGATGCGGCAGCACTGGCCCAGCTTGGCCCAATGATGCTGTAAGCACCCCTGGCGCCAAGCTGGTCTATGCCTTTGTTGTATTGCCAGTCCAGCCACAGGCGACCGCTCAGCACGGCGTAGGGGTCAGACGCTTCTGCGCCGTTGTCAGAGGTAAAAAGAAACACGGTGTTGTCGTAATCACCGGTTTGCTTCAGGTGTGCAACCAGCCGGCCGACATGAAAGTCCATCGCATCAGCCATCGCGGCATACACCTCCATACGCCTGGCCTGGTATTTTTTGTCTTGCGCGCTCAGGGCATCCCAGTCTGCGGTGGAGCGCATGGTGAGCATGGGGGTGCCCTTTGGGATCAGCCCGAGCGCAATGGCGCGGTCTCGCCGCTCCTGGCGCAACACCGTCCAGCCCTTGTCGTAGCGGCCCTTATATTTGGCGATGAACTCCTGTGGCGCCTGCAGCGGAATATGGTTAGCCTGGAAGGCGACGTAGGCGAAAAATGGTTTTTTGTTTTGTACCTGTTTTGCGCCCGAAGCGATGTATTCGATGGTCTTGTCGACAAAGAATTTTGACGAGTAATAGTCGGCTGGCATCACGGCCTCCTTGCCGTCTTCAAACCAGTTGACCTTGTCGGTAAGGTCCAGGTAGCGTTTGGCGGTTTCCCAGTTGTCTGAGCCGCTGTCAGCCTGGATCAGGGAGCGGTCAAAGCCGCGTGCCGGCGGCAGGTTGTGGGGTTCCTTGCCAACATGCCATTTGCCCACCACATAGGTTCGGTAGCCGCTATCCTGAAGCAGGCTGGCAACCGTTACGACATTGGTGTCGAGCACGCCTAGGTAACCCGGCTTGCCGACGTGTGAGCGTGGAATAGTTTCGCGCATATTGCCCACGCCGTTGCGGTGGTTGTCCACGCCAGTCAGCAGCATGGCGCGTGTCGGTGAGCACGAAGCGCTGACGTGAAAGTTGGAAAACCGCATGCCGCGCCGGGCGAGTTCGTCGATGTTGGGGGTTGCAATTTCGCCGCCGAATGAGCCTACGTCGCTGAAGCCCCAGTCGTCGGCCAGCAGCAGCACGATATTCGGGCGGGCCCGGTCTGCAGCCATTGCGTTGCAAACGATCAGGGCCAGGCCCAGCAACAACGCTTCTGCTTTGAAAAAACGTTGCATGGCTTAGTTCTCTGGCCGCGCCGGGACGTTGAGCCGGTTGCTGGCCGCTGCCTGTTGCGCCAGCGGCCTCCAGTGCAGCAGGCCAAAGAGCATAGTCAGCAGTATGCTTAATGTGAGCCCACCGGGGTAGCGCTTGACGTGCTTGAACATGACCAATAACTCTACCGCGTGGATCGCCAGCACCACCAGCGCAATGTTTTGCAATCTGTCGGCAGCGCCAATTGGCAGCAGTCCAGCAAAGCTTGCCAGCGCCGCGGCGTAGAACCCGAGCAGAACCAATTTCAGAACAAAGAACATTCGCTGTCTCCTCTAAGTAATTCATCTTCTACGGCCCACAGGCGATCCTGACCCCATACCGTTGTGGTACCGACTCGAAAAGACGGTACACCCCATAAGCCCAGGCTGAAGAGTTCCTCGCGGTTATCTTCTGCGGTCTGGCGCCATCCGTCGTCTGCCAGTGCAGCGTGTGCTTCACCCCAGTCCAGTCCCGCGCGCTCAACAATGCGCCGCAAACCGCGGTCGCTTCCGGCATCCAGGCCCTCAGCCCAGACACCTTGCATGAAAGACAACAAATACGCTTCGCCTCGGTGACTGCGCTCTGCGAACGCCAGCAGTGCCAGGCCGCGCTCGGTTGGCCGCCCGACGGGGTCGTTCAGTCGACCGAAAGGTATACCTCTTGAAAGCGCCTCGCGCGCGGCATCCAGGGCGATATATCGCCGTTTACTGCTGGGCACGGGCAGGCCGCGCATCACCATGGGTAGAACAAAGCGGATACGTACTACGGCTCCGGTGCGCCGTCCCAACGCAAACACGCGTGGTGCAACGATGGCCGAATAGGGGCTGCGCAGCGAGACAAAAAAATCAATCGTTACAGGTTGCGCGATTTGCACCGAACGTTGCAGGTCTGCGCGTGGCTGGAACATCAGTTCAGGTGCCTGGCCTAAGGCGCCAGGCCGTGACGCGCCCAGCGCCTGCAGCCGCCGCTCCAGGTAGTGCAGGCGGTCGATACCCCAATACCATTCGCCAGCGTAAAAAAAGGTCGCGCCCAGGTAATGGCCCATGCGCTGGCGCAGCGAGTTGGAGGCGGCTAGGTGCTGCACCGCCTCGTCCTGTCCGGCAGCGGCTCGGCTGTTTTCGGCAAGCTGATCCGGGTTTTGCCAGAGCTTGGACGAAATGTCTCCCACCACCTCCGTGAAGCGGTCATTCCTGATGGCGGCGATGAGTTGACAGGTTGCCTGCTGGACATGCTGCGGAGCGGGTTGCGTGCCGCTGTTTTGGAATATCAAGCCCCAGTGCTGTGCCAGTAGCTGAGCGTCCCGGCGGCTGTAGCTCACCAGCTTGTCGCGTTCGGGCGCTGCGCTGTCGGGCGGCGGCCCAACCACGTGCGCGTTAAGGCGGACGTCATAGCGCGCCAGCAGCATGGGCAGGCTGGCAGCCGCCAACGCGCTGTAGGGGTCATCGACCTGGTGGAAGTAGTGGAGCTGGTGCGCGTCGCGCTGTGCCACCCGCTTGTGTTCTGCCCGCATACGCAGCTTTTCCAGTCGTTCCCGTGAAAGGAATCTCTGGCTGATCACGGGCATAAGCAGGCTTTTTAGCGACATGGTGCGGTGGGTTATTTGCTAAGTACACTTCTGCATCAACATGCGAAATATAACATCACAATACATGTGTGTATGGTTTAATTTCGGGATATTAGTGATCTGGCTACACAACCGATGGACAGGGATTTCATGGCGTCAATGAAAAAAGCGGACAAACCTGCTGAAGTACCCCGGTTGTCGCGGGACGACTGGCTCGATGCCGCCTTTGCCGCGGTCGTCGAGGGTGGCTTTGACAAGGCACGCGTATTGATGATCGCAGACACGCTGGGCGTGACGCGCGGCAGTTTTTACTGGCACTTCGCCGATCATGCAGATTTGATTTCTTCATTGCTCGCCCGTTGGCGCGATCGAGAGCTGGCGCTCGGCGGACAGCTTCGCGCAGATGTCAAAGAAACCTCAGAGCCCCAGGCCGATCTGGATCACCTGCTGGGGGTGGCGCTTGCCCATGCCGGTAACGACCTCGAAAACATGCGCTTTGAACTCGCCCTGCGCGGGCTCGGCAGGCGTGATCCGGCGGTGGCCGACATGCTGGCAGAAATTGACCAGCTGCGGTTGAATCTTTTTGAAGAGAAGTTTCTGAGACTCACCGGTGATGCGAGGAAATCCAGCGAACTGGCGGCTTTGTTTTACCTGGCCATCGTCGGCAGCAACCAGGCCCTGAGCCGGCCAGGTAATCCGCCGCAACTGAGCCATTACCTGACGGGCCTGATCTCAAACTACCTGATTCACCAACAGGCTTCAAAGCCTGTACCCAAGCGGCGGGCAATAACCAAACGCCCCTGATGGCTACCGGCTGCGTTTGATAATCAACCTGCGGGGCGCCGCTTGAGTCTTGCCTGCCCCCAGCGCGCCAGTGCCGAAAACCAGGCTGAGGCGCGGGCCGGCACCAGGCGAAACAAGCCGTCCCCCAAATGCGCATCCAAGCCAATCAGCAGGCGTGTACGGTTGTTCAGAACCGCTTGTACGATGGCGGCTGCTGCCTGGTCTGCGCTGGTGCGCGCCAGGCGCCTGAACTGCGAATGCAGGGCTTGCGGGCTGTCTGCGATGGCTGCAATGTCGCCCAGGCGCGCCTGCTCCACCAGACGGGTGCGGATGCCGCCCGGATGCACGCACAGCACGCGCACGCCGTACGCATGCTGTGCTGCGATGTTCTTCACATCCTCTCGTAGCTCCTCGCGCAGCGCATCCGAAAAGGCCCGCACGGCGGCTTTGCTGGCGTTATAGATGGACTGGGTAGGCAAAGACACCATCGCAAACACGCTCGACAGGTTGACGATAACGCTGCCAGGACGAGACTGTAGTTGCGCTGTAAATGCGCGGCAACCATGCACGACACCCCAGAAGTTGATGTCCATTAGCCAATGCGCGTCGTGTAGCGACAGGCTTTGCACAGGTGCCACCACCGCTACCCCGGCGTTGTTGATGAGCACGTCGGTACCACCCAATTCGCGCAAGGCTCGTTCTGCCAGCGCATCGACGGCCGCTGCCTGCGACACATCGCAGACCTGCGCGAGGCAGGTGTAGCCTCGTTGTTGCAAGCTGGTTGCCACAGCCGTCAGCCGCTCGGCATCCACATCGGCAATCAGTAGTCTTGCGCCCTGCGCACCGAACGCCCGGGCGAGGGCTTCGCCAATACCTGAAGCGGCACCCGTGATAACCACGGCTTTCCCGTTAAAGCTGGCCATGCTGATCGCCCCAAACCTGATTATTTCGGCGGCGCATGCGAGGCGTTGCCCAAGACAGTGTCCGGGCGACGTGATTTCCTGAGCGGATAAATAATTTGTGTTGCCCAGTGCTCCGGTCCGTGCGCCCGGTCATCCGTTAAGCCGTAAGCGGGCGGGTAGCGCCGTGTAATGTGTGCTGTACCAAACAGAATATCCCACAAAAAAAGCAGGTTGCCGTAGTTGCCGGTGTAGTGACCCACACCATCGTCTTGCACCAGCGCGTGGTGGGCGTAGTGTGTGGCGGGGGTTGAAATGGTGCGTTCTATCACCCAGGCCAGCGGGCTGAGCAGCGGGTAGCGGTACAACCACTGGTCCCAGCGTACGGCGGAATGCGCGCCAATGATCACCGTCAGCTTGACGATGGAATAGACCACATAGACCCAGCCAAACCCGAGGTAAATCAGTATGCCCGAGAGCCACAGCCCGGGCATCATTGCGTAATAAAAAGCATTGTTGCGGTAGACGATGCGAACGCTCATATAAGCCGCAGAATGGTGCGCTCGGTGCAGCGGCCACATAAAGGACGTGTGGCTCAGACGGTGCCAGAAATATTGCGTCAGGTCATCGGCAAGCAGCAGCAGCAGCACCATTTGCCACACCGGCCAGGCCGCCAGTGAGCTGCGGTATTGAGGCATCAGCCAGGTACACAAGGCATCTGTCGTTGCCAGGACGGCCCCGGCGATCAATGGAAACATCAACGTCACCGCAATGTCAAGCCGATTGTCCTGCGCTGTGGCTTCTGGGGCAAAGAAGCGCCGCTGCAGGATCTCGGCCAGCGCAAAAATACTGAGCACGCTGACGACGGCTAACAGTTGCACGGTTTGGGGTTGCATGTTGGGTTTCAAAATAAATAAACTGAACTTCAGTACACAAGTGTATTGAACCCCAATGACGCTGTCAATCAAGGCGTTTTTCGTGATGGTATTTTTCTCGCAATTTATCGAGTTGAAAACATTTGACAGACTTGCAGCAGATCATTACAGTACACATGTGTATTGAAACTGTCATCAGAAAAGATAAAACCAGCCAGCCCGTTGTGAACGAACTGAAATATGGAAAAAATCTGGCTCAAAAGCTACCCTGCCGGGGTTCCGGCAGACATTGACCTGCAACCGCTGCGCTCCATTGCCGCCTACTTTGACGAAGCGGTGGCAAGCAACGCCGGGCGCGATGCGTTTATTAGCGGCTCTACCGGCGTTGCCCTCACCTACGCGCAGCTCGATAAACTGGCGCTACGGGTAGCGGCTTATTTTCAGTCGGTGCTCAGATTGCCCAGGGGCACGCGCGTTGCGCTCATGATGCCAAACCTGCTGCAGTACCCGGTGTGCCTATTCGGCCTGTTGCGCGCAGGCTACGTGGTGGTCAATGTAAACCCTATGTACACGGCCCGTGAGCTGGAGCACCAGTTGAAGGACTCAGGCGCAGTGGCCATGGTTATCGTTGATGTGTTTGCACACACCCTGGCCAAAGTCATTGACAACACAGCTCTCAAGCATGTGATCGTCACGGGCCTTGCAGACATGATGCCGTGGCCTAAACGCGTGCTCGGTAATTTCGTAGTGCGCAAGGTCAAAAAAATGGTTCCCGCTTACAGCCTGCCGGACAGCGTGGACTACCTCAACATGCTGACGCAGGGCGCCTCGGCGATATTTTCGCCAGTCGACATTCAGCCGCAGGACCTGGCCTTCTTGCAGTACACCGGCGGTACCACTGGCGTATCCAAGGGCGCGATGCTGACGCACCTCAACATCCTCGCCAACGCCCGGCAGGGCGAGGCCTGGGGCGACCCTTTCCTGGATAAAAGCCAAGCCCTCATCAGTATCACCGCGATTCCGCTGTATCACATCTTTGCGCTGGGTGCGTGCCTGGGTTTTATCGGCATGGGGGGAACCAATGTACTGGTCGCAGACCCGCGCAACATACCGGCGTTCGTCAAAATACTGGCCCGTTACCGGTTTGTGTCCATGCCAGCGGTAAACACACTGTTCAACGGGCTTGTCAACAACCCGGATTTTGCAAAAATCGATTTCAGTAAACTGCGCTTTGCGATTGGCGGCGGCGCAGCTGTGCAGCGGCCTGTGGCAGAACGCTGGCAACAGATCACGGGCACACCGCTGGTTGAGGGTTATGGGCTAACGGAATGTTCGCCTACAGTGACAGTCAATCCTTTCGATCTGACGGCCTTCAACGGCAGTATCGGTTTGCCTGTGCCATCCACCGAGGTTTCCATCCGTGATGCCGAAGGCCGGGAGCTTGGGGTGGGCGAGCCCGGTGAGTTGTGCGTTCGCGGCCCGCAGGTGATGCAGGGCTATTGGCAACGCCCGGAAGAAACGGCAGCTGTCATGACGCCTGATGGTTTTTTGCGCACTGGTGATGTGGCAGTAATCGACGACAACGGTTTTCTGAAACTGGTTGACCGCCTCAAGGACATGATCCTGGTGTCAGGCTTCAACGTCTACCCGAATGAAATCGAAGAAGTGGTGATGATGCACCCCGATGTACTTGAAGTTGCAGCCGTCGGCAAACCGAATGAGCATTCGGGTGAATCGGTCTGGATTTACGTGGTCAAAAAATCCCCCGCACTGACTGATGTGATGCTACTGGCGCATTGCCGTGAAAATCTGACCGCCTATAAAGTGCCGCGTGACGTGGTGTTTCTGGCGGAGCTGCCGAAGAGCAATGTCGGTAAAATTTTGCGCCGCGAGCTGCGTGAACGTGCATGAATTTGAATTTGGAGCAATAGCATGACTGATCTGGTGGTACGACGCCTGCTGATTGACCTGGCTACGCCTTTTACAAGCCGCTGGAACGGGGGTGATGCGTTTCGGTCGGCTTTCTTCAATGCCCTGTCGATGATCTTTCCGGTTGGTGAGCAATACTTCATGGATTCGGTTCGCAATGGCCTGAAAATCCTGCCAGCTTCAGAGCAGCAAAAGTATGCTGTTGAAGTACAGGGCTTTGTCGGCCAGGAGGCGACGCATCGGCGTTTACATTCTCTGTTCAACGGTCACCTGGCGGCACTCGGCTACACCAATGAGATCGAGCGCCGGTCTTTGAGGCGACTGAAGTCCAACGCCCATCGCGACGTGCGCATACACGTCGCAGCTACCGCCGCGACAGAACATTTCACTGCTGTGTTTGCAAACTGGATGTTGCGCCACCCCGAGGCTCTCGAAGGAGCAGAGCCACGTCTGCAAACGCTGTGGCTGTGGCACAGTGCCGAGGAGTCGGAGCATTCTTGCACGGCGTTTGATATTTACCAAGCCATCAGTGGCAGCCATGCCTGGCGGATCCGGATTTTTCGCTATATAACGTTGGTTTTTTTGATCGACGTGTTGCGCCAGACGTTGCGCAATCTCTGGCATGACGGGAGCTTTTTTAATTGGCGCACCTGGCTTAGTGGGGCCACGTTTCTGTTCTCCGGAGACGGCCTGATTCGTGGTAACTACCGCGCCTGGCGTGATTATTTTTCAGCCGACTTTCATCCCAGCCAGCATGACGCGAGCAAATCGGTCAAATGGCTCAGCGACAACGCAGCGCAATTCTCTGTTGTGGGTCAGCCCGGTTAATCCATGGGCAGCAGCCTGATCGTCAGCGCGTCGTTCGGCGCAGCTTTTCTGGGTTTTTTGCTCTGGTACGGTGGCCGGGGCAAGCCGCTCACAGAAAATGAAATTGCGCGCTATGTGGCTGCGCTTGCCGGCAGTAGCGCCGGCGAACACGACGCGGCTGCCACGGCTCAAATTCGACGCCTGGTGGCCAACGATGATGGGCACGAGTTCGTCATGCAAAACCTGGTGCGCTACCGGGCCAGAGCGCTTTACCCGCCGGGCCATGACGTTTACGGAGACGACCCACGCGCGGCTGACCAGCGTTACGCAAGGGCCATCATATGGCCGCTGTTCAGGTACGGAAATCTGCCCATTTTCATTGCGCGGCGTACCGGAAATTTTATTGAATTTGAAGGCGATGACAGCTGGCATTGCGTGGCTATGGTGCGTTACCGTAGCCGGCGAGATTTCTTGCGCTTTGCGTTGATGTCTAGTCGGCGCAACAGCTTCATCCACAAGTGGGCGGCAATCGACAAGACCCATGTGTTTCCTGTCAAACCGGTCATCAGTTTGGTCATGGTTCGTGCCTCGGTGGGTGTGCTGATGGCACTCTGTGCCATGGCTGTGATGCAGGTACTGAGATGAGCCAGCGCAGCAAAGCCATAATTTCAGAAGCGGTGCTGACCGCTCTCATGGCCGCCGTTCATCTGAATATCAACGACTTTTCTGGACGGGATTAATCATGGTCGTGGCTTTGAGTATCACCGCCGCGCTCGGCTTGTTTTTGTGGCTTGGGCTACCCGCGATGCTGCGGGTGTTCGGGCTGCACCCGGTCTATCGCGGCCCGGTGCACCGGCTGCCGGGTGGCCGCGCGCTGGTCATTACCACCAGCCACGCCACCTTGGGGACCAGCGGCAAAGCCACGGGTGTTTTTGGCTCGGAGATGACGGCGCCCTACTACGCTTTCCTGGATGCTGGCATGCAGGTCGATGTGGCAAGCATCATGGGCGGCGGGATACCGATAGAGCCAGATTCATTTCGATGGTTTTTGGCTGCACCGTCCGACAAGCGCTACTTGCGAGACCCGATTTTTCAGGCGAAGGTCAAGGCATCCATCAAGATCGATGCGATTGATTTTACAAGCTATGACATCGTTTTCATGGCGGGTGGCTGGGGCGCGGCTTATGACCTGGGGACCTCGGCCGTTCTGGGCGAAAAGATCACGCAGGCTTGGGCTGCCGGCAAGGTTATAGGAGGTGTTTGCCATGGGCCGCTGGGCCTGCTCCTGGCCACCGACAGCAACGGTGAACCGTTGGTCAGAGGCAGGCGCCTCACAGCGGTCACCGACCGCCAGGTCCGGCAACTGGGCATCACCATCACGCCGCAGCATCCTGAGCGCGAATTGCGGGCGGCTGGCGCGCTGTTTGAAAGTGCCAGCGCACTGGCAGAACCCTTCGCTGACCTGACCGTTGTGGATGGCCGCCTGGTTACGGGGCAAAATCAAAACGCCGGTGTTGAAACCGCCCAGAAAATGCTGCTTGCCGCCGGGGGACAACCCAGGCCATGAAAATTCGCACCACCTTCATCACAATCGCAGTGGCTTTGGCTGGGATTTTCGCTATCATTTACGCGAACCGGCTTTACCTTTTGCAGTACTCGCTGGGCTGGTACACGGACATCATGCACCCACGCGACCCTAACCGCGAAGTGCCCTGGGTAGCTGGCCCGGCCGTTCCGGAGAAGCCGCTTGCACAGCGCCCGCCCAACATCATTGTTATCCTCGCCGATGACCTCGGTTTTAATGATGTCACCACCTATGGCGGTGGTCATGGCACCGAAGGGGTAGCTACGCCGCACATCGACTCGATAGCCCGTGACGGCGTGCGCTTTGACCAGGGATACGCTGGTGCAGCCATCTGCACAGTATCGCGCGCCGCACTGATGACCGGGCGTTACCCGTGGCGATTTGGCCTGGAGTTCACCCCCACACCTGGTGCGATGGCGCGTGTGGCGGGCGCGCTTTATGCTGACCCCGACCGTCCCTATCCGGTCATCGTTGACCGGAAAAAGGCCAGTGAGGCAAAAAAGTTTAACGAACTGGGTATGCCTGCATCCGAGCTGACCATCGCCGAACTGCTTAAGGCGCGGGGGTACCACAATATTCACATCGGCAAGTGGCACCTTGGCAGCACCTCCGAGATGAGGCCCAATAATCAGGGCTTTGATGAGAGTCTCTTTATGGAAAGCGGCCTGTACCTGCCGGAAAAGGATATCCGTGTCGTCAACGCAAAACAGGACTTTGATCCAATCGACAAATTCCTGTGGCCCAACATGCGTTTTGGTGTCAGCTATAACGGCGGCAAATGGTTTGAGCCCGCCAAATACTTGACGGACTACTTCACCGACGAAGCAGTGACCGCCATCAAACGCAACAAAAACCAGCCGTTCTTTTTGTACTTGGCGCACTGGGGGGTGCATACGCCGCTACAGGCCAGCAAGGCCGACTACGATGCCTTGCCCAACATTGCAGACCATCGCCGTCGGGTCTACGCCGCCATGGTGAAGTCGGTTGACCGCAGCGTCGGCCGTGTATTGCAGACGTTACGTGAGGAAGGACTGGACAACAACACCATCGTCATCTTTACCAGCGACAACGGAGCGCCCGGTTACGTCGGCATCCCCGAAGTGAATCAGCCTTACCGTGGGTGGAAGCTTACGCAGTTCGAGGGCGGCATACGTGTGCCCTATGTTGCCAAGTGGCCGGCTCACATCCCTCCCGGGACTCAGTACAAACCGGCAATATCGAATATAGACATCCTGCCCACCGTGGTGGCTGCGGCTGGTGCCAGCCCTCCTGCTGACCGCGTGATGGACGGCGTCAACCTGCTGCCCTTCCTTGGAAAAAATGCAGCGCAACAAGCGCCACAGCCGCCGCGTGCGCTGTTCTGGCGCGCTGGACCTTACCGCACAGTGCAGGACGGTGGATGGAAGCTGATCGTCTCTGAAAAGCCAAAAAAGGACTGGCTTTTTAACCTCAATCTAGACCCGACCGAGAAGGTCAACCTCGCTGCAATACAGCTTGACAAAATGGCGCAGCTCAAGGCTGTACTTGAGGCGCACCATGCGAAGATGCCGCCGCCCCTGTGGCCGTCCTTCATCCAGTTGCCAGTAGCGATTGATAAAACGCTGGACCAAAAGCAGATGCCTTCGGATGAATACACCTACTGGTACAACTGATGGATAAAACTGATGGCTGAGCAAGTCTTTCAAACCTGTGCAACACCTTAAAAAATTCTCGTTATTCGCTGCTGTATTGGCGTTGCTGGCGCTAGGCATCTGGGCGGGGACAAGCGTATGGTTGCCCACGCGATCCCAGAACGCAAAACATGGCTTGCCCCAAACCATGCAATGCGCGCTGCCCGTACAACCTGCTCAAAGCCCGTACCCCGGAATGGTGTGGGTGCCCAGTGGCAGCTTTGAGCTGGGCGACAACGTTTACCCTGAAGAATTACCGCTTAGAAAAACCACGGTGGCTGGTTTCTGGATGGACCGCACCGAGGTCACCAATGCCGAGTTTGCCGAATTCGTAAAAACTACCCGCTACATCACGGATGCCGAACGAGGGCCAGCGCCCGCCCTGCAGGCCAGCCTGCCGCCCGATATGCGAAAGCCCGGCGCTGTGGTGTTCGTGATGCCGAAAGATATCAATACACAGGGTAGTGCCACGCAGTGGTGGCGTTATCTGCCGGGTGCCAGTTGGCGGCATCCCGGCGGGCCGGCTACCAGCATTGACGCGCATGGTACGTTTCCTGTTGTTGCCGTGACCTATGCGGATGCCCAAGCCTATGCGCGCTGGAAGGGCCGCGCCTTGCCCACGGAGGCGCAGTGGGAGTGGGCGGCCCGGGCGGGGCAGCCCCGAAGCGCCAAAGACCATAGGCAACCGAAGGCTGCGAACACATGGCAAGGGATATTTGCTGTGGTTAATTCGGCTGAAGATGGTTTTGTAGGGCTAGCCCCGGTGGGGTGCTACGCGCCCAATGCGCTGGGCTTGTTCGACATGATCGGCAACGTCTGGGAGATCACATCTGACGTGTACCGACCCAACCACGCTGCGGGCAATGATGGTCCGCCCGACCAGGTGCCGCGCGGCATGGCCGGCGCAACGGCGCTTCAACGCGTGATCAAGGGCGGCTCGTTTTTGTGCTCGCCAGATTACTGTATGCGCTATCGCGCTGGTGCGCGTCAGCCGCAGGACGATGACCTGGGCGCCAGCCACCTTGGTTTTCGCACCGTCTTACTTGCGCCTGGCCCATGAGCAAGCCGCTTTCTGTAGCGCGCCGCCTGACACGCTTGAAGCGTGCGCTGGTTACCGTTTTGTTACTGACAACCAGCATTGTGGCGCTACTCTACGTCAAGAGTGAGCAGATCATCCTGGGTGCAGAGGCCTATATTTTTGGCTACCCGCTGGTCATCACGGATATCACCCGAGCCAATGCAGCGCTGGCAATAGGCCCGGAAAACACGCTGCGCAAAGTACGCCAGTTTCCAGATGCCCGCTTCCGGGACGTGGTGCGCCCGAATGTTGACACGCTCTATACCACCGCCTTTATCGACATGGCCAAAGGCCCTTGGGTGTTCGAGATGGCCGCCAACGACCAGCGCTATGAAGTCATGGCCTTCATGGATGCCTGGACCAATGTGTTTGCAGCGCCGGGAACGCGCAGTACCGGCACAGAGGGTGGGCGGTTTTTGCTGGCTGATCGCACGTGGGCTGGCGCGGTGCCACCCGGGCTGACGCTTCTGCGCGCGCCTACACAAATGGTCTGGCTGATAGGCCGCACCCAGACCAATGGCGTGGCTGACTACCCGCTGGTGCACCAGTTGCAGGATGGCATCAAGTTACACGCGCTGGCAGATTGGCAGGCTGGCAAGCCGACACCTGCATCTGTGTGGCAGCCTGCCGCGGCCCGGGCCGCACCGCCCGTGGAGCAAATGAAGGCCATGCGTACTGAAGCCTTTTTCACCCGGCTCGTGTTGCTGATGGCGAGCAATCCACCGGCTGCTGCAGACGGGCCCATAACGCTCAAGCTCGCACGTATCGGTCTGGTACCTGGCCAGTTATTCAAATGGAGTGTGCTGGACCGCGCAGCCATCAGCCTAGGCCGCTGGCTGGCAGATTTCACGGTGGCCAAAGAACTCAGAAAGCCCCGCGACCTGGTGCGCGGCTGGGCCACTCCGCCGGCCATTCTGGGCAACTACGGCACGTACTACAACATTCGGGCGGTGGTGGCCATGGTGGGGCTCGGGGCCAACCTGCCGGTAGATGCAAGCTACCCTAACGCTCGTGTAGATGCCGATGGTCAGCCATTGAACGGTAGCCGCCGTTACCGCCTGCACCTGACGACAGCAGAGCTGCCGCCGGTGAATGCGTTCTGGTCCATCACCGCTTATGGCAGCGATGATTTCTTGATTGATAACCCATTACAGCGCTACGCTCTCGGCAACCGGGATCCATTGGTTTACAACGCTGACGGCTCGCTCGACGTTTTCATACAGGCCGACGCGCCAGCCAGTGAAAAAAGCAAAAATTGGTTACCCGTCAAGCAGGGCCAGCCTTTCCTCCTCAACGCTCGCCTGTACTGGCCGAAACCCGCTGCACTGAACGGCACTTGGGGCATGCCCGCCGTGGAGAGACTGGACTGATGGATGCAAATTTGCCGACTGAGGCTGTATTTTTGCTCATTTCAGTGTATTTTAAAAAGCCAAAAATGGAAAAAAACCAATAAATACATGCTTCATATGCTATAAAAAATGTAGCATTTGATTGTTCTATCCGATATTCCAGGCCTGACGGTGTATGGGATTGCACCTAGCCAGCACAATCGGCATCCCTCCCATAATCAATTCATGGAAACCAAATGGCTTGAAGATTTCGTCAGCCTGGCTGAAACCCGCAGTTTCAGCCGCTCGGCCACGTTGCGGCATGTCACCCAGCCAGCTTTTTCGCGCCGTATTCAGGCGCTTGAGGCCTGGGCTGGCACCGACCTGGTTGACCGGAGTTCGTACCCCACGCGGCTCACGCCGGCGGGCGAAACGTTGTACAACCAGTCGCTGGAAATGCTGCAAGGCCTGCAGTCCACTCGGGCGATGTTGCGTGGCCATACGTCTGCCGGGCAAGACGTCATTG
>Ga0105049_10003108_pt1 | contig 19692 bp, 16 predicted proteins | sample MAT06_FD_78087 | JGI IMG/M metagenome (GOLD analysis project Ga0105049, IMG submission 78087) | Freshwater microbial communities from Lake Fryxell liftoff mats and glacier meltwater in Antarctica - MAT-06 | ecosystem: Environmental > Aquatic > Freshwater > Ice > Liftoff microbial mat | place...
CGCTGGGGAGCGGCACGGGGCCGTAGCTGAGCGGAACGAAGCCGAGCTCGCACAAGCGACGCATCTCGGCCTGTCGCTGCGCGATGGTGGGGTTGGGGATGACCGCACCGCCCGGGCCGCGGATGAACTGCATGGCGGCCCATGTCTCATGACCGGGGTTGAGGAAATCGCCCAGAATATGGCTGGTGCGGATTTCGGCGGCCTCGTGAAACGTCGGCGTGAGGTTATGGATGAGATCGGAGGCAGCGTTTTCGGTGATGAACTTCACATTGGGAGAGTGCTCCTTCATGGCGCGGAGCCAGTTGTAACCGTCACCCGGGTCGCGCGGCACATAGGCGTCGAGACCGATCATGGTCGCGCCGACGCTGGTGGCCATGTCGAGTTCTGCGAAGGCCAGCGCCCGATGCTCGGGATTGTTCATGTTGAAGTTTTCGGTGCCGACGGCACCCTGATCCCATCCCCGCATGATGTTCTGCGAGCGGCCCCACCAGAAGCCCACGTTGATGCTGGCGTTGGGAACTGACGAGAGCTGGCTAAACGAATCACGCATTCGCGGAATCGAGTTCATGCCGGTGAGCATCTGGAAGGGGAAGTTCAGCTCGGGGTGGGCGCGGAAGTTGCCCGACGGTGCCCAGAGCATGATGCGTTGTAGGCCCTGCTGCTGGGGGTACTGGCGAAGCCGGTTGGCCCAGGCGCCCCAGCCGTGGACGTCTGGACGGAGAAGCGGCTGGTTGAAGCCGCGGGGGTTCGCGTCTGACGCGGTGCCCGACGAGCTGATGGCCTCGCCAACGACCGGGCGCGGGTCGCGAACGTAGTCCACGGGGCCGTAGAGCGAGCGGAAGTAGTCGCGATAGGGCGTGATCGCTTTGAGCCAAGACTGGTCGCGCGGTACGGCGCGGATGGCGACGGTGTACGTGCGGGTCTTGCCCGGGGGAATCGTGGCGACAAAGTAGTCGTGGGTGAAACGGAACTCGACGATCCAATGCTGGCCGTTGTCGCCGGGGAAGCGGCTGGGGCTCACCGTTGCGATCTGAACAGGGTGATTGTACTCAACAGCGTTGTAGAGCAACGAGACGCCGACGATGTGGCGATCATCCTGGAAGATCTGCACGGGGCTGTATGTGCCGTTGGGATAGATGGCCTCAGCCATCTCGAAGTTATTAAGCCGCTGGGTGAACGAGTCCTGACGGAAACGGAAGACCTCCATGTTGCCGGGCATGCGCATTCCGGGGATTGATATTTTGCCCAGGCGCATGGGGCGATCGGTGTTATTGGTGTATGTGTAGACAAAGTCGCCACCGCCGGGCTTGGGAACGAAGCGAACGTTTGGCGTCACCTGCTGATCGAAGTAGAAGCGGTTAGACAAGCTCTGAAAGAGCGGGCGGTGGAGGATGGTGTCGGTGAGCGTGAAACGCCCGTTGACGAAGGCGGCCTCCATGCGTCCATCGGTGGCTGAACCCGGCGGCGGGGCCACCTGCGCCGACGCGTGAGGGAGCAGCGAGGCGGGTGTGCCGCAGAGGGCGGCGAGGGCCACGGCCAGCGCGGCAAAGGTGCGGCGCGAAGCAGACGCTGCGGAGCGGATGGAGGGATGGCCTGCTGAGGAGGGATGGGCCTGAGTCATACCTCCACAATCGGATACGGGTGGCGGACGGTCAAGACAGAGAAACTCTGCGCGCTTGTGGACCTTAGCCGTCGTGCTGGTGCGCGAGAGTTGCACATCTGTGCGGCGCGGGAAGAGGTCAAGAACTGGCGCGCGAAGATGCACAGATTCGTTCTATTGGGGGGCTCGCCCGCGTTCAAGGTGGGGGTACTCGGACGTGTGAGAGTGTTTTGGCTGTGAGGATGGCCGGGAAGGGGGAAGGGGGATGCGGGCGGGGCGGAGGTTACCTGGCTGGCGACGCCCCAAACGGGCAGAACGAATCAGCTGCGGCGAAACTCTTCGGCGGCAAGTCGCTGCTTTTAGGCGCTCTGGGCGACGGAGACGGCCAGATGCTGCATGCGGAAACTGATGCCGAGCATGATGGCCGCCGCGACGAATCCGGGCGAGGCGATGACGATCCACATTTTCTACCAAGCCGGCAACATTGAACGCGGCCGTGATCAGCGTGATCACGGCCGCGAGAACGTTGGATAAGTACGGGCACACCGCGAAGGTCAGAACGAACAGCTCGGAGAACGGCGGATCGAAGGACGGCAACGCGGAAGGCAAGGCGAACCGTGCGGACGAGCCGGCGGATCCGTCTGAGCTGATCAGTACTTGCGGATCACGCCGCGGACGACACCCTGAATCTTGCACTCGCGCACGATGATGGGCGCGAAGGCGGGATTAGCAGGCTGGAGGCGGATGTGGTCGGCCTCTTTGAAGAAGGTCTTCAAGGTGGTCTGGCCATCGGGCAGAAGGGCGACGACGCGCTCGCCGTTATTGGCGGTGTCGTTGCGCTCGATAAGAACGTAGTCGCCATCGAGGATGCCTTCGTCGCGCATGGACTCGCCCTGGACCTTGAGGGCGAAGGTGCTGGCCTGGCGGCCCAGTCGCGGGCCAAGGAGCGTCGCAACGTCGAGTTCGTCAGACTCGGCAACCTTCTCGATGGGGTACCCCGCGGCGATCTTGCCAACGAGGGGGAACCGAAGGGGGCGGCTCTCGTCGGGCACGGCGATGCCGGCGGCGATGGAGAGCGAGCGGGCCTTGTTGGCTTCGCGGACGAGCGCGCCCTTCTTGATGAGTGCTTCGACATGCTCGAAGACGGTCACCTTGCTCACGCCGATTTCGTCGGCGAGTTCCTGCATCGTGGGCGAGTAACCGTGGCGGATGCGCCAATCACGGATGAGGGAAAGAATGCGGAGTTGTTTTGGCGTGAGATTCATGCTGCGACCTCCTGGGCCAGTGGCAGCAAAGGCTGCGTGGCCGCGGTTGAAAATGAACTTTGCGGAACACCCTTAGACCGGGCTACGCCGGTCGGGCGGGACTTGGAACGTTGACTGGACCCGGTTGCGGGCCGTGCTGCCGGTGTTGACGCGCGGCTGGATGTGGCCACCGCGGTAGCCGAAGCGGTGGGCGAGGCGGTGGCCGCGGGTGCGGGGGCATTCGCACGGGGAATCGAGGTCGAGGTGCGCGCGACCGTGGCGGCGGAAACCTTCGAGCCAACAGTCGGCTCGGCAGTTCCGGACTGATTCGAGGCGGCTGCTGTGAAGAGACCATCGACAGAGGACGCGGGGCTACGGCGGGACTGGCGAGACTGGCGAACTTGGCGGGCCTGGCGAACCTTGCGGTTTTGGCCGGATTTGGCTGTTCTCGCGGTAGCGCCCGCACCATTGCGGATTGGTGAGAGGCTGACAACGCAACTCATGGCCGCGCGACACAGCGATGCAAGGCGGTAAACCGCGGCCATCTGGGCTTTGAGCCGCGCGGCGGTGGCGGCGCCAATGGCGGCGATGGCCAGCAGGGCCCGCTCAGACTCGGTGGCGCTGTGCGGACCCGCAGCATGCTGGGCACGATCGGTACCGGCAATACCGCTGAACTGCTCAGGATCGGTCGCCGTCAGCGAACCATCACGCTCACCAACATAGGCAGTTGCGAACTCACCACCGGGGCCCAGACAAACCAGCGGGCTTTGGGGCGATTTGGTCTTCTTTGATCTGCCAAGGGCCGCACCGATGACCGTGCCGATTGCGGACGTGACGCGGGAACTGACGCGAGCGGAAAGCTTGGCGTTGGCGAGGGACGATTCCGGCGTGGCCGCGGCTTTGAGCACCGACTTTCTCGACGCGGACTTACTCGTTCCAGCCTTGATCATGCCAGACTTCACCATGCCGGACGGCCCAGCTCGGCGCAACGATGATGAAACCTGCTTCACGGAAATGATGGGCGCAACAGCGGCTGCATCGGCGACCATGCCATCATGATCAACCACCAAACGGAGCGGTTGGGCCGGAACGGGGAGGCGACCGACAGTTGGCTGCGCCGGGCGATCACCCGGACGATCGCTTGGACGATCGCTCGGGCGATCGTTCGGGCGATCCAAAGTGCCACGGCGCGGCATTGCGTTGGCCGCGAGCTGTGTCGCTGGTTGCGAGTGGCGGGTAGCGAGTTGGTTGTTTGACGTGCTCATCGGTGTACCTTTTGCTTTGCCGAAGCGGGGGGCTTTTCCAAGCCACCGCGCTCGCCTTTGCACCGGGTTCCACCCGACTCAAATCTCATTGCCACGTCCGTGGCAACACTTTTCAAACCACCTCAGCAGGTGCGACGCGTTTCAAGTTCAGCGACGGCGCCGGACAAATCATCGAGAGGCCGAACAAACAAGCCGGACCAGCAAGCCGAACCAGCAAGCCGGACCAGCAAGCCGGACCAGCTACCTGACACCAGCTACCTGACACCAGCTACCTGACACCAGCTACCTGACACCAGCTACCTGACAGCAGCTACCTGACAGCAGCTACCCGAACAGGCCGACTGACCACATCGCCCTAACACATCACCCGAACACATTGCCCTAACACATCACCAGAACACCTCGACTCACATTCCATCCATCGAACCTTGACGTTTTTCTGTCCGGAAAACGGACGGATCACATTCACCTTCACACTTGTTTGGTAAAGGATAGCCAATCATCGGCATTACGTCAAGGGCATCTTGAGGACTTTTTTCGGGTTGCGTGCGGGAGGGGTTCTGCGGTTGGCATGAGCCGCACGAGGCGTGGAGTCTTCGGCGGCCAAGGATTTGCCGCCCCGTGCTGTTCAGGCTGGGCGCGGGGCCTCTAAACTTGAGCGTGATGCTCGAACCGCAGCCCCCCAGCAACTCTCAAGACCTTCATGAAGCCCACATGGGCGGCTCGGGCACGGGCCCGACTGCGCGTCCGGCTGGAGAGGGTGAGTCGCTGGCCCCCACCGCTCGGCGCGGGAGCGCCCCCATCGACCCGATCGCGCTCGAGCGAACGCTCGCTCGGCATCCGCGCCCTCTGGGTGGCGACCCGCTCCGCAGCGTCGCCGCGCCCAAGTTCTCGCTGGGTTCGATGATCCTCAACAACGGCGACGGGCATGTGGATCACATGGCCCCCAAGCGCAAGCCCGCATGGCTCAAGGCCAAGGTGCCCGGCGGGCCGGGATACGAACGGCTCAAGAACATCATGGACACGCACGGGCTCCACACAGTCTGCCAAGAGGCCGGCTGCCCCAACATGGGCGAGTGCTGGGCCCGCGGCGTGGCGACCATCATGATTTTGGGCGACACCTGCACGCGGGCGTGCGGGTTCTGCAACGTGAAGACGGGGCGACCGACCACGCTTGACAAAGATGAGCCGCGGCGTGTGGCGGAGTCGCTCCGCCTCATGGGCCTCAAGCACGTGGTCATTACGAGTGTGAATCGTGACGAGCTTCCCGATGGCGGGGGTGCGATCTGGGCCGAGACCATCATCCGCTCGCGCGATGCGTGCCCGGGTATGAGCATCGAAGTACTGATCCCGGACTTCCTGGGCGATGCGGGTCCGCTGCAGATGGTGATCGATGCCCAGCCGCACATCATCAACCACAACCTTGAGACGGTTCGCCGCATGTATCCCGCTGTGCGGCCGAGCGCGAAGTTTGATCGCTCGCTTGAACTCCTGCGGCGCGTGAAGGAAGCGGGACTGGTGGCCAAGACGGGCATCATGGTTGGCATTGGCGAGAGCGATGACGAGGTGCTGGAACTCATTGACGATGTGCAACAGGCGACGGCACCGACCACTCTGCGGCACGGGTCGAGCGGGCTGAACGCCGAGGCGGATGCCACGCTGGGCAAGATCACGCGGGGTGAAGCCAGCGCGGCAAGCACGGCGGACTCAGCGCGACCCAAGGTCGGCACGGACATCTTGACGATCGGCCAGTATTTACAGCCGACACGAAACCACTTGCCCGTTCACCGCTTTGTGACGCCGGAGACATTTGGCACCTTCAAGGTGGCAGGGTTACAGAGCGGGTTCAAGGTTGTTGAGAGCGGGCCGCTGGTGCGGAGCAGCTATCACGCCGACCATCAGGCCGATGAGCTGAGCACGATCGCGGCCGAGCGGGTGCGGTGATGAAGCGGTGATCCGGATTTCGGCGCAGCGATCTCCTCTGCCCCCCGCTGCGCCGCCTTGAACGGACGAACGTTCAAATGCACAGATAGAAACCGTGGCCGGTGCTTTGAAGGCCCGCGGCGGGTTTATGGTTGCCATCCTGCCGCGCTGGCCGGGTGCTTCGAACGGAGCCCTCTTTATGAGTATTTGCGATTTGCTGCGCGTTCGTCCGGGTCCGAAGTTCAAGCTGAAGGACCATGACCCGAGCGGCACGCCGGGGCTGGCTGATCTGCTTGATAAGCACAAACTGCCCAAGGGCGGTAAACACGGCGACGAGACCAAGGAAGCCGCCGCGGCCGCGGCGGCGGAGAATGTGCGTGCGATCGCCGCGTTGCAGGACCGGCTGTATGCCGAGAATAAGCAGTGCCTGCTTGTGGTGCTGCAGGGGATGGACACCTCGGGCAAGGACGGGGCGATTCGCGGGGTGTTCAGCGGGGTCAATCCGCAGGGGTGCAAGGTCACCAGCTTCAAGAAGCCCACCGAGGCCGAGGCCGACCGAGACTTCCTCTGGCGGATTCACGCGGCGGTGCCGGCTCGCGGCGAGATCGGTGTGTACAACCGGGCCCACTATGAGGACGTGCTGATCGTGCGGGTGCACAACTTTGTGCCGCCGGCGATCTGGGGCAAGCGCTATGAAATGATCAACGACTGTGAGCGCTACCTGGTTGAGAACCACGTAAAGATCATCAAGTGCTTCCTGCACATCAGCAAGGACGAGCAGCTCGAGCGGCTCAAAGCGCGGCTGGATGACCCGGCCAAGAACTGGAAGTTCTCGATGCAGGATGTGGAAGAGCGCAAGCACTGGGCGGCGTATCAACAGGCGTACGAAGCGGCGCTGAGCAAGTGCGCCACCAAGGCCGCGCCGTGGTACATCGTGCCGGCGAACCGGAAGTGGTACCGAAACCTGGCGATCTCAAAGATCGTGCGCGAGACGCTGGAAGCGATGAACCCGCGGACGCCCAAGCCGATGGTGGATTTGAGCAAGGTGGTGTTGAAGTAATCGCGGCGAGCTCGCTATTGCCGTAACGCGCCGCCAGCACGTCGCTCACCGGCGGCAAGGCCATTGAACCTACATACCGAGGGGTACGCCGGGCCAGGCATTCTCGATGAAAAAGAGCACAGGCCCAGCCGCCCGCTACTTGCCGCCCTCGAGGCCTTTGCGGAGTTCGTCTTCCGTCAGTTGACCGTTGTTGTCGGCATCCATGGCATCAAAGCGGGCGAGCCATTTCGCCGGGCAATCGCTGCGGGCAATCACGCCCTTGCTGCTCTTGTCAAGAGTGCGGAAGAGGCCTTGAATCGTCGCATCGATGGCGGGTTTGGAAGGGGGTTGAGGAGAGTCTCCGGCGGCCTTGTCGGCATCGCTCGCCTCAACGGGTTCGACGGCGTTGTAATACTCGATGTAGCCAATGAGCATTTCGTCGGTAGTCTGCTGGCCCCAGCGAACAGTCTTGGTGGGGTCGGGGTTGTGCGGGTTGGCGTCGCTGTTGTCAAAGTGGGCTGTGACGTCGATGGTGCTTCCCGCGGCGATGGCGATGGGTTCGCGCGGGCGATACGAGAGTTGCCAGTTGAAGTCGTAGCGAGGAACGTTGAGTACGGTCATTTTCTCGCCTCCCGGGGGCGTGATCTCGTAGAGCATCGACTTCCCGCGCGTGTGCATGTGGGGCATAAAGGCCGTGATGAACGCGTCGGCGGGTGAGGTGAGCGAGGCGCCTTCTTTGTGGTTGGGCGCGCCAGGCGGAATGTTCAGCCGGTGGTCCACAATGCCCGCGGTCTGCATGACGTGCTTGGGCGGCGCGCTGGCGAAGCGCAGGCCCAGTTGTGTGCGATCGGTCGTGGCTTCGCCGTTTGGCGTGTAGTGGAGTTGGAAGATGAGGGTTGAACCCTTGGGAAGCTTCTTGGCAAAGCCGTCGGGATAGATCGTGCCGGTGCTGCCGGGGACATACGCGGCGAAGAAGCCACGGGATTCTTCGGCGGCTTCGCGGAAGCGTTGGGCGGCGTTTTCACCGGGTTTGAGGGGCGGAATCACGAACACGAGCACATGGTGAACCACCGCAGGCGCAGTGGGGCGAACCTCGAATGCCTGCACCCATTTGTCTTCAGTAAACTCGGTGACGATGCGCGCGTGCACATAGGGCATCGTCCCGGTGGCCTTGACCTTCACGGCCTCGGGCGTGGTGAGGATTTCGTCGGGCACGCCGATCGACCATTCGCTGGCGAAGGTGCGCGCGACTGGTGCCTCGGCGGGGTTGCCGACGGGCTGGGTTCCATCAAGCCAGGCGAGAAGATCGGCCTTGTCGCGCTCGCTGAGTGAGCGGTCATTGGCCCAGGGGCTGTGCGCGCCTGGGGCGGGCGCTTCGGCAAACCACGGCGGCATCGAGCCGCGGCGGACTTCGCGGCGAATCGTGCCGGTGTGCTTTTTGACATCGTCGATCGACTGCAGAGCGAAGGGGCCAACGCCGCCGGGGCGGTGACAATCGAGGCAACTGGTTTGAACGATGCGCGAGATGGTGTTGTGCCAGGTGACCTGCCCGGTGACTTGGGGCGGCAAGCTTTCGGCAGTGATGGCCGTGGCGGGGGTAGTGGATGCCGCTTTCGTGGACGCGGCGTCGATCACGCAGCCGGGCGCTGAGGTGGCACTGATGCGCGGGGGCGTGCCGGCGCGGAGGGCCTTGATGGCATCGGCGAGATAGGTGGCGCGCGGAGCGGGGAGCGCTGCGCCGAGGGCGTATTGGTCATCAATCGCGCCACGATAGATGACGGTGCGGGCGCGGTCGACGAGGATGGCTTCCGTGGTGCTCTGCGCTGCGAAGGCGGCGGCGAGGGTGGCGGATGGGTCGCTGAGGCAGGGGCCTTTGAGCCCGCGGGCGGCGTGGGTCTTGCGGGCGTCGGCTTCGGACTGTCCGGGAGTCACATCGATCACAATGAGCGCGAGACCGGCCTTGGCAAGTTCATCCTGGAGCGCGGCAAGGCTCGGGGCCCACTTGCGGGCCAACGGGCAGTCGGTGGTGGTGAAGGCGATCACGGCACCAGATGGGCCGAGGAGTGACGCGAACCGGGCGGGGGATTTGGAAGCGGGGCCCGATGAGGGGAGGGCCGATGAGGGGATGGCCGAATCGGCGAGCATGCGGCCGATGCCGAGGGGGTGGGGGTCAATCGGGCGGGCAGACGTCACAGTGGCGGGTCCATCGTCGCTTGTGCCCACAGCCGCTGCGGCTGCGAAGCCGAAGATGGCCAACGCTGAAAACGCATGGAAAAATGTTTGATGTACGTGCTTACCCATAGATATTCACAGGATACAAAGGCCGCCCATTACGAACCAAGCGGCGATGCGAGCACCGGCAGAACCCGGAATGCCCAAGAAGAACACGAATCGGCCCGAAAAAGGGTTCGCCGGTGGTGTCAACGAAACGAATTTGAAACCTATTGCTGGAGCGCTCTTCACAAATGAGTTTGTGAACGCTAACATGATGATAATGGGTGCCTGGGAATGGATTCTGATTGCGCTCGGCGCTTGGGTGATCGTGGCTTGGACCGCGTCGTGGCTGTTGCGCAATCCTCGCGGCGAGGTGCTGTACGGGATACTGCGCATCTTTGCATGGGTGTATGCCAAGCTCGTTCATCGGGTGCAGTTCTTGGGGACTGAGAACATTCCTGAGCGGCGGATCGATGCCGACACTGGGCAACGGGCTGGGCCGGGCCTGGTGGTTATTGCCAATCACACGGCGGGCGTGGATCCGATTCTCATTCAACTGGCGATGCGCGAGTATGACGTTCGCTGGGTGATGACGAGCGAGATGCGGGTGCGGGTGCTGGATATTTTCTGGGATTGGCTGCGGATCATTTTCGTGTCGGCGGGCGGGTCGGAGCTTGGGGCCGTGAAAGAAATGATCCGGCACGTGAAGAGCGGCGGGTCACTGGGAATCTTCCCCGAAGGCCGCATTGCTCGCCCGCCGGGGACGCTGTGCCCGTTTGCACCGGGGATCGGCATGGTCATCGCCAAGAGCAACGCCCCGATTCTGCCGGTGCTGATCACCGGCACGCCCGCCGCGAAGACGGCATGGGCATCGCTGTTTGTGCCCAGCTTAGCGAGGGTGAAGTTCCTTCCGGTCATCGATCCGGCTGGCCGCAAGGGCGATGCGCTGGTGGCGGAACTTCAAAGCTTGTTCGAGCGCGAGTTGGGCGTGAAGGCCGCGTTGCAGGCCGACGCGGTGGAGCCATCGGCGCTGGCTGTCGCGGCTTGAGGCGCGGGGGTGAAAGCTCACTTCGCCCACGCTTCCTCCGGCGTTGCCTCGTTGCTCGTGGTCGCTTGTGGTCATCGCGAAGGCTCGCGGCTGCCTGGCCCGACCGTCCGCCCCTGAAACGCCGCCGCCCCCCATTGCCCCCGAGGCCCAGCGAATATCATCCTCCTCGCATGGCCGCGAACACCACCCCACCAACTCCCGCCCCGCTCTCACTGGCCGATGTCCGCAAGGTCGCGGCCCTTTCGCGGCTGGCCCTCACTGAGGATGAGCTCGCCGCCAGCCAGGCCCGGCTCAGCGCCATCCTCTCGTATGTCGATCGCCTGCGCGGGATCGACCTTGCCGCCGTCGAGCCGCTCTACTCAGCGCACGACATGGCGGCGCGGCTGGCGGATGACGTCCCCGGCCCCATACTTCCCACTGCCGCGCTGCTCGCCATGGCCCCCGGCACCGACGGGCCCTTTGTCGCTATTCCCAAAGTCATCGGCGGCGCGGGCGGAGGCGAGTCATGAACCACTCCGGATCGGCCGTCTCCGCACCCTCGGCAACGCAGCTTCACGGCCAGTTCGTTCGGCGCGAGCGCACCGCGATCGCCATCGCGAAGGCGGCGATTGAGCACGCTCAATCGCACGATACCGGCGTTCATTCGTTCCTTGAGTTCCTGCCCGAATCCGCCCTCGCCGCCGCAGCAGTTCTTGACTCCAAACTGGCTGCGGGTCAGCCCCTCGGCCCGCTCGCCGGCGTGCCGATCGCGCTCAAAGACAACATCGTGACGGCCTTCGGCAAGACCACCAGCGGCTCAAAGTACTTCGCCAGCTACCACTCGCCCTACACCGCGACCGTCGCTCACAAACTCATCGACGCTGGTGCCATCATCATCGGTAAGACCAACCTCGACGAGTTTGGCATGGGCTCTTCGACTGAGCATTCGGCCTTTGGCCCCACCCGCAACCCGTGGGACCTTTCGCGCGTGCCTGGCGGGTCCTCGGGCGGCTCGGCCGCCGCTGTCGCCGCGGGCTTCGTGCCTATCGCGCTGGGCAGCGATACTGGCGGGTCGATCCGCCAGCCCGCCAGCCACTGCGGCGTTGTCGGCCTCAAGCCCACCTACGGCCGCGTCTCGCGTTACGGCCTCGTGGCGTACGCCAGTTCGCTCGACCAGATCGGCCCCATCGCCGGCAGCGTGCACGATGCGGCCCTGTGCATGTCGGCCATCAGCGGCTTTGACGATCGCGACAGCACGAGCGCGAAACTCGCACCCGAAGACTTCTCAGCCGAACTCGATTCGCCCCTGCAGCGCTTCACCATCGCCGTGCCCAAAGAAGCCCGCGGACCCGGCGTTTCGCCCGCCGTGAGCGTCGTGCTCGATCAAACCATCGAATCACTCCGCCTGCTCGGCGCCACCATCATCGACTGCGAACTGCCGCACATGCAGCACGCCATCGCGGCGTATTACCTCATCGCCACCGCCGAGGCCAGCAGCAACCTCGCCCGCTTCGACGGTGTTCGCTACGGCCACCGTGCTGATCTCTCGCCGGGCGACTCGCTCATGGACCTTTACTGCCGCTCGCGCAGCGAGGGCTTCGGCAAGGAAGTCCGTCAACGAATCATGCTGGGCACGCACGTGCTTTCGAGCGGCTACTACGACGCGTACTACCTGAGCGCGCTCAAGGTCCGCCGCCTCATCAAGAACGATCACGATGCCGTGTTCCGCAGCGCCAACGCGTCGGGCGGCCTCGCGGGCCTCGGGGCTGATGCGATTCTCATGCCCGCCGCGCCGGGACCGGCGTTCAAGCTCGGCGAGAAGAGCAGCGACCCGCTGGCGCTCTATCTTGAAGACGTCTTCACCGTGGGCGTCAATCTCGCCGGCCTGCCCGCCCTCACGGTGCCATGCGGGTTCTCAACGGTGCTCGAGAACGGCGTCGAAACCCGCCTGCCGATCGGCATGCAGCTCATCGGGCCGGGCTTCAGCGAGCGGGTCCTGCTGCGCATCGGCCGCATGCTCGAACGTATCCAAACCGCGGATTTTCGACCTCCGGCTGAACATCTCGCGTCGTAATTTAGACCTCTCTGAACCCGTGCCCGCACTTCGCCGATAACCATCCGTGCCATCAACCGCCCCAACTTTTCTGATCATCTCCCAGGTCTACGTGCCCGATCCGGCCTCGGTCGGTCAGCACATCGCCGATGCCGCCGCCGCCATGGCCAAGCGCGGCTATCGCGTCGTGGTGTACGCCTCGGCCCGTGGCTATGACGACCCGAGCAAGAAGTACCCCTCGCGCGAGATGCTCAATGGCGTTGATGTGCGTCGCCTGCCGCTCTCGAGTTTCGGCAAGAAGTCGATCGCTATTCGGCTCGTGGCCCAGTGGAGCTTTCTGCTTCAGGCCCTGGTGCGCGGGCTCTTTACGCGCAACCTCACGGGCGTGATGGTCAGCACCTCGCCGCCGTTCTGCGGGTTTGCCGGCGCGATGATCTCCAAGCTCCGCGGCGTGCCCGTGAAGTACTGGCTCATGGACTTGAACCCGGATCAGATGATCGCCATGAAGATGATCGGTGAGAAGAGCCTGCCGGCGCGGGTCTTTGACTTCTTCAACCGGATGATCCTGCGGCAGGCGAGCGACATCGTGATGCTCGACCGTTTCATGCTTGAGCGCGTGAAGAAGAAGGGCGTGGAAGTGGAGGGCAAAACGGCGATCATGCCGCCGTGGCCCCATGAGGATGAACTGCAGCGCATCGCCCATGCCGACAATCCGTTTCGCGTTAAGCACAACCTGGCCGGCAAGTTCGTGGTGATGTACAGCGGCAACCACTCACCCGCGAACCCGCTCAAGACGCTTCTGGACGCGGCCGAGCGCTTGCAGGACGAACCGCGACTGGTTTTTATGTGCATCGGCGGTGGCGGCGGCAAGAAGGAAGTGGAAGAGCGGGTTGCCAAGGGCATCAAGAACATCGTGTCGCTGCCGTATCAGCCGTTGAGTGAGATTAAGTACTCCCTGAGCGCCGGCGATGTGCACGTGGTGAGCATCGGCGACTCGGTCGTGGGCATCGTGCACCCGTGCAAGGTCTATGGCGCGATGGCGGTTTCGCGGGCCATTCTGCTCCTTGGTCCCAACCCCTGCCACGTGAGCGACCTGATCGAAGAGAACAAGATCGGCTGGCACATCAACCACGGCGACGTGGATGGAGCCGTCCGCGTGCTCAGAGAGATCTCCACGTGCCCGCCGGAGAAACTCGCGGCCATGGGCGAAACGGCGGCTAATGTGGTGGCCACCAAGCTCAGCAAAGCACAGCTTTGCGGGGCCTACTGCGATGTGATGAGCCGCGGCATGCGGCCGGCAAACTCGAGTTTATGAATGTCCTCACTTCCCGCCAACTCAGCAGGTTTGCAGAGTGACCAAGCCACGCTCGGGCCGGGGACGACGCTTCGCACGATCGCAGAGCTTCTGGTGAGCGCCCGGGCCATGGGGCGCGACCCGCTAAGTACGGCGCTGCCGATGAGCGAGCCGGACGACAAGGCCCCCCTTCGCGCTCCCGCGCCACTGACGACCGGCTCTGCGCCGCTGCCTGAGAGCGTGGCTCAGATGTCCGACGATCGCGCCAGGCTCTTTGCGCTGCTGGCGGGCCGAAACGTGCCGTACGCACTCGTTGGCGGTATCGCCCTGCTGCGCTACATCCACGGCCGCAACACCGCCGATGTGGATGTCATCCTCTCGGTCAACTCGCTCGCGGCGGTGCCGGAGATCTCGATCGTGGAATCGCAACAAGGACTCTGCTCGCGGCACCTTCCGCTCACTGCTTGTTGACGTGCTGCTGGCCGAGAACCCGGTCTTTGCGCTCGTGCTTGACGCGCACTTGACAACGCAGTCCTTTGGATCGACCGCGGTCCCATGCGCCACGGTTGAGGGGCTCTTGCTCCTCAAGTTCTACGCCCTCCCCGATCTCTACCGCCGCTCAGAGCTCCAGCGTGCGGCTCTCTATGAGGGCGACATTTTGATGCTGTGCCAGCGACATCCGACGCCGCTCTCGGGTATTCTCGCGACGCTCTCGCCCTTTGTTGACGAAGGCGCCATGGCCGACCTTCGACAGGTAGCGCAGAAAACCTCGAAGCGGCTCGCGCGGCTCCGCCGACACCCGGTGCCTGGCGCTGGTGCGGCGTCCGCAGCCCTTGGCCCGCCGGGCCTGCCCCCTCCGCCCCCCGCGCGCTGAGTTTTGCCCGGCGTTTGGCCAATGCAGACCGTATTGCGAAACCCGGCACGTTTCACAGACGAACAATCGAGCATGCCCACCGCCGCCTCCGCCTATCGCTCAACCGCCGCTGCGCTCCTGGTTCTGGCGGTCGCGCCGTTGCTGGCGGTGCCCAGCGCGATGGCCCAGGGCCCGATCGGCAGCCCCAGGGAAGTGGCAAGGCCCGCCGGTGGCGACCGATCGGTGCTGCAGGACATTCCGCTTCAGAAAGCCCTCGACCAATCGATCGCGACCAACAAGCTGCTGGTGGTGGTGGTTTCGCCAAACGCCGACAAGGCCAAGAAGAACGCCGCGGTTTGGAACAACCCGGCCCTGGCTTCGTGGATTTCGCGCCACGCCATCGCGGTGCATGTGACCGACAAGGACACCATCAAGCGCCTGATCGAGTGGGAACTGCTCCCGACCGAGCCCGAGTCGCCGCATGTATTTCGCGATGGCAAGAAGATTCGCCTCTTCGGCGGTGGCGTTCGCGGGAGCGCGACGCGCCTGCGGAACCCGCCCAAAGACGCCAAGCCCTGGCCGGCGAACCAGCCAAACGCTTCGATCCGGCTGGTGATGAAGCTCGAGTGGACGCTGCGGAGTGCAGAGAAGCAAGACGCCAACTGGTGGGAGCGGCACGAGGCGGCCGTGATGGGCGAGAAGCGGCCGATAGTCGAACTGCTGGCTGGCGCTTCGGATACTGGCGTGTCGGCCTATGTGCCCAAGGCTGGCGAGAGCACAATCGCCGTCGTGGCGAAGGCCCGGGAGCTGCTCGCGGGCTCGCCCGCGAATGAAGCGCTCGACCAGGCCACGGGCATGCTGACGTGGGTCTATGAAACGTCCGCCGGGCGCGCTCAGCGGGCCATCTTGCTGGCGGCCGCGCCGCTGATGGCCGAACTGGCCGCCAAGCACGAGCCGGCGCGGGTGCGATTTGCCCAGTTGCGGGTCCAGCAGGCCGCGTCGTTCGGGTTCATGACCCGAACCGAGCGGTTCAACTGGCTGCTGCTGAGCCGCGTGCTGGGCGAGCAGCTTGAGTCGCTCGATTTTCTTGATAGTGCGCTGAGCGATAAAGACACGGTCGAACTCATGCCCACCGAAGACCGGCTGGGGTGGGAGGTTCTGCTCCCGCGAATGAACTGGGCCGACGGTTTGACACTTCGCGACTCGCTGGATGCGGAGGCGTATCTGACTCAGCTTGACGTGAAGGCGAGCAAGAAACCCACCACGGTTTCAGTAGTGGGCTTTGAACGCCTGCGCGACGATGTGCGGTCGCTCCGTGCGTTTGAAACGGCCCGGCTGCACCTCAACCTGCTGCAGGCCGGCCGCGAGGCTGAGGCGATGGCGCTACTCACGCGCAAGGGTGCCGGAACAGATGATGTGGCGGCGGCCATTGGTCTGGCCGCAGCAGCGGGCCTGGCAACGCCCGCGCATGAAAAGCTGTGCAATGGTTCAGTTGAGAAGGCTTGGCCGGGTATCACGGCGGCCGTCACTGTGCTGGGCACGAAGTAAGCATCAGCCAAGCGGGTTATCTCTGGGCCGCGGGTCGCCGTGCGCGTTGATTTCCGCGGCGACGAGTTTGCCGAGGGTCATGATGCCGCTGCGGCGGATCTCGGGCTCGAGTTCTGTGGCGTCGTTCTCGTCGTTCCAGGCCGTGACCACATCGCGGAGCAGGCGCAGTCGCTGGCGGGTGGTGGGCGGGTAGCCGCAGCCAATCGGTTCGAGCATCAGGCAGGTGAGCATGTGCACCGGGGCGATATCAAAGCGGGCAGGATTGCAGCGGCGAATCGCCACGGTGTCGATCTGCGCAATGTGACGCATGCCGCCTTCTTCGGGCTCACTCACAATGAGGTTCGACGGCTTGAAGTCGCGATTGAAGCGACCACGCCGCACCATGGCGACGATGGCGCGGGCGACTTCACGCGAGATGTGTCGGGACTCGCTTCCCGAGAGTGATTTATCGCGAAGGTGATGCAGCAGTGTTGTGCCGGGAACAAACTCCGTGACGAGCACTTCAACGCCTTTGCCCGCCAGCGTGCTGACGCCGTGGATGAGCGGGCGGCCGACCGAGAGGTTCAGGTGCCGCAGTTCGCCCGCGCCCCGCCACTGCCTTTGCATGCGCGAGCGGCCCACGAGGAGCTTGAGGCGGTCGGTGATGTTGAGGAATCTCGCCTTGATCAGGAGCGTGGCCGGAGCGTTTAAGCGGACGCCGGCTGACGCGACCGCACCATCGGACGACGACTTGAGGACTTTGCAGACCGTGATATTGACAAGCTCAGGCGTTGCGACGCCGCCGGCAGCGCGGGTCCGGACGTGCAAGGTGGCGAGGGCGAGTTGGAGGTCAGTGTTGGTAACGGCGAACGGTATGGGTGGCAATGATCAGGCTGCGGGCAACAGACCATGACTCCCTACTCGATGCTCATCACGTTTGCTGGTTCGTGCCGTGGCGAGGCCCTGAGTTTGCTCGCCGTGGCGTTGGCGTCATTGACCCAACCGGACAAATCCCCGACCGAGAATCGGTGCGAACCGGTTGAGGCGAGTGTGATCGGGTAAACTCTGGCCCCCGCGACCAGCCATGCCCAAACCCACAACGCCAATCCCGCCAACACTCTCGGTCTTTATCGCGTGCAAGAACAGCGCCGCGACAATCGCGGCGACGCTGCATTCGGTGCACGGGCTCGCCTCGGAAATTGTGGCGGTGGACTCAGGATCGACGGATGGAACGATCGATGTGCTCAAGTCGCATGGCGCCAAAGTCATTCATTCGCCCTGGCTGGGATATATCGCCACCAAACAACTGGCGATGGACTTGTGCACCTTGCCGTGGCGCATGTGCCTGGATAGCGACGAGGTGGTGATGCCGGATCTGGCCAACTCGATCGAAGCGGTCCTGAGAGACGACGACCAGACCGTCGCCGCGGCAAGCGTGAACCGGATGACCTGGTATCGGGGCAAGCCGCTGCGGTTTGCGTGGCAGCCCGAGCGGCGGGTGCGGGTGGTGCGGGCGGGCCAGGCGCGTTGGGGCGGGATGGACCCGCACGACCACTTGGCGGCCATTGCCGGGCCCAATGGTACAACGGGGCGGACCGTTGATATCGCCGGGACGCTGCGGCATGACTCGTTTGCGACCTTTGAGGAGCACCTGCGGCGGCAGCACGGCTACGCCCGCATCTGGGCGACAGGCATGCGCGAGCGGGGCAAGAGCGGGTCGTACTGGAAGTTGCTGACCTCGCCACCGATGGCGTTCATGAAGCAGATGCTCATCAAGCAGGCGTTTCGCGATGGCCACGCGGGGTGGCTGGCGGCGGGCTCAACGGCAGCGGGAACGCTGATGAAGCACATGATTCTGCTGGAAATGACCCGGAGCGGCGACAAGAGCGGCGGCTCGGCCTCGATGAGCGCGCGATAACGGGCGGGACGCTGATCGGGCCTTTGGCGGTTCCTGGCGGGCTGGTCACGGGCTCAGTCGTCAACCCTTCGTAGAATGGTGCAATGAGCAAACTGCTTGATGCCCTTGCGAACTGGAAGCCCTTCACCGCCGTGGTGATTGGCGATTTCATGCTCGATGAGATGATCTACGGCAACATCGACCGGCTGTGCAACGATGCGCCGGTGCCGGTGCTGCATGTGCAGAAGACGCAGCAGCAGCCGGGCGGCGCAGCGAACGTGGCCCTTGACCTTGCCGCGATGCAGGGCCAGGTTCGCGTGGTGGGCGTGACGGGTGACGACCATGACGGCGCAGCGCTGCGGCGGCTGCTCGAAGCGGCCGGCGTGTCGGCCAAGGGACTCGTCGCGGACGCTTCACGACCGACGACGGCGAAGAAAAACCTCATCGGCCTGGCGCAGCACCGCCATGCCCAGAAGATGCTGCGGCTCGACTATGAGTCCACAGCAACGATTTGCGACGCGGTGACCGAGGCCGTGCTCGCAGCGTTTGCCAAGGCTCTCGATGGCGCTGATGTGGTGTGCCTTGAGGACTACAACAAGGGCGTGTGCAGCGAGCGGATATGCCGCGGCGTGATCGCCCAGGCGCGGGCCAAGGGTGTGCCGGTGTTGGTGGACCCGGGCGCGTTGACGGATTTTTCAAAGTACGCCGGGTGCGCGACGATGACGCCCAACCGCAGCGAAGCGATGCGCGGAACTGGCATGAAGGTGGCCGACGATGCGCCGGCCGAGGCGTTTGGCGAACTGGCGAGCAGGCTCATGAACTCGCTGGGAATGGAGGCAGCCGTCATCACGCTCGACAAGCAGGGCGCGCTGCTGCTGGAGCGCGAGGGCGAGCCCAGAGCCGTGCCGACGCATGCGCGGCGGATTTATGACGTGGCGGGCGCGGGCGACATGGTTCTGGCCGCGCTGGCGGCGGCGCGGGCCAACGGGCTTGACTGGTTTGAGAGCGTTCGGTTTGCCAACTTTGCGGCCGGGCTGGAGGTTGAGGAGTTTGGCTGCGTGCCGATTCCGCTGGCGCGAATCCACGCCGACGTGCTGGCCCGCGAGCGTGCGACAAAGGGCAAACTGCGGACGTGGGACGAACTCAAGGTCGAACTGGCGGCGGTGCGTTCGCGGAGCGGCGGCAAAGCCAAGGTGGTCTTTGCCAACGGGTGCTTTGATGTTCTGCACGCGGGGCATGTGAGCCTGCTTCGCCGAGCGGCCGCGCTGGGAGACTATCTGGTGGTGGCGATCAACGACGATGCCAGCGTGCGGAAGCTCAAAGGGCCGACGCGGCCGGTCTATGGCGTTGAGGACCGGGCGACACTGCTGGGCGAGCTTGAGTGCGTGGGCGCGGTGGTGGTGTTCGGGCAAGATACGCCCGAGGAACTTGTGCACGTTGTGGAGCCTGATGTGCTGGTGAAGGGCGCTCAGTATGAAGTTGACAAGATTCCCGGCGCGAAGTTTGTCCAGGACCGCGGCGGGCGGGTGGAACTGCTCGATGTGGTGCCGGGCCGGAGCACAACGAACACCGTCGAGAAGATTCGCGGCGGATGATGCGGCGCGGAAACTCCCGAACCTGACCAGGCCAGAATGAAAAGCCCGCACCGTGTCTGCACACGGCGCGGGCGGGGGGTATTCACAGGTTGTTCAAACACAGCGACTTAGCTGAAGTAGGCCCCGATGTAGTCGGCCAGGTCGTCGGGGTTGATCTCGCC
>Ga0105049_10003109_pt1 | contig 19691 bp, 17 predicted proteins | sample MAT06_FD_78087 | JGI IMG/M metagenome (GOLD analysis project Ga0105049, IMG submission 78087) | Freshwater microbial communities from Lake Fryxell liftoff mats and glacier meltwater in Antarctica - MAT-06 | ecosystem: Environmental > Aquatic > Freshwater > Ice > Liftoff microbial mat | place...
AATCGAAGACGGAGAAATCGTATTCCGGCGTCATGGTCAGACATTCAGTCGGGCAAACTGTGGTGCACAATCCGCAGAAACAGCACTTGGCCATGTCTATGTCGAATTTGGCGGCATAAATCCTCTTTGGGGTTCCGTCGGAGGTTTTCCCAAATTCTTCTGCACTTTTAATCGGCTCAATTTCGATGCAATCTACCGGGCAAATCTTAGCGCATTTGTCGCATACAATGCAATCCTCAATCTCGTTGTGCAATTGGTACCGTCCGTGATCAGGTACCGGAATTGCTTCATACGGGTAATTTAGGGTGCTTTGTCCATCCCGGTTACTGAAATAATCCGACGATTGAATATCCTGGTTCCTTTGCCTTTGGCCTGACTTTCGAAGGTGAGAAAGCGTGAGCCGCATTCCTTTCCAGGACGAAGTAATGCCGTTAAAAAACAAACGCAGATCTTTAATCATTCGCAGTCAAGTGTGCCTGTTGGCACCTCAAAACTACACTAAAAACGATTGAAGGTAATGATAAATGATGAGTGATTTGAGATGCTTGTGGCGTCTTTAGCGCCAGGTGAATAGTGATGCTTGTGGCGTCCTTTAGCGCCAGATGATGAGTGATGAGTGATTAATGATGCTTGTGCTATCCACCGCAATAGCGGGATTTTCAACTTTAGCTCCTGGTGATTAATAAGTTGTCATGAAATTTTTATAGAAGTTCTCCCTTCGGGCCTGCCACGCCCTGGAGTGGGGTTAGGGGGTCAATAGTGGACGGTTTAGAGTTGACAGTTAAAAGGGGATAGTTAAATTTCCCATTTAGGGGTTAGAGGGCCGAGAATGATTAGTGATGTGGAACATGGCGTCCTAGAACGCCATGTGATTTATTTGAATACAATCAGTCGGTTCGTTGAAAAAAAAGGAAATTTCGTCCAGATCGAATAGTGATGGAGGAATATTAATTGAAGAATTAATTTACTCTACTTTGTTTGCAACTTCATCAATTCAAATAAAATGAATTTATTGCCTGACGAATTAACTCCTTCCATGAGAAATCTGTTTTCCTCCCTCAAAGTCCTACTTAAAATCACCTTACTTCTGTTTCTTTTCTGGCTTCCGGTACTAAATTCATTCGGCCAGTTTGGTGCAATCGACCCGGATTTTTCGAATGTAGCTGCGCCAAACGATGAAGTGTCCGGCATGGCTCTGCAACCCGATGGAAAAATTCTGATTTCAGGAAATTTTACCAAATGTGGTACCACCACCCGAAACCGGATTGCCCGGCTAAACAGCGATGGTATTCTTGATTCAGGTTTTGATCCCGGTACAGGACTTTCGAACAACGCTACACAAATACTTGTTCTTCAAGATGGTAAAATTCTCCTTGCCGGGAATTTCGGGCTCGTACAAGGCACGGGTGTTTTGAAACTAGCTCGCCTGTTTGCTAACGGCCTGCTCGACACCAGTTTTCATTCGGGTTCAACCGGAATTGGAAATGTTCTTTGCGTGGCCCAGCAACCGGATGGAAAAATTCTGGTTGGAGGAAGCTTTACAAATTTCAATGGAGTGAGCCAAACCAGCATAACAAGGGTACTGCTTAACGGAAGAAGAGATACCAGTTTTCACTCCGGAGCAGGTGCTCCGGGTACAGTAGAAAGCATCACACTGGAGCCGGATGGAAAAATTCTGATTGCAGGCGATTTTTTGACCTACAATGGCGTTGCCAGAACAAGGGTGGCACGCCTGTTATCCAGTGGAGTACTCGACGTTGGTTTTGATCCTGGAACCGGGGCAAGCAACTACATAATGTCTTCGAAAAGACAACCGGATGGAGCCTATATTCTTGCGGGTGAATTCAGCACATTTAACAATCTAAACCGAAAAAGAATCGTCCGGCTTTTCTCAAATGGCACCGTAGATCCTGGATTTGATCCTGGAACCGGCGCCAACAATGTAATTACCTGTTCGTCAATTCTTCCGGACGGTAAAACTCTGGTTGGAGGTCTGTTTGTTAGCTTCAATGGTTCATTGGTCAAATATCTGACCTGTCTTAATCCGGATGGAAGTCTTGTTCAATCTTTTAATGCTGGCGGGCCTGGACTTTCATCTCAGGTGCTGGAAATCCTGGTTCAGCCGGATGGGAAAATTCTTGTAGGTGGACTTTTTACCTCTTACAATGGTATATCACGTAACCGAATTCTCCGAATTCTTGGCCAAAGTACCACAGAATTAGAGGAGTTGTTTGCCCGAAAGCCCACTTCCCTTTTTCCAAATCCGGCCTTTTCCCAAACTTCAATCCAAAATACTGAAGCAACAACTGCTAATTACATTATTCGGGATCTGCCGGGAAAACCAATTGCTTTTGGCAAAATTCTATCCGGAGAATCGCAGATTCTGGAAGTAAAAAATTGGACAAAAGGAATCTACACTGTTGAAATTCAGACTTCCGGAAAAAGGAGAATGGATCGATTGGTGATTAATTAAGTCAAACAGGTCAAAAAAAATCATTTCAAATTGAAAACAAGACGTTTATTCATTGGAACCGCATTGGCTACAGGTGCAGCTGGAATTCTGCCTGCATGGGCAACCAAGCCAAAGACCATTCATACACGAATCTGCCACCATGTTTTCTTCTGGCTTAAAAATCCGGAATCGAAAGAGGATCGGGAAAAGTTGATTGCCGGTGTAAAAAGTCTTTCTAAAATACCAGTTGTCAGAGACCTGGTGGTAGGAATCCCGGCCAAAACAGAGAAGCGGGATGTTGTCGATAATTCTTGGGCTGTTTCGGAACTGATGTTTTTTGATTCTGTTGACGATGAGGCTATTTACCAGGCTCATCCCATTCATAAAAAATTTGCAGAAGAATGCTCTCCTTTATTCGGGAAAGTGGTTGTGTATGATGTCCAACCGGTGTAAATAAAAGCTTCGTAAAATTGTTCAAAGTCGATTCTATGCGTTGAAATGAATATGCCAATCAATAAATCCTCTTCGTAAAACCTGTCCCAAATTAATTTTCACTCATTTCCCACCTTTCCCACCCGTCTTCAGATTCAATCTTCATCTCCGGTATCGGCCAAAAAATGAAATATTCAACCTATAATTGAAATTCATTATCGCTAAATCGAAACAGGCATTTGTCACTTATTGTCCCCCACTGCTTAAGCAGGGTTTAAGGACATGGCACCACAGGTATTCATCAATTTATCACTCATCGCTCATCATTCCTTACCCGTATTCGTTTCGTCTACAATGTAAAGCGGTCGTTGTTTGACATTGGCACTGATGCGGCTAAGGTATTCTCCGATAAAACCAAGGGATAAAAGTTGAATACCGCCCAGAAACAGCACGCTTACAATGATGGAAGCCCAGCCGGGAACGGATTGATGAAGAATAAATTTGCCCCAGAATGCATAAATCAAGGCCAGAAATGCGAAACCAGAGACGACAAAGCCCATCCAGCTGGCGAGCCGAAGGGGCGCATCTGAAAAGGAAGTGATGCCATCAAGTGCAAATCGAATCATTTTGGCGTATGTGTACCCTGTTTTGCCACCATGCCGCTCAGAACGATCGTATTCTACAAAGGTCTGCCGGAAACCAATCCAGGAAATCTGACCCCGAAGAAACTTATTCTGCTCGGGCATTGCCTTCAGTACATCCACCACTTTGCGATCCATAATCCGGAAATCGCCGGTATCGAGTGGGATATCGATGGAGGCAATGTTGGCCAGAATACGGTAAAACAATCTGGCTGTCAGTAACTTGGATAAACTTTCGCCCTGTCTTTTTCTTCTTCGGGCATACACCACCTGAAAACCATCGTTCATTTTCTGGTCCATCTCCAGAATGAGTTCGGGAGGATCCTGCAGATCGGCATCGATGATGACAATGCGTTTGCCCACACTGGCATCAAGTCCGGCCGAAACCGCAATCTGATGGCCAAAATTGCGGCTCAGGTTGATATATTTTACTCTGGAATCGGTCACAGACAACGCCTTTACCAATGAGAATGTCTTGTCTTTGCTACCGTCGTTTACAAAAAGAAGTTCGAATTCCGGACTCAGTTTTTCGAGCACCCCTGTGAGGCGTTCATACAACATGTACACGTTCTCTTCTTCGTTGTAAACCGGAATTATGATAGAATACGTCATGTAGTATTATTTTTAACCTTCACCTTTGTCACCGACAAAGTAATCGTTGCTGTACCGAAACAACACATTAAAAGTGGTGAGAGAGCCGTAAATACGGGTGATGTATTGCTGTATTTCTACTTTTTCCACATCGTCAAGAAGTTTATGAGCATTGATTTTCTGTTCCAACACCCGTAAGCGATCCCTGAGCATAACAATTTTGTGGAAGAAGGTTTCGACCGGAATTTCCTTAGGCTTTAGATTTCGATCCGCCGGTTGCAAAAGCAGGTTTCCTCCTTTCCATTTTTCTCCCATCAGGATCGGTTCAGAGAGATCGGAATACTCCTCCAGTAATTTTTTTAGGGTGTACCGAAGATCGTAGGGATCGATTTTCTGTTCTTCGTCGTGGTATTTTTCCAGAATGGTGAAATCATCGTCTTTTGCGATTTCCACGATTCCTTTTCCAAAAAAACTGAATTTAAAGGAAGTTGGGGTTACGGCTGCAAGAATTCCTTCGCCAAAGCGTGGATGTTCTATACGGCTTCCGATTCCAAGTTGCATAGGTGTCTTGCTGTTTAGAAACTATTGTTGGATAAACCCGATCGCATTTTTCACCGGGCGTTCTGAGCGCAAAAATGAAGAAGCCTGAACCGAAAGCAAAAAATGTTTTCCAAAGAAGTTAAAGTGGAACATGAATTTGAAAATTGCAACAGTGGATTGTACTGAATTCCCGGTCTTGTAAGTCAAATCCCTGTTTGACCTCATCCCCACCTTTTCCAGAGATTAGGAGAGTTGATTATTGATGGTTTTAAATTGATTTTCTTGAATACTTCACCACTATAAATCTGAAAATCAAACTCATATAGATTCACATTCGACTTTTCTACTTTTCAATCCGCTAAAAATCACTCTCAGAATTATCCGGAATCAAAATGAAACGCAATCCCTTTTTTCTATTTGGGAAAAGAGAGCCAATTTTACATTCGAAAACATGACCAGAAAGCTCCAAAAAAAAACCGAAGAACAAGAAGATGAAATGTCTTTCCTGGATCACCTGGAAGCATTACGATGGCATATTCTTCGGTCTTTGGCCGCCATTATCATTCTTATGGTAGTGGCTTTTTTTAGCAAACGACTGCTCTTTCACGACATTATACTAGCACCTAGCCGCCCCGATTTCTGGACCTACCGCATGCTGTGCAAGCTTTCAGTTTTTCTGGATCAGCCATTTATGTGTGTTGAAAAGCTCTCGTTCATCATTCAAAGTCGAACCCTTACCGGACAGTTTACGACCCACATTGGGGTTTCGTTTGTTGCCGGATTAATCATTGCTTTCCCATACGTTTTCTGGGAAATATGGCAGTTTGTAAAGCCCGGGCTGTATCCAAAAGAGCGGTCTATGACACGGGGTTCGGTATTTTATGTGAGTTTGTTGTTCTTTTTAGGAATCTCATTTGGCTATTGGATACTCTCTCCACTTTCGATCAACTTTCTGGCCAATTACCAGATTGATGAAAGCATCCAAAATGAAATCGATCTATTGAGCTACATTGAAATGCTGATGATGATGGTATTGGCCTGTGGTCTCATGTTTCAACTTCCAATGGTCGTTTTAGTGCTGGCCAAAGGCGGACTGGTTACAGCTTCATTCCTTCGGCAATACCGTCGCCATGCGGTTTTAATCATAGTGGTGATTTCCGCCATTTTGACCCCTAGTCCGGACATGTTCAGCCAGATCATTGTCGCATTGCCAATCTATGGATTATATGAAATGAGCATACTGCTGGCAGCAAGGGTTGAGAGGCAATCGGCATTGGAAAATCTTTAATTTCAGATGTTTCATGGACAGGATTAGTCAAACCTTCAAAAGAACAAATTGAAAAGATGAACGCATACCTAAGCCTTCTAATTCTTCCGGTTCTGAGTCTGGGGTTTATCCTGAGTTCAGTTTTATTTCTTTTTTATTCAGAACGAAAGCTTTCGGCATTTATTCAGGATAGGATGGGTCCGACCTATGTAGGAAAATCGGGTTTGCTTCAACCAGCCGCCGACTTGATCAAGCTCATTCAAAAAGAAACCATTGTGCCCGAAAAGGCCCGGAAGTTTTTATTTTTAGTAGCACCCTTTCTGATTTTTGCCTCAGTTTTTTCAGGCTTTGCATTGATTCCTCTCTGGCCGGACCTTTTTACAATTCCAGTGGTTCCGGGAGGATTGATTTTATTGCTTGGGGTAATATCTATTGAAGCCGTTGCCATCCTTCTTGCCAGCTATGCCAGTCAAAGCAAATTTCCTATGATCGGAGCTGCCCGTGCCATTGCTCAGATGGTTTCATATGAAGTTCCTTTGAGTATTTCTGTACTGGCTATCCTTTGGATCAGTGGTTCCGCAGATCTATCGGAGATTCAACAAACACAGATATTTGCTAAAGAATTGCCTGCAAGAGCTCATGGTTTGCTGGATTCTGTTCGACATTGGGGAGGAATTTTTACCTGGAACCTGGTTCAGTTTCCGGTAACCCTTTTTCTGCTTCCGGGGTTTTACCTATGTATTATGGCCGAAAGCAACCGGGCGCCTTTCGATATTCCGGAAGGCGAGTCAGAAATTATAGGTGGATTTCACACTGAGTACAGTGGATTTTTATGGGCAATTTTCTTTCTGGCTGAATATGCCATGATGCTTATCCTTTCTCTGGTGATGTGCTATTTGTTTTTTGGCGGAAGTGCTTCACCCATTCCCGATTTCGGCCACCCCAATTTTTCATCGCAACCATCCTTTTTCTGGTTGGTGGTGAAAAGTTGGTTATTGGGATTGAGTATGATCTGGATTCGTTGGACCTTACCCCGAATGCGGGTAGACCAGCTCATGTCTTTGGGCTGGAAAGTGCTCACTCCCATTTCTTTGGTAGGATTTTTGGTAGTAGTATTGGTTTATTAGCCATTCAGGTTCCCTATCCCAAAAAAACACCGAATCACTAAAACTATCTGATTTCTGAAGCTGAAACCTATGACACTCGAAGAAGCCATCAAGCAAAAACATTTTCCGGATCAAATTGAAAAGGCCGTAGTAAATGTCCTTTACACTTCCGGCTACATCTATTCCAATCATCAGCAAAACCTCAAAGCTTTTGGTATTTCTCCTGAACAATACAACGTACTGCGGATTTTAAGGGGATCTCATCCAAAAAAATTGAGCCTGTTGGAAATTTCGGGTCGGATGCTCGATAAAAGCAGTAATGCCACCCGGCTTGTTGAAAAACTTAGATTAAAAGAAATGGTGACCCGTAAAATCTGTAAGGTCGACCGAAGACATGTGGATATTGGCATCACAGAAAACGGACTTTCTATTCTTCTGAAAGTGGATGCTGAATCCAAAGCCTGGTTCCAAAAACTTATCCATCTGGAATCAGAAGAAGCAAGAACCTTAAATGATTTACTTGATAAAATGAGAGGGTAACTGAAGGAGGATTCTGTAAAATCATTAGTCAAATTACAACGACTCATTCTAATTAAAGCGAAAGGTGAGTAATGCTTTGAGACTTGTCCAAAATTTTCAGTTCAAACTCTCAAACAAAACAAAATCTGGAATTCCTTATAAACGGACCCGATTCTCCTCTTAAAAATAGCCGGTATGCTTGATTATCATTTCCTCACAATGATGAGGTTTTCGCTTTCCTGCAATCGTAGCCGTTTGATGTTGAGAGATTTTACGTAAGGATTAACTTCCACCTCGAAGCCGGCCTCCTTCAGACGGTTCACATAGCCCTTTTCTGCATAAAAACGAAGATGATCCGGAGATTTGTATAGTTTGTAGCGCTGCTCAGAATTCAAGGTCATATCTTCCAGAATTTCATCTGTTTCAGGATTGATGGGAACCTGCAAAATGCCAAAACCAGATGGCTTCAACACCCTGTGGAGCTCCTGCATTGCTTTTTTATCATCAGGGACATGCTCCAGTACGTGGTTGCATAGAATGATGTCGAAATGATTGTCAGGAAAATTAATTTCGGTAATAGACATCTGGTGTTTTGGCTTTACCTCTATTATTTTGATAAACTGGATCAGAAGGTCAGCTGTCTCGTATTCCAGATTTTTGTTTTCTGAGATTTTTTTGTAAAGGCTTTTTTCGGGGGCAAAGTGCAAAACCCGAAGTTTATCCGTGAAAATTCCAGTTTTATTTTTCAAAAACGAATACTGAAGCCTGTGTCTTTCAAGTGAATAGCAATTTGGACACAACACATTCTCCCGCCTTCCAAAAGTTGCAAATCTGGAGAAAGTGGAATCGCAGATGTTACATTCCACATTATTACCACTATCAAGTTTTCCCCTGAGGCGAATGGCTTGGTATAAAATATTGATTTTCCACTCAAGTGGAATAAGGCTTTTTAAAGTTTTAAACATAAACTTTTATAAATGAAGGCAAAAACTCAAAAGGTTTATGGATGCAAACTTCAGCTTATTAATAAAGAATGGCAAAAAAGAATTCAGTGGTTAAACGAATTGGATTCTGGTATTTACAATAACCAAGTTCGCAGTAAATCAATTTATACCCAACTAATTGAATGTACTTCAGTATTATTATCAAATAGAGCGAACGGGTTTCAATGCTTTGGTTCGATGGTTTTAGCTGGTTTCTTGGTTGAAATACTTATTGTGGCGGCACTCATCTTAAAAATTGCCAGTAAGGCCTTTCAATCCAAATTAAATCTTTTTAAATATTGTGTATTACGTTAATTAACAGATATTTAAATATTCTTTGGAACCAATACTATGCATCCAAAACAGGAGTATTAAGTTTTGCCTCGCAATGGCATGCAGAACATTTGAAATCGTCCTTCCATTTGCGCTCTTCCAAATATGGAGGGCAATTTACTTAGGCTAAAATCGTTTGCGAAAATCAATTTCGTACATTTTCATAATAGAGTATATCTCTCTCATAATCATCTGATTTACAAATAAAATACACAAAATATAACTCTGAATGCTACCGGGATATGCTAAAAATCAAATATAATCCTCTTCACCTTCGCTGGAAAATACTTGTTTTGCGGAACAATTCCGGATATGACCGACTATTCTCACCTTGGATCAAAAATCCAGGAGGCCTTAACTGAAGGCCACCAACTTCTGGAGAAATTTCTGAATGATCCCAAACAAATCGAAACTATCGCAAAATCAGCCATGCTTATGGCTGATTCCATTCAGAAAGGAAACAAAATAATCAGTTGTGGAAATGGTGGTTCGCACTGCGATGCAATGCATTTTGCAGAAGAACTTTCAGGCCGTTACCGAAATAACCGACGGGCACTTCCGGCCTTGTCTATATCCGATGCCAGCCACATTACCTGTGTGGGTAACGATTATGGGTTTGATTTCATCTTTAGTCGGATGGTAGAATCTCTTGGCCAACCCGGCGATGTATTGCTTGGAATAAGCACGAGTGGCAACAGTAAAAACGTCATTGAAGCTGTAAAAGCAGCCCGACAAAGGGCCATGCAAGTGGTACTTCTTACGGGTAAAGACGGTGGCCAACTCGCCGGAATGGCCGATGTGGAAGTACGTGTACCTCATTTCGGTTTTGCCGACAGGATACAAGAAATCCACATAAAAGTAATTCATATATTTATCCAACTTATTGAAAGTCAATTAGGACTTGCCACTTAAATCTAATTCATGCAGGATCTGAAAAATCAAATTGCTACCATCCGGGCAGAAATGACCCGAAGCCTGGAGCAGGCAGGCTCTCCATTTTTACCCATTTTTATTAAAAACTGGAAACGGTATGAAACCTGTGTGCTCTTTCTTTTGAAGGAAGTACCGGATATAAAAAATCTGAAAATATGTGATTACGGTTGTGGACATCCTTACATGCTGCATATCCTAAAAAAGCTGGGATTACAAGTCACTGGTTTCGAACCCTATGCCACGGAACACGAATGGGCAACCGCCAGAACACTTGATGTCGATTCCATTTATTTCTCGAAACCGGAGGATATTTCTACCTATGATCTGGTGATTCTGGTAGATGTGATTGAACACATTTCCATCCCTCGCTTTTTTATGCTGGACATGCAGAAACTGATGAACAAAGGGGGACAAATCTTTATTTCTACGCCAAACGTTCTACGGATTGATATGTACATCAACTTCCTTCTGAGGCGAACCGGCCATCCAAATCCGATTCACACGTTTGCCACTATGGAAAATAACTATACCCATCATCAAAGGGAGTTTACATTAAACGAACTGCATTTCCTTTTTAAAAAATACGATTTCAAACCTGTGACCAGCTACGTCCGCAAAACGGTGGATCGGGAAGCCATCAGGAAGTACTACAAGTCAGGTTCCAAATCAATTCCAGGTCAGATTTTTGAGGGATTTAAAGACTTGTTGATGTATTGCTTTCCCAATTCTTTTGCCAATAATCTCTTGTTTCTGGCAAAGGAAAATTTTGTGGATTAATGGGAACACTTTCGGTTGACTCTTCCCAGGAAGGTTTTTTCGGTAAAGCCGTTGGCCGCCTCATCCGGATGGTTCGAAACATCAAGCGAGACCGCGTGAGGACTGAAGTGATGAAAAACATGAATCCACTGCCTCTCAATCCGGTTGTTGACTGCGAAGTTTCCTATTTGTTGTGCTTTAAAGATTTTGATATGGGGATGATTGCAGCCTGGTTTCTGCTGCGTTTTTCTACCCGTAAAATTAAACTCCGGTTTTTTGAAGATGGCAGCCTTACAGAAGATCAATGGATCCAGTTAAAAACGCTTTTTCCTGGCCACGATTTCCTCCCCCGTTCTGAAGTAGACATGAAAATAGAAGCACATTTCGGCAAAGATTCCAACATCGTGAAAGTGAGAAAACAAAATCCTCTTTTTCATAAGCTGGTGGACATTCCATTCCTGAGCCAAACCGGAAGAGCTACCTATTCAGATCCGGATATCTTGTATTTCACTGATCCGGTTGATCTTTTGAACGCCGCCTGTTCTGATTCAGAAATTTCTTACTTCAACCGGGATATGGAATCAAGCTATTTTTATTCCACAGAAATTCTCAAAGAAATGCTGGGAAGGACCATTCCTGAGCGGATTAATGCAGGCATGTATTCGGTTCCGGTTTCATCTCTTGATTTTGGAAAACTGGAAAAGTACCTGGGGGAAAAACCTTTTTCAGACTTCTGGAAAAGCTGGCGGGTGGAACAGACTTTGTTTGCCGTTCTCACCAGCGAAAATGGCCGGGAAGTAAAGTGGCTTCCGGAAAGCTACGATGTGGAATACCATAAAGATGTAACGAAAGTGCCGTGCAAGCACTATGTAGGTTGGATCCGGCATGGCTTCGAGCTGGAGGGCCTTCGATATTTGCTAAAGAAAGGTTGGGGTTGATTCCATCTAAACCCTGAAGGACTTCAAAATGTTAAAGTACATCTGATACCTTCAAGTTTTAAGTAAAAAGGTCTATTCTTACTCTCCGATTTTTGTAAATCCGGTATATGGGTGCAAAACCGCTGGAATGTTAATTCCAGTTTCGGTTTGGTTGTTTTCCAGCAAAGCAGCAACAATACGCGGTAAAGCCAGAGCAGAACCATTTAGCGTATGCAACAAATACGTCTTTTTGGTTTCTTCGGATTTGGCACGCAACTTGAGTCGGTTGGCCTGGTAGGTTTCGAAATTGCTCACGGAACTAACTTCCAGCCAACGTTTTTGTGCTGCTGAATACACTTCCATATCGTAGGTGAAGGCAGAGGTCACGCTCATATCGCCTCCGCATAACCGAAGCACGCGGTAGGGAAGCTCCAGTTTTTCCAACAAACCCTGCACATATTTCCGCATGGTTTCCAGAATCTGGTAAGACTGGTCCGGATGCGCAATCTGAACAATCTCTACTTTGTCAAACTGATGAAGACGGTTTAAGCCTCGCACGTGGGCTCCCCAACTACCGGCTTCCCGCCGAAAACAAGGGGTATAGCCCACACATTTTTTTGGCAATTCACTTTCTTTCAGGATTGTATCTCTGAAATAATTGGTAATGGGCACTTCAGCGGTTGGTATCAGAAATAAACCATCTTCCTGAGCGTGGTACATCTGGCCGTCTTTGTCAGGTAACTGTCCTGTACCATAACCCGAATCCTTATTAATCAAAATGGGCGGCTGCATTTCAAAATACCCGGCCTTTTCCGCTTCGTCAAGAAAGAAATTAATTAAAGCACGTTGCACTCTTGCACCTTTTCCTTTGTAAAACGGAAATCCTGCACCCGTTACCTTGTTGCCACTTTCGAAATCAATAATGTCGTATTTGGTGATCAGATCCCAGTGAGGCTGGGCCCAGTCAGGCATATCCTTAGCCACTCCCCAGCTTTCGACCACCTCATTTTCTTCAGGCGTTTTTCCGGGAGGGACGGATTCGTGAGCGACATTCGGCAGAACCACCATGGCCTGATACAAAGCCTCTTCCGAAGCGGCTGACTTTTCTTCCAGGTCCTTCATTTGTACTTTCATCCCGGAAACGTTCCTCCGATGAGCTTCGGCTTCCTCCTTTTTCCCCTCCTTCATCAGCTGACCTATACCAGCGGACATACGGTTGAGTTCTTCCTGAAGGCGATTCAACGACAGTTGGATTTCCCTTCGTTCTGAATCAATCCGGAGAGCATTTTCAACCTGATCAGTTGCTTGTGCCAGATTTTTTTTCTCCAATCCCTTGATTATCCGTTCTTTTTCGTCCCGAAGACTTTGTATCTGAAGCATGATCTTATGGTAATTTCCGTACTCTGAATTCGCTGTTCATCTTGCTTTTGATTTAAAGCGGGTGCAAAAATAGGTTTCTCTCCCCTTTTTCGGGGCAAAATATTTCAGCCATCATGCATCGGATGCTACCACCACCCACGGTTTCAATGGTGGGAATGGGAACCGGGATGAGTTTGCCAAAGGATTCCAGCTGATCTTTTTGGATCTTTGTCAACATAGAAAAGGCTGTTGACGAGAGCACTGTCACAGGTTTTCCTTCCCCATCCTGCACCTGCAACAGGTTGCCGCAGAATCCCTTTTCTAATTGGTCGCGACTGATTGTAATTACCGAATGGGTTTCTTCCAGACTTGATTTCACCCAATCCCGTTCCATTAAATCGGGAATACATTCCAGGCAAACAACAGCAACCCTTTCACCAATACTCATCACCACATTGGTGTGGTAATACGGGGAGCCTTTGGAACTTTCTGTATGAAACAAGATGGCATCGTATCCGGTTTCCCTGGCAAATTGAAGTGTCGCATGCTTTTGCGTGCGTTCTGAAATGGCGGCATAAACCAACTTATTTACCCGATCAAGAATCAAACTCCCTGTTCCCTCCAAAACCGTTCCGGTTCCAAGTATTTCCTGCCAGTCAAGTACATTATTTACAATAAGACCTTCTTTTTCCAACAATCCCAGAACTTGCCCTAATTGGCCAGTTTCGGCTATCCGGTTTTCTGTTTTCATCGGAAAGACATGAACATTTCCTTCTGAATCTGTACCAAACCAATTATTTGGAAAGACCGCATCCGGCATAGAAGGAGAATCGAAGTTCTTCTCTACCACCAAAACCTGTACGCCGGCTTCTTGCAGAATTGCGATCGCTCCTTCAAATTCTGCCAAAGCTTTTACCTGTACATTCTGATCGTTCAAAGCATTCTGAAATTCGTTATCCTCGGCAGTTTGTTCATTAAAAGCGAAATCTACCGGCCTTACCATAAGTATGATACGGCTTATTTGTCGATGGTTTTGAATGGGCATACAATTGGTGATAATAACCTGTTTGGTTTTGTGCCAAAAGTACAGTCCATTTTTTCAAAAAAGGCTTTTCAGGTCCAAAAAAAAAACCCTGCCAATAGCAAGGTTCTTTTTGTGTTTAAAGTGGTTGTATGGATATGCACATTTTATGTGGATGGCTGGCCCTTTCTTCTTTTAAAGGAGCTCAACTCTAGAATCTTTTTGAGGCCGTCAAAATACAGGAGTGCGTAAAGTGCGCCTGTCATCAGCCATAGAATAATAATATTAAAAAGCGGAGTATCAATTTTTTGTCCTAATAAATATTTGTGTGGGGCAAAAAAATGAGCTCTGGATAGTATTTTATTTGACTCAGAAGGATCTTTAAAAATCGGATCCGCCATCTGAACTAATCGGCCATTGGTTTCTATGATTTTCTTTTCCTCATCCGAATTTTTGACGTACCGTTCAATAGATCGGTTGTGGTTGGCCAGCCTGAACATATTAAGGTTATGGTTCCCTCTGTGTTGATGCTCAAGCCTCAAGTACAAAGCACTTTCATCTTCTGAGGCTTTCCTTGAAATGTCTGAATAATAGGTCCGAAGTTTGCCAACATAGGTATTTGCTTCCTGTAAAACATCGGCTGAACTGCCTGGAACGAGCCGCTCTACTTTAGGAAATACAAGTTGAGGATGGAGTGCATTTTCATGCCCGATTTCATTTCGAAGAAGAGTGAGATCGCTTTCAATCTTGTCTTTGTGCTTGAACAGATTTACGTGGGCATATTCCACGGCATACTGAATTTTTCCTTCCAGCTCCGGCACCACGTAGATAAAGCGATTGTCTGCAAAGTGCTTTCTGAAATGCGTTGGAAAGAATGGCTTATAGTATTCATTTTCTTTAAAGAAAGAAACCATTAATCCTTCATACGCCCATCGGGAAGCCATCACTTCGGATATCAGAGGCACATCGGTATTGTCTTTGATATCAGGATTGATTTTGCTGAATTTGATTACAATTCCTCCCAATACCAGCTGCGGAATGAGTAAGATGGGAATCAGAATATAAATCGTAACTGCCTGGTTAAAGGCAGATGAGATATTCAATCCGAGCATGTTGGCGAAACAGGTTGCGGAAAAGAGAAGTCCAAGTTGAGTGAAAGAAAACTGATTGATTTCTAAAACATAACAAGAGATCAGCCAGAACGAAAGCGTTTGAAACGCAGAAAGCGAAAACAGAATGAGTACTTTTGAGAGCAAATAACTGCTTCTCGACAGGTTCAGGAATTTCTCTCTTTTGAGGATTTTCCGATCGTGAAAAATCTCCTCTGCACTTACCGTTAAACCAAGAAAAAGACAAACAATGATGGAGATAAAAATAAAAACAGGGAGGTTTTCATTCTCCGAAAAGCTGTAGCTACCTCCTGTATATTTGTCAATACTGTAGTGCCGGTTTATAAGTGCTAGCAATAGAGCCAGCAAGGGAGCCTGAAGTAAATTGATCGCCAGGTATTGCCTGTTATTGAGCTTTGAGAAAACATCTCTTTTAACAAAAACTCCGAACTGTCGAATCCAGGCAGCATGCTTTATGGCTTTGATAACGGATGACTCACCCGTGGAGAGTTTTTCCTGTTTAAAGGATTTCTTGAATTCCTGGTACCATTCGTAAGGAAGAATTTTTCGCTCCCTTGTATAGCGGCCAAATTCAGTAACTCTACGGGCCTCGATCAAATCAAAAATAATCTCCGGATTCACATGACCGCATTCATAACAATAGGCCTGGTCTTTTTTAACCTGATTGGTTTTACTTTTGAAATAAACGATGGCCTCAATTGGATTGCCATAATAAATCGGAAAACCACCGGTATCCATGATCAGTAAGCGGTCAAACATTTTAAAAATGTCGGACGAAGGCTGATGAATGACAACGAAAACAAGCTTTCCAAGCAAACTGAGTTCTTTAAGGAGTTCAATAATACTTTGGGAATCGCGTGACGACAATCCGGAAGTTGGCTCATCAAGGAAAAGAACACCTGGTGCCCTCAGCAATTCGAGGCCTATGTTTACACGCTTTCGCTCTCCTCCGGAAATGGTTTTATCCATCGGATTTCCTACCTTAAGATGACCAATTTCACTTAGACCCAAATCGCCTAAGGTTTTGTTCACCAGCTCATTAAGTTCATCTTCTTTTTTTTCTCCAAAACTCAGTCTGGCAGCGAAATACAGATTTTGAAACACAGTAAGCTCTTCAATCAGGAGATCATCCTGGGGAACGTATCCGATCACCCCTTCGAGCTTTCCTTTATCGTTGTGGAGATCCAGCCCATTAATCCGGATTTTTCCTTTTGCTGGTTTGAGATTGCCATTCAGCACTTCCAGGAGGGTACTTTTCCCGGCTCCGGAGGCGCCCATCAGACCAACCATTCTTCCGGAAGTCTCCGTAAAGCTGAGTTCATGAAGACCTACCTTCCCATTCGGGAATTTGTACACAACCTGATTAACCTCGAAGGTGATCTTCTCTTTTTCCTGGTCGTCCAGAAACTTTGAAATTATATCAGAATAGTAGATTGGATCTGAATCGTCTCCTTTGATAAGTCCACCGGAAGAGAAGTGATATACTTCTTCTTCAAGCATTTCCACACCATTTAAGGTGAGGGATTTTTCTCCTGAATATTTGACGTGATAGGATCCGATGTTTTCCAGTCGCATTACTGCGATGTAACCAGGAACCTTTTCTGAGTAGATGTGTTTGCTATGGCGAAGTTTTGAATTTTGATTCGAAGAAATGATGAGGACATTTTGGAAATCCGGCTCTAAACCGTGGTTTTTTGAGCAGAATCGAAGAATCTGGTGAAACTCATCGTGTGAGATATTAAAAACCTCTGATACTGTGTGGAGGAACTCCATTTCCTGAGGATGAATATATCCGTCGGAATCAATCAGGGAAATAAGAACAATGACGACATTCAATTTTTGTTGTTGATTGAGTTCTTCATTGAGGTTGCTGCAAAGCAAAACCATACGGGACGAATCCCTCACTGAAAAAAAGCCTTCGTCCTGATTTTTCCGGGCTCTGGCGCTCAATAAATTCCGGTCCAGGTGTTCCTCGAAAAGCTGAAGGTATTCTTCCGGCTGGTCAATGGAGAGTTGATACTCCAAAAACAACCTGACAATCTCTCTTACTTTTTCACGATCCTGGTGAAATTTTGAAGCAATAGCAAAAAGTTGAATGAGGCTTAACAGTAGAGGCTCACTCATAGAAATAATTCTAAAAGGTGGATAGCATGGCCAAATCTCTCTCAAAGAGTTCTGGCACTAATAAATAGGGTGTTAAGGCAGGAAAGAGGGTCAAATATGTTGAAAGGTTCAACGTATCTGGCCGAGCTCCCCCGTTTCTTTAAATCATCAAATGGAATGAGCAGGGCTTAATCCAACTGACGGTCCAAAAGTACTGGCATCTTCTGGTATTGAAGGCTCAACTCTACCAAGATACTTACACGAATGCGAATTCATAGGAGGCAGACTTAAAATTCAATCATCTTCAAACACTTGCTTGAAGCGATACTTTAACCGTGCTTTTCCAATCATCAGGAAATCATAAAAAAAATATAAAAAAAAAGAGAATTGATGTATCAATTCTCTGATTGTTTTTATACCAAAGATTTCAGAACCCCTAAATGGAAACCTGATTTTTAAAGAATTTCCGTACTAAATCTGACACATGGTCAACCTGAGCATCTGAAATTCCGGGATAAAGAGGGAGACTGAGGCTTGTTTCGGCCAGCATCTCCGCAACCGGAAAAGCGCCTTTTTGAAATCCACTCGATTGATACGCCATTTGTAAATGAGGGGGTATTGGGTAGTGGATGACGGTCTTCACTCCATTTGCATCTAGAAATGCCTGTAGAGCATCCCTCCTTTCACAGCGAACAACAAAAAGGTGGAAAACATGACTGGCGTCTTTATGAGTAAAGGGAAGAACAAATCCATCAATTCCACTTAATTGGTTCAGATATCTTTTGCCAATTCGTTGCCTCTCCAGAGTCCATTCACTTATATACTTTAACTTGACGGATAAAAGACCGGCCTGAAGTTCATCAATTCGGTTGTTATAGCCTTTAACCATATTATGGTATCGTTTCTCAGAACCATAGTTCCGCCAAACCCTGCAAAGCTGGGCCAATTCTTCTGAATCTGTGGTAATGGCACCTGCTTCTCCATACGCACCTATATTTTTTGTCGGGTAAAAACTGGTTGCATTCACATCCCCAAATGAACCGGTGATTTTCCCTTTAAATGTGGAGGAGTGTCCCTGAGCGTTGTCTTCCACAACGGAAATTGAATGCTCGCTGGCAATTGCCATAATTTCATCCATCTCACATGCCTGGCCATAAAGGTGAACAGGCATTATTCCTTTTGTCTTTTTGGTAATGGCCTTTCGAATTTCGGTTGGTGAAATATTGTAGGTTTGAAAATCCGGCTCTACAAAAACCGGTGTTGCACCCGCCATTTCTACCGCCAAAGCAGTAGCAATATAGGTATTGGATGGTACTATGACCTCATCGCCGGGCTCAATGCCAAGCACTTTCAACGCAATGTGGAGAGCATCAAGGCCATTGGATATTCCAACAGAATACTTTACCTGATTGTATCGGGCATAGTCTTCTTCAAATTGCTTTGTCATGTTTCCCGATACATAAAACTGGGAATCAAAAAAACGAGAAAATACTGCCTTAGATTCTTCGGCGACACGCTCATTCTGAGCTGAAAAAGATACAAACGGAACGTCCATTAGTTAGAAGATTTTGAAAATAAATGAGTACAGGATCCAAACTTAAATCCTAGTTTTTCGCAATTGTGTATTACTGCTTTATTTGTTGACTGAGTGGTCATAACCAAACATTTGGCAGACTGAGATTTCGCGTATAAAAGAGCATGCAAACACAAATGATAATGCATGCCCTTGTTTGCAGGCAAACAAGCTGTAAGGGGAATCCGATACAAAGGAAATACATCGAATCCCGGATATTGAATTCTTCCTAAGGCAACAAATGAAGAAGGTGCCGGCAGATCTGGAACAAATACCTTTTCAGCAAAACCATTCACACAGTTTTCAATATAGGTTTCAAGATATCGGTTGGCATCTTCAATAGAAAAGAAGGGATCTGCATGGTATTTATCAAACAGATTTACAGCTCCACTGGCAGTGGCTTTCAAAGATGGGATATCCAAAATACCTGCTTCTCTGACACATACATTTTCTTCCTGAATTTTATCCAGCGTATGATAATACGTAAATCTTGTTTCAGTAAGTTGAAATCCCCAGGATGTCAACTTACTGAAACAATGTATTTCTTCAGAAGGAACCTCTGCAAATACATTCCAACGATTTGTTGCAAGAGAAAGTGAAATTACTTCCTCAATGGTTGCCGGCAAATCCTGTATATCGGGAATGAATTCCAGTTTAAAAATGTCTGCATTAAAAAATTCAGAATCCCAGTCCAGCTTCTTTACAAGTATTGTATTGGCTGGTTGATTGAATTCGTTGTTTTGAAGAAGTTCCTGGTTTCGATCAAAAAGCTTTTCAAGAAAGTGAAGTGGATTCCAAAAGGCTTGTTCCATTCTTTATCCCTGTTTCCTGAAAGAAAGGAAATCTTCGTATTCACGAATGTAGTCATCCGCGTTATAAGAATGAGATGCCAGAACAAGGCATACGGAACCGGAAGAGAAATTCATTTCTGAAGCCCAGATCGTAGGTGGGACTAAAAGACCATGGTATGGACGATTGAGAAAAACTTGTCTTTGGCAAACACCATCATCCATTTGGATTTCAAAGCTTCCGGAT
>Ga0105049_10003111_pt1 | contig 19673 bp, 16 predicted proteins | sample MAT06_FD_78087 | JGI IMG/M metagenome (GOLD analysis project Ga0105049, IMG submission 78087) | Freshwater microbial communities from Lake Fryxell liftoff mats and glacier meltwater in Antarctica - MAT-06 | ecosystem: Environmental > Aquatic > Freshwater > Ice > Liftoff microbial mat | place...
ACGGTACGGTGCCAGGAACAACCCCGACACTTTCGCCCCCCCCAGCCGCGGTCGTTAGCCGCGGCTGGGGGGGGCGAAAGTGTCGGGGTTGTTCCTGGCACCGTACCGTGGAAACGTGTCAAGCCGAGTCCTGACTTCGCTGGCCGCGCTCGCGATCGTGCTCCTCGGCGCCGCGCTGTGGTTCGTTCTCGGATCCGTGCTGGGGTCCGTGAGCGCGACCGCCCCGAACCGATCTTGGCTCACGAGTCCTCGGCCGAACTCGCGCCGCTCGGCGCCGTTGAGCTCGCCGATGTGGAGCGGAAGGCGTTTCCACAGCGCTCCGTTGGAGCGGCGTCCGAGCCCGAGCCGCTGCTCGTCTGCGTCGTGGACCAGGACGGCCTCGTGCCGCCCATGTGGTGGGTGGACGTGAGTACCGACGGCCCGGAAGTTCCGAGCGAGGATCCGACCTGGCCACGTTCGTCGGGCCTGATGCGCGCCCAGCGCATCGCCGCGCGAGTGTCGCCGCGCACGGCCGGACTCGAGCTCTCACTGCGCGGCGGCGGGGAGGTCACGGCCGAGATCACCGCCGAGCTGCGCGCGAGAGCTCCGCGTCTCGTGCTCCAGGCGAAGGCCTTCCGCGAAGCCGGGGTGCGCTACGCCGAGAGCGAACCGTTCGTCTTGGACACATCGACGCGGGGACCGATCACGCTCGTAGTCGCGGATCCGACGATGCTCGTCGTGCGCGTCGAAGGGCCGCGACCGGCCGGCGATCTGCGCTTCGACGTCGCGCCCGCAGCGCTGCTGCCGGGCGCAAACGTGCGCAGCGCGGACTTCGCCATCGTGCCCGACGGCGAGGCTTCGTTCCGCGTCACGCACGGCGTTCCCTATCGAGTCCGCGTTTCCGGCGCGGATCCGGACGACGTCATCGAGACCTCGATCGCGGGGATCGAGCGCGGACGGCAATTCGGCGTCTTCGTGCATTTCCCGGCCGGATTCAGCACGCCCGTGCCGTTCGGGTACGCCGAGGTCGCGCTCGCCGGCCGCGTCGAGTTCGAGGGCGCGGACCGCCCCGGACTGTGGGCCAGCGTCGACGGCGGACTGCCGATCTCGATCACCGTCCGCGCCGAAGGCCGCTTCGAGCTCATGCACCTACGCGGGAAGTCCGTCGAGCTCCACGCCGCGGGCGACGAGTTCGAGGCGCGCTTCGACCCCGAGGTCTCGACCCATCCGTTCGGGACGCGCGACGTCGTCGTGAAGAGTCGTCCGAGCGCGCCGCGTGTCCTGGTGCGGCTGCACTTCGTCGCCGCGGAGAACGGCGCGCCCGTCACGGACGCTGTCGTCAGCTTCCTGCGGCGCGACGGTGATCGCCTGCGCGGCAAGAACCAGGGCAGCCAGAGCCGGTCCGAAGTCGACGTGTCGCTGCCGGTCTTCGAGGACATCGAGATGGTCGTATGCTCGCGCGACCGGCGCGACATGCGCGGTCCGCTCTTCCCGGGAGGAATCCCGGCGACGGGCGTCACTTTCGAGCGGACGCTGCGACTCGAGCGCGGATTCCGCCGCGAATTCCGCGTGATCCACTGCAGCCTGCACACGCCGATCGCGGACGCGGATGTTGCTCTGGACGGTCACTACCTCGGCCGATCCGACGCGGAAGGACGTGTGCAGATCGAGCTCGACGAGTGGCCCAGTCGGCTCACGATCCGCGCCGCCGGTTTCGACGAGGGGCAGTGGCCGCCCGCGTGGCAGACGCCGCTCGCGTCCACGACCATGACGCTCTGTCCCGTCGATTGAGCTCGCGATCGCGCGCGTTCAGAGCTTCACGCCGCGCTCGTACTTGCCCGACGCTTGCTCGTCGAGCGTGCCGTCATCGCGGTGCACGACCCACTCGCCCGTGCGCAGGCCGTCCTCGAAGCGCCCTTGCTCGTGGCTCGTCCCATTTTCCCACCACGAGCGATGCGCGCCATGTTGCTTGTCGTCGGCGTACGCGGACTCGCGCGCCAACTTCCCCGACTTGTACCAGGCCTGCGCGGGACCGTTCAGATTGCCGTCGACGTAGTTCCCGACGCTCGATGGCGAGCCGTCGCTGTTCCACGTCGTCCACGTGCTCTGGCGCTTGCCCGCGGCGTACGTGCCCTCGACGGCGCGCGCACCGTTCTCGTGGCACGTGGCGTAGGCGCCGTCGAGCCGGTCGGCGCGCCACATCTCGCGCGAGCGCACGGCCCCGTTCGGGTGCCAGTCGATCCACGGGCCCTCGCGCTTGTCATCGGAGAACGCGCCGTCCGCCGCGAACTTGCCGTCGGGATACCACTGCTTCCAAGGCCCCGTGCGCAGTCCGCCGGAGAACGCGGATTCCGAGAGCAGCGCGCCGTTCGCGTGCCATTCGGTCCAGGCGCCCTCGGCCAGTCCGTCGCGCGTCGTTCCGCGGCGGATGATCTGGCCCTCGGTGCCACCGGGAGCGCAGCGGCTGCATTGCGACGGTACGGTGCCAGGAACAACCCCGACACTTTCGCCCCCCCCGTGCCGCGGCGAATGCCCGCGGCACGGGGGGGCGAAAGTGTCGGGGTTGTTCCTGGCACCGTACCGTCGCAATGCAGCCGCCGCGCCATGCCGGCCCGCCCCCCAACGAGTCGGCCGCGCATCTTTGATTCCTTCACAGGCTCTGAGAGCGGTCGGCTGGTTCGGAAGGACTTTCCACGCCCGAAAGTCCTCGGCGCGGTGTCTCCAAGAAGCGTCGCGCGGCCGGCGTTGGATCCGCGCTGACGCGGGTGCCACGATGGCGCCCGTTCCATTTCTGGAGGTTCCATGTCGCTCGTCTGCCTGTTCGTGGCGCTCGCCGCCGATCCCATCTCGCTCACCTCGAAGATCGCCGATGTGACGGTCTATCCGTCCACCGCGCTCGTGCATCGCATCGCCGAGGTCGGCGGAGCCGGCAGCTACGTGCTGCGCGGATTGCCGCAGAGCCTCGACGCGGATTCGATCCGCGTGCGCGCCGACCACGGCGCGGTCGTGTCGGTCGAGGTCCGCAATCGACTGCAGGAATCCGTGCCGTCGGAGCGCCTCGACGCGCTGAAGCAGCGCCTCGTCGCGGCCGAAGCGGAAGTGCGCGTCGCGCAGGACGCGGTGAACGCGACGGACCAGCTCGCGAAGCACTTGAACGGCCTGATGGCGTTGGATCAGACGCAGGCGAAGACGGAGCGCGCGAACCCGGACACCTGGGAGTCGAGCTGGGGCTTCTTCGCGAAGAAGATCGGCGAGGTGCAGGCGCAGAAGCGCGCGGCCGACACGCAGCTCGCCGCGGCGCAGCTCGAGGTGCAGAAGATCCAGACCGAGATCGGACGCTGGTCCGGTTCGCGAGCGGTGCCGGTGAACGACGTCGTCGTCGAGATCGAAGGCGCGCCGAAGCAGATCGACGTCGAGTACCTCGTGCACGGGACGGGCTGGCAGCCGAACTACGAGCTGCGCACGTCGAGCGATCTCGCGAAAGTAGGGCTGACGTATCGCGCGCAAGTCTTCCAGTTCACCGGCGAGGACTGGAACGACGTGTCGCTCGCGCTCTCGACGGCGCAACCGCAGCGCGGCGCGCAGGGTCCGGAGCCGATGCCGGTGTGGTTGTCGCTGTGGCAGCCGCAGCCCGCGACCGTGGCAACGCGCCGAGCCCGCCCGGCGCCCGAATCCATGCTCGAGGGGCTGGGCTACTCCGGCGCTGCAGACAAGGCCGTGGCGAACGGCGAGTTCGACGCGCGCCGCTCGTTCGCTTCGATCGAGAGCTCCGGTCTCTCCGTGCGCTACCAGTTGCCGCGTCGCGAGTCGATCGAGTCGCGCAACGAGCCGACGAACGTGCTCGTGGGCCAGGCGGATCTCGACGTCGCGATCGAGCGCACCGTCGTGCCTGAACTCGATCTGACCGTGTGGTTGCGCGGCAAGGCCAAGAACACGAGCGCCTACACGCTGCTGCCCGGTCTCGCGTCGGTCTTCCTGGGCCAGGACTTCCTCGGCCGCGCGTCGGTGGACCTCGTGCAGCCCGGCGCCGAGCTCACGCTACACCTCGGCGCCGATCCGTTCCTCGAGGTCGAGCGCACGCGCACGCAGGACATGGAGAAGGGCCCGGGTTTCCTGTCCTCGCAATCCGAGAAGATCGAGGGCTGGCGCATCTCCCTCAAGAACCACGGCGCCCCGACGCAAGCCAAGGACGGCGCCGTCGACGTGATCGTGCGCGAGGTCTTGCCGCGCCCGCGCGACGAGCGCATCGAGGTCGAGCTCACGAAGTCCGAGCCCAAGACCTCCGCCGACGAGCGCTGGAAACAGGACCGCGATGACAAAGGAATCTTGACCTGGGTCGTGCGCGTGCCGAAGTCGGGCGCCGCCTCTGTGGTCTGGGAGTACACGGTCGGCTACCCCAAGGGCGAGAAGGTCGTGCGTCAGTAACCGGCGCGGGTATCTGTTCCCAACCGGACGCCGGCGCGGCAGGCTATCGAGCACGATGGCCTGCCGCTTTTTCATGCTCTCCCTGCTCGCCGCGCTGGCGGCGAGTTCCTGCGCATCGTCCCCGACGAGCGCCCCCTCCGCACCCACCGCAAGCGCTGTCGCGGCGCCCGCGGTCGCGGCGGTCGCGCCCGTGCCGAGCCCGGCGCCCGCTGCGAACGCGCCCACGCCGGAGCGCATCCACTTCGTCGTGCTGCACACGAACGACGTGCACGGTCAGGTCCTCCCGCGCAAGGCGACGTGGCTCGATCGCGACGATCCGCCGCTCGTCGGTGGGCTCGCGCGCGCCGCCGCCTGCATCCAGCGCGAGAAGCGCGCGGCCGAAGCGTCGGGCGCGCACGTGCTCGTCCTCGACGGCGGCGACTGCTACCAGGGCACGCCCGAGGGCGTGATCGACGGCGGGCTGCCTTTCCTGCGCGCGATGACGGCGACGGGCTACGACGCAGTGTGCGTCGGCAATCACGAGCTCGACTTCGGCGTGCCGCACCTCGTGACGTTGCTGCGCGAGTCGAAGCTGCCCTCGGTCCTCGCGAACGTGCGCGAGCAGGGGACGAACCAGCGCGTCGCGTGGTCACCGCCTTGGCGTTTCGTCGAGAAGGGCGGTCTCCGCATCGCGCTCGTCGGGCTCCTCGCGACGGAGACGCCCGACATCACGCACCCGGATGCACGTGCGCTCGTCTTCGTCGATCCCGCCCTGGAGCTCGTGGCCGCGCGCGCCGAAATCGGCGGGCGCGCCGATTGGATCCTGCCCGTCACCCACTTGGGCGTCGACGACGACCGCGCCGTCGCGCGCGCGCACCCCGACTTGCCTCTGATCGTGGGTGGGCACAGCCACTCCTTCTTGAAGGAAGGCGTGCGCGAAGGCAGCACCCTGATCGTGCAGAGCGGCGCGAAAGCCTCCACGGTCGGGCGCGTCGACGTGTGGTTCGACGCGCGCACGAAGACCGTCGTGGAGAGCCGCGCGCGGCTCATCGACCTCGACCAGGAACCGGCCGTCGCCGATCGCGTCACGGTCGTCGACGAGATCTGCGACGAGCTCGCGCGGCGTAGCGCCGAGCGCATGGACGAAATCGTCGGCGAACTCGCCGGGCCGCTGACACGCTCCAAGGATCCGCTGGCTTCTTCGAGCGCGGGGAACTTCATGGCCGACATGGTTCGCCGTCACGGCGTCGCCGACGTCGGCGTGATGAACCGCGGCGGGATTCGCACGAACCTGGACGCCGGACCGATCATGCGTCGTCACGCCTTCGAGTTGTGCCCCTTCGAGAACAACTTGACGGTGTTGACGCTGACCGGCGCCGAGGTGCTCGACATGTTCACGAAGTCCGTCGAAGGCACGGCGCATTCGGGGCTCGAGGTCTCGGGCGTCACGGTCTTGGCCGCGCTGGACGCGAGCGGGAACCGCAAGCTGCTCGGCGTGCTGGTCGGCGGCGTGCCCGTGGATCCGAGCAAGGACTACCGCGTCGCGCTGAACTCGTTCCTCGCCGACGGCGGCGACCGATACGTCACGAGGTACCCACCCGGGCCGAAGCGCAAGGACGACCCGATCCTGATGCGCGACCTGATCGAGGAGACATTCGTGAACCAGAGTCCGGTCGTGCCGAACGGCGAGAATCGCTACAGCGTGACGAGGACGCCGTGATCGCGGCCGCGTTGCTGCTGGCCCTCTCGCCGCAGAACGACGAGAGGCTCGACGTCCTGGCGCGGAGCATCGTGTCGGCCAAGGAGATCGAGCGGGTCTCGGCCGTGCAGCAGCTCGCGCAACTGCACCAGACGAAAGCCTGGCTCCTGATCGTCGGCGCGCTGAAGGACGAGTCCCCGCGGGTCGCGGACGAGGCCGAGATCCAGCTCGCGAAGTGCGACGAGCCCCACGTGATCGAAGAATTAGCCGGTAAATCGGGCCTCTTGTCGCCCGACCCGTGGGTCGCGGTACACGCGGCGGGCGCGCTCACGGGCGGCAAGAGCCCGACGCCCCTGGCGCTCGAAGCGGCGCTCGGGACGAAGCACGAAGCAGCGCGCATGGTCTCGTACGCCGGGCTCGAGCGCGCAGTCGAAGCCGTGCGCTCGAACGCGAAGGCGCAGAAGGCGATCACGGTCGCGCTCGAGAAAGCGATCCAGCCACTCGGCAAGGGCGGCGAGGTCTCGGCGTCCGCGTTGCTCGCGCTGGCGGCAATCGAGCCGTCGCGGAGCGCCGACTGGATCGCGCGCGCCGACGCGAAGCAGTCCGCGGCGCACCTGTGCGCTGTGATCGGACTCGTCGGCCCCGAGCCGAGCGACGCGGCGCGCAAGCTGCTGCTGCTCGGCTCCCTGCACGCCGACCGCGCGGTTCGGGCCGCGACCGTCGCAGCACTGGGCGCGCATCCGTCGGCCGAGCGACTCGTCGTGCTCGTCGACATGTACGCCGCGGAGAAGAACGCGCGCCTCTACTGGACGATCGACGAGCACCTCGAGCGAATCTCCGGCCTCGCGGGCAGCGGCCGGCCCGAGTTCTGGAAGGGCTGGGTCGCGAAGCTCGGGCCCGAGTGGAAGCCCGTGACCGGCGACCCGACGAAGGTCTACGCGTCGGCGGGGGACACGCAGGCGCCCAAGCTCGGCGGGATGCCGATCCTCTCGGGCGCGATCGCGATCCTCGTCGACCTCTCGGGTTCGACGTGGGAGAAACGACCCGACGGCACGACGGTCAAGGATCGCCTCGACAAGGAGCTCGAGACGGCGTTGCGTGCGCTCCCGCCGACCGCGCGCTTCAACGTGATCCCGTACACGAGCGTGCCGATCCCCTGGGAAAAGAAGCTCCAGCCCGCGACGCCGGCCAACGTGGGCAAGGCGCTCAAGTCGTTCACGAATTGCACGGCGACGGGCAAGGGCAACTTCTGGGACGCCGCGACGTTGGCGCTCGCGGATCCGGAGGTGGACACCATCCTCGTGCTCACCGACGGCGCGCCGACGGGCGGTAGGCGCTGGCACATCGACCTGATGACCCAGCGGTTCCTCGAGCAGAACCGCTTCCGGCGCGTGGTGCTCGACGCGGTGCTCGTCGACGCCAGCAAGTTCCTGCGCGACAAGTGGGCCGGCTGGTGCGCCGCGACGGGCGGGCGGATGCTGGCGCTGGATCTCTGAGAGCGCGGGAGCAATCGAGCCGGCGTGCTCTCTGGTGATCGCGGGAGCCGGACATCACTCGTGCGAGGTTGCCGCCCGGCCGGAGACAGCGCATCGAGCCCGGCAAAGTGACGGTCAGCCCCGAGTTCTGATGCCGATGGTCACGAGCCTCAGCAGGCGGTCCGAGGCCTCTCCGAGAGTCGGCCCAACGCCTGGCCCTCTCCTCGTGGCTAGAATCCTCCGCCCCGAACTCGAACCGCACGAGACCTGAACCGCATGACCGCCACGATGAGCCCCCTCGGCACGCCCGAGACTTTGCCCCAGGGCAAGGCGACGTACGCATCCGGCTCGGGTGTCGCGCTGATCACGCTGACGAACCCGCCCGCGAACGGCTACAGCCACGCGATGATGCGCGACCTCGACGAGGCCGTGCTGCGCGCGCGCTTCGACGACGCGGTGCACGTGATCGTCTTGGCCGGCGCGGGCGAGAAGTTCTTCTGCGCCGGCGCGGACATCGCGATGCTCGACGCGGTCACACCGACCTTCAAGTACCAGTTCTGCCTGCACGCGAACGAGACGCTCCTGCGGCTCGAGCACACGCCGAAGCTCGTGATCGCGGCGCTGGGCGGACACTGCGTCGGCGGCGGGCTCGAGATCGCGCTGGCCTGCGATCTGCGCGTCGCGCGCCGCGGTTCGGGCAAGACCGGGCTGCCCGAGGTCGCATTGGGTGTCCTGCCCGGCACGGGCGGCACGCAGCGTCTCGCGCGCGTCGTGGGCAAGAGCCGCGCGATCGAGCTGATGGCCAGCGGCCGCCTGCTCGCTTACGAGGAAGCGCTGACGCTCGGGATCGTCGACGAGATCCGCGACGCCGCGGACGACGCGACGTTCCTCGCCGGCGTGATCGACTACGCGAGGAGCTTCTGCGCTCCGGGCAAGGCGCCGCTCGCGGTCGGATTGATCAAGCGCGCCGTGCAAACGGGCCTCGAAATCCCGCTCGAACAGGGCCTCGCTCTCGAGCGCGAGCTGCAGGCGCGCCTCTTCGCGAGCAGCGACGCCAAAGAAGGCATCCAAGCCTACGTGCAAAAGCGTCCGGCGAAGTTCGAAGGCCGCTGATGCAGGTCGGAACGACTCGGATGCAGGTCGGAACGACTCGAATGCAGGTCGTCCACATCCCGTCACACGGCGATCCGTCCGTGTTGCGTATCGTCGATCTGCCGGTGCCCGAGCCCGGTCCGGGCGAAGTGCTCGTGCGCATCCTGGGCACGTCGGTGAACCACCTCGATCTGTGGTCGCGCCGCGGAATGCCGGGCGTGAAGCTGCCGCTGCCTCTGATCCCCGGTTGCGACGGGACGGGCGAAATCGTGGCGCTCGGCGCCGGCGTCAGCGGTCCGCGCGTCGGCACGAAAGTGCTCGTCGAGCCAGGCAGCTCGTCGGGCAAGTCGGCGCACGACCTGGCCGGGAACGATCACCTCTCAGACGACTACCAGATCCGCGGCGAGCACTACGACGGCCTGGCAGCCGAGTACGTCGCGGTCGAAGCGCGCTACGTGCTCCCGCTGCCCGAAGGAGTCGATCCGGTCCGCGCAGCCGCGGCGCCGCTCGTGTTCCTCACCGCGTGGGGCATGCTCGTCTCGCGCGCGCAAGTCCAGCCCGGCGAGAGCGTGCTCGTCCTCGCCGGCACGAGCGGCGTCGGCTCGGCTGCGATCCAGATCGCGAAGGACCGCGGCTGCCGCGTCGTCGCGACCGCCGGTTCCGAATCGAAGCGCGCGCTGTGCCTCGAACTCGGCGCGGACGCGGTCGTCGATCACGCGGATTCGAACTGGCCCTCGCTCGCGAAGAAGGCCGCCGGCGGCAAGTCGTTCGACGTCGTCGTCGAGCACGTCGGCCCCGCGACGTGGGAAGGCTCGATGCGCGTGCTCGCGCGCAACGGACGTCTCGTCACTTGCGGAGCGACCACGGGCCCGAGCGTGTCGATCGCGCTGCCGCACCTCTTCATCAAGAACCAGTCGGTGCTGGGATCCACGATGGGACCGCGTCGCGCATTCCCCGAGATCCTGGCGAAGATCGCGTCGGGCGCGTACCGCCCCGTGGTCGACCGCGTGATGCCGATGTCGCAGGTGCGGCTCGCGCACGAACTGCTCGAATCTCGGCAGGTGCAGGGCAAGATCGTCCTCGTACCCGGGAGTTGAACGACATGGATGCGAACCTCATGCAGCGCGCGGCGGTGCTCGGCGCGGGAACGATGGGCCACGGGATCGCGCACGTCCTGGCTTCGATAGGGATCGAGACGCGCCTCTACGACGTCGCTCCGGCGGCGGTCGAGAAGGGTCTCGGCTCCGTCCGCGCGAACCTCGAGAAGGGCGTCGAGAAGGGCAAAGTCACCGCGGCGGATCGCGATGCGGCGCTGTCGCGGCTCTCGGGCACGACGCGCTTCGAGGAGGCGATCGAGGGCGTGCACGTCGTCGTCGAGGCCGTCCCCGAGAAGCTCGAGCTGAAGCAGCAGATATTCGAGTCGCTGGGCCGGCGGCTCGGCCCGGACGTCTTGCTGGCGACCAACACGAGTTCCCTGTCGATCACGCGCATCGCGAACATCACGGTCAGCCCCGAACGCGTGGTGGGCATGCACTTCTTCAACCCCGTGCACATCATGAAGCTCGTCGAGGTCGTCGAGACGCCGAAGAGCTCCGACGCGGCCGTGCTGGCCGCCATCGCGCTCGGCAAACGCATGGGCAAGGATCCGATTCGCGTGAAGGACGCGCCGGGGTTCGCGAGTTCTCGGCTCGGCATCGCGATCGGACTCGAGGCGATTCGCATGGTCGAGGCCGGCGTCGGCAGCGCGGAGGACATCGACAAGGCGATGAAGCTCGGTTACGGCTTCCCGATGGGGCCGCTCGAGCTGACGGACACCGTCGGGCTCGACGTGCGCCTCTCGATCGCGGAGTACCTCGAGGGCGAGCTCGGTCCGCGCTTCACGCCGCCGAAGCTTTTGCGCGACATGGTGCTGCGCGGCGAACTCGGCAAGAAGAGCGGCAAGGGCTTTTATGTCTGGACGAAGTGAGCCACGCTCGGGACCGGGCGTGATCACTCCGGTCGCGCACTCGCGATTCGCGCTGCCGCGCGCGCACCGCGGCGTGCTCGGCGATGCGGACCGCGAAGGACTTCTGCGCGTCGTCACGGCGCTGCTCTCGACGCCGACCGCGCCGTACTTCGAGGACGGGATGCTCGCCGTCGTGCGCGCGCTCGCGGCCGAAATCCCGGGGGTCGCGTTGCGCGCGGATCCTCACGGCAACCTGATCGTCACGCGCGCCGGTCGCGGTGCGCGGACCTTGGCGTTCAGCGCGCACCTCGATCATCCCGGCTTCCACCCGTTCCTGCGGCGCGGGCGGGCGCCCGCCGCGACGCTGCACGGCGGAGTTCCGACTTCGTTCCTGCCCGCCGCGGAGTTGCGCTTCCACGACGCGCTCTCGCTGCGTTCCGTCGCGACCGCGCGCATCGCGCAAGCTGCGAAGGGCGACGACGATTTGGTCTACGTCGAGCTCGAGGACGTGCGCGGAGTGATCGCGCCCGATTCGTTCGGTGTCTTCGACCTGCCCGACGGAATCGTGCGCGGCTCGCGCCTCTCGAGCCGCGTGTGCGACGACCTGCTCGGGGCGGCGGCGATTCTCGTGGCGCTCTCGATCCTGGCAGCCGAGGGACATCCGCGTCCGCTGGCTGGAGTCTTCACGCGCGCGGAAGAGACCGGTTTCATCGGTTGCATCGGACTCCTCGAGAGCGGCGCGCTGGCGCCGAAGACTGCGGTCGTCGGACTCGAGTGCTCGCCACGCCGCGCGACAGCGAAAGTGGGCCACGGTCCGGTCGTGCGCGTCGGCGATCGGCTCTCGGTCTTCGATCCCGAGATCACGCACGCCCTGCAGCTCGCGAGCGTGCGTGTGAAGGAGCGCGCGCCCGAGTTCGTGTCGCAGCGCGCGCTCATGGACGGCGGCGGCTGCGAATCGACCGCGTACAACGCCTGGGGCGTCCCCGCGGGCGGCGCGTGCCTCGCGCTCGGCAACTATCACAACTGCGGGCCGGACGGACGGATCGCGACCGAGTTCGTCGACTGGAACGACCTCGAGGGGCTCGTCGCGCTGCTCGTCGAGATGGCGCGCGGCTTCGACGCGCCGCGGGAAAGCACGGAAGCGCCGGGAATTCGTGCGCGCCTCTTGCGCAACGCAGCGCGCGAGAACGATCGACTGGCCGCTTCCTCCACACGGCTCTCCGACAGGATGGCGCGGACATCCACGACTCGAAAGGGAACTCGATGAACGATGCGACTTGGGGGGACGAGACCTCGGCGCCGGCGAAGAAGGGCGTCCCGAAGTGGCTCTTCTTCTGCTGCGGAGGCTGCCTGCTGGCCTTGGTCCTCGGCGCGATCGCGCTGAAGGTGGGCTTCGATCAGGTCAAGGATTGGGGCGAGGCCGACCAGCAACTGCCCGCGCTGCAGGAGGCCCTGCCCTTCGATCCGCTGCCGCCCGAGACGGAGTTCAAGTTCGCGATCCGGTTCCCGATGGACTGGTTCATCTTCTCGGACTCGCGCGGCTACGTGATGTTCTTCTTCATGGCCGGGGCCGGCGAGGGTGAGGAGCTGCGCAAGACGATCCTGAACCCGGAGTTCAACGGCATGGGCATGGGGAAGCGCGTCGATCCGACGGAAGCGATCGTGACGCTCCAGGGTCGCGACGTGAAGGGACTGCGCTTCGTGCAGGAGCGCGGTACGGGCAAGGAGAGCGCCGATGCGGCGGGACAGAGCATCCTGCTCGAGGTCGGACCCGAGGCGGCATCGCACGTCGTGGTCGTGCAGATCACGCGAGCGAATTCCGAAGAGCCGATCACGGACGAAGAAGTGCGAACCCTGTTGAAGCCCTTCCATGTCGGCCCCGATCGCTGAATCGAAGAGCGCACCCAGCGGCGGTGCTCTGATCGCCATCGCGCTGGGCCTGATGGTCCTCGCGGGAATCGTCGCGTACCTGCTGCTCGGCACAGGCGGGCCGATCGACGGGCGCGCGAAGATGACGAGCGTCTTCGGCGTCGCGGACATGCCGTTCGGACTCGAGATCGCGTCGGCGACGAGCATGTCGAGCGCGGGCACGCTCGTCGTGTACGAGGTCCCGGGCGCGGCCGCGGAACCAGCGCGCGCCGAAGCGAAGCCGGTCGAGGAAGTGCCGGATGCGCCGCGCACCGACTGGTCGAAGGTCGCGATCCCCGAGACGAGCGGACCGCCGCGGCAGGCGTCATTTTTGTTCGTGCCGCGCGACAGCGGCCGCGGCGTGCTCGAAGGGCTGATCCGCGAGGTCCGTGGCGCCGACCGCGGGCAGCTGGGCGGTGAAGGCGGGACGGTGTTGATGGAGCGCGGTCGGCTCGACTACCGCGGCTGGGACAGCGACTGGATCCACCTGCGCACGTTCGAGACCGGCGGCACGTTCCGCGACGCGATGCGCATCTCGCTGTCGACGCCCGACGCGCCGTGCGTGCTGACCGCGACGTGGCCGCGCGGCACGCCAGCTTCCCGCGCGAAGCTCGACGAGCTCATCGCGCCTCTGGTGGCGAAAGCGCGTTGAGCGCGGGTCCGACGACGAACTCATCGAGCACTTCGGCGAGGTGCATCACGCGCACGGTGAGACCCGCGCGGCGGATCCCCGCGACCCACTGAAGCTGACAGCCCGGGTTCGCGGTGACGAGCACGCTCGCGCCGGTCGCGCGCAGGGCTTCGAGCTTCGGGTCCAGCACGCGGGCGGCATCGTCGGGGCGCAACAGCGAGTAGATGCCGGCCGAGCCGCAGCAACTCTCGGCGCCGTCCATCTCGACCAGATCGACTCCCGGAACGCGGCGCAGGATGTCGCGTGGCTCGCGCCGGATGCGCTGACCGTGCAGCAGGTGGCACGGGTCATCCCACGTGATGGACACCGTGTCGCGCGCGTGCGCGCGAGCGAGCAGCGCCTCGAGCCCGACGGCGCCCGCGCCGTGCGTCAGGAACTCCGTGAGGTCCAGAGTGCGCCGCGACAAGTCCTTGGCACGGAGCTCGTGCTCCGGTTCGCCGTGGAAGACGTGGTCGAGAACCTTCAGGTGCGATCCGCAGCCCGCGCTGTTCACGACGAGCGACAGCGGCGCGCCGTCCGCGTCGGTCAGCGCGTCGAACGCCGCGAGCGTCTCGACGGCCAGCGCGCGCGCTCCCGCGGATTCGCCGTTGTGCGCGTGCAGTGATCCGCAGCACACGTGCTGGCGCGCGACGTGCACGTCGAATCCGCACGATGCGAGCACGCGCACCGTAGCGCGGTTCGTCGCACCGAGCAGTTCCGGCATCACGCAGCCCTCGAGCAGTGAAACCGCGCCGCGGCGCGTGCCCACGGCCGCGGTGAACTCCGGCAGTCGTGCGCGCTCTTTCGCCGGCGGGATCGTCGGAGCCTCGCGCAAGCCCCGGCCCGCGTCGCCGCCGATGCGGGACGCGAGCCGCACGAGACCCGCGCTCTGCGCCGCGCGTCCCAAGACGGCGACGAAGCGCAGCGACGCGCGATCGCGCAGCAAGAGATCGAACCCGACGCGCCGACCGAGGCGCTGGAGCGCCGTCCGTTCGCGCACGGGCTCGAGCGCGCCACGGGCGTGCTCCATCAAGCTCCCGAACTGCACGCCCGAAGGACAGACCGTCTCGCAGTTGCGGCACAATAGGCAGAAATCGAGCTCTTCCGCGTAGTCGGCGTCGGCCTCGATCGCGCCTTCGGCGAGCGATCGCATGAGGTGGATGCGGCCGCGCGGGCTCGACGATTCGACGCCGGTCATCCGGTACGTCGGACACGAGTTCAGGCACAGGCCGCAATGCACGCAGTCGAGGCTCTTCGTGTAGTCGACGAGCTGCTTCGGATCGCGCGGGTCCATGTTCACAAGCCTCCCGCGAGACGACCCGTCGCCCACAGCCCGTTCGGATCGAGGTTCGCGCGGATGCGGCGCATGAGCGCGATGCCGGCGGGCTCGTTCGGACCGAACAGGTCGACTTGCGCGCGCAGCCGGTCGTCGAGCCCGCGCCAGTGCGTAGTCGCGCCGGCGCGCGCGAGCTCGTAGGAGACGCGCTCGACGAGTGCGCGGTCGAGTTGGCGGAACGATGCGTCGACGATGCCGAGCGCGGGTTGGACGGCGACGCGCGTTTCGACACCGGCCGCGTCCAGCGCCGCGAGCACGCCGTCGAGCGCAGTCGGCGCGCACGTGACGCGCACGCTGCGCCACGCGCCCGGGTACTCGTGCACACCGGCGACGCCCCACGTGCGATCGACGGGATCCTTCTCCGGAGTTCCCGGTCGGCCGACGATCCACGGTAGATCGGGCAGCGCGATCCGCAGCGCCTCGACCTCGCTCTCGACGACCGGCGCGCGACCGGCGAGCAACGCGGTGACCATCCAACGAGGCCGCGAATCGGGCGCAAGATCGGTGACGAGCACGCCCCACGCCGCGCGGGACAGTCGCGTCACCGCGCGCGCCATCGCGAGAGCCGACGCGCGCGTCCCGGGCGTCGCGAGTCCGACCGCGCGCAGCTCGGGCGCCGCATGGAGTCGGAGCGAGACCTCCGCGACGAGTCCGAGCGTCCCGTGAGCGCCCGTGTGCAGCCGGTGCAGGTCGAAACCCGTCACGTTCTTCACGAGCCGACCGCCCGTTTTCGCGGTCGTCCCGTCGGCCATCACGACGCGCATCCCGAGCACGTGGTCGCGCAGCGGGCCGTAGCGCAAGCGGTCGATCCCGCTCTGCCCGGCCGCGACGACGCCGCCGACGGTGACGTTGCCGGGTGCCGGTATCGCGGGCGACAGGTGGTGACCGTTCCGCGCGACGAGCGCCTCGAGCTCGGCCCACGGCGTGCCGGCGAGCGCCGTGATGACGCCGTCGCCCGGCTCGTACGCGACGATCCCCGAGAGTGCGCGCGTCGAGAGCTCGACGTCGACGCGCGCGGGATGTCGAGTCCATGCGCGCTTGGTGTTCGCGCCCGTCGCGAGCACGATCGCGCGCTCTCGCGACGCCGCGCGCACGATCTCTGCCGCGTCGTCGATCGAGCGCGGCGCAACGACGGTCGCGGTCGTCATCGCGCACCTCGCAGCGGATCGCGCGTGTGGGTCTCACGGCAGGCGTGCACGGGGAGGAGCTTCCCCGGGTTCATGCGCCGCGCCGGATCCCACGCGTCGCGCACACGACACTGAGCGTCGAGGTCGGCGGGCGTGAACATCCACTCCATCGCCCCGATCTTCTCGAGCCCGACACCGTGCTCGCCCGTCAGCGATCCGCCCGCGGCGATGCAGGCCTTCAGGATCTCGTCGCCGGCCTCGAGCACGCGCCGCAATTCGTCCGCATCGCGCCGGTCGTACGGGATGTTCGGATGGAGGTTCCCGTCGCCCGCGTGGAAGACGTTCGCGATGCGCAGCCCCTTCGCATGGCAGATCGCGATCGTGGTGCGCACGAGCTCGCGCAGCTTCGTCCGCGGAACCACGGCATCGCACACGTACAGGTCCGGCGCGACGCGGCCCATCGCGCCGTACGCGCCCTTGCGGCCGGCCCACAGGCGCGTCCGCTCGTCGGCGTCGCGCGCGCGGCGCACGTCGAAGGCACCGCGGGCGATGAGCAGCTTTTCGACGGCGGCGACGAGGCTCGCGACCTCGGCCTCGGAACCCTCGGCCTCGACGAGCATCACCGCCTTCACGCCCTTCGGATATCCGGCGGCGAGCACGCTCGCTTCGACAGCCTCGATGGTGAGCTCGTCGAGGATCTCGATTGCCGAGGGCTCGAGCCGTGCTGCGATCATGTCAGTCACCGCGTCGCAGGCCGCGTCGAGGTCGCGGAACAAGGCCAGGATCGTCACCGTGACCGGCGGGACGGGCAGCAGCGCGACGGTGATCTCGGTCGCGATTCCGAACAGGCCTTCGCTACCGACGAAGAGCCCGACGAGGTCGTAGGCGTGCGGATCCGCGCTCGTTCGCGACAAGTCGATCACTTCGCCGTCGGGCATCACGATCACGAGGCCCAGCACGTGGCGCGACGTCGAGCCGTGGCGGAAACAGTGCGGTCCGCCCGAGTTCTCGCCCACGTTGCCGCCGATCGTGCAGGCCTTCTGACTCGACGGATCGGGCGCGTAGAAGAGCCCGTGTGCCGCGGCGGCGTGCGTGAGGTCGACGTTGACGACTCCGGCCTCGACGCGCGCGAAGCGGTTCGCGGCATCGATCTCGAGCACGCGCCGCATCCGCGCCGTCCCGATCACGACGCCGCCCGCGACCGGCGTCGCGCCGCCCGAGAGTCCGGTGCCCGCGCCGCGCGGGACGATCGGAATCCCGGCCGCGTGGAGGACGCGCATCACCGCCGCCGTCTCGCGCGTGTCGCGTGGGAGGATCACGAGTTCCGGGACGCTGCGCGCAAACGCGAGACCGTCGGACTCGTAGGGGACACGACGCGCGCGTTCGGCGAGCACTCCCAATGGGCCGAGGATTGCCCGGAGTTCCTCGACGACGCGCGTGTCCATCCCGACCTCAGAAATCCATGCGCGCCAGGCGCCAGCGCGCGACGAGGAGCAGCACGAGCGCGAAGAGGAGCGATGTCCCGATCGAGACGAACGCGTTGTAACGCCAGGGCGCCGTCCAGCCGAAGGTGCGCGCGTACCAGGCTTCGGGCGGCAGGTTCACGGCACTCTTCTTCTCGACGCGCAGTTCGGCGAGGAAGCGCTTGAGCGCCGCGTCGCGTTCGTCGCCTGTCCCGAAGGACGGTTCGAAGCGCACGTCGATCTCGTAGAGCACGTCCTCGACGGCCGCGAAGCCGTGAGCGCGCTCGACGTCGTTCTCCGCCGTGCGCTCGCGCCAGCGGACCCACGACACCTCGAGGTCGCCCGCTTCACGTCGATTGCTGCGCACGGGCTTGTCCGTGGAAACCCCGTTCTCGACGAGCGCCTTGGCGTACTCGGACGAGAACGAGCCGGGCGAGCGCAGCTTGCGCTTGCCGCCCGGTGTCGCGTCCTCCGGCTCGCGTCGATCGCGCCGCGATAGCGCGATGCGGGCGCTCTCTGCGCCGGCCGGATCGCGCGCGACCCAGACCGCGGGCGCGCCGGAGAGGTCGGTAGCCTCCGCGTTCTCGCGCACGAGCCCCTCGGGCGCGCCGACGATGGCCAAGTAGCCGTTCGCGTCGCGGAAGACGGGCTCGGATTCGGTGACCGAGCGACGCAAGCCCGCGACGACGTAATCGGCGTCGCTGGTCTTCGGCAAGGTCCAGTGCAGGGTGTCGAGCGCGTCGAGCAGGAATCCGAATCGGCGCTCGGAGTCGATCTCTTCCTCGCCGCGCTGCACGGCTTCCCCGAGGACGGCCTGGCCGTGCTCGACCTGGATCCACGAACGCTGGATGCAGCCCGTGAACGCGAAGAAGATCAGAGTCGTGAGGATCGCGGCGATGCTGCTGCGCGTGAACACCGCCACCGCGACCGAGACGCTGTGCACGAGCGCGAACACGTACGTGATGGTCAGCGCGCTCCACAGGAACGCCGGATCGCTGAAGCCGGACGTCGCAAGGAAGCCCAGGTGCATGCCCAGCACCAGCAGGAACGACAGGCACGCGACGAAGATCACGCCGGCGGAGTAACGCGCTAAGAGCAGCGCGAAGCGACCGACCGGTTTCGAGAACAGCGTGTCCGCCGCGCCCTTCTCCAGCATCCGCGGCACGAAGAACGCCGTGGCCGCGATGCAGAACAGCAGGCCGATCGTGCCGGCGAGTCCGTCTACGATCGCCGTCTGCACGGCGCCGATGACCTGGATGTGGACGTCGTCGACCTTCGGCAGTCCGCCGCCGAACGAGCGCATGAGCTCGGCGTACGTCCACGTCTTCCAGCCGTAGAGGAGCGAGATGCCCTCGGGGCGGAATCCGACGACGAAGGTCGGCACGATCAAAACGAGCGCCAGCACGACGAGCAGGCGGAACACCTTGTCGTCGAGGACCTGGCGAAACGCGTCCTCGAACAGCGCGGCGACGACGTGGCGGTTCATCGCGGGCTCCCCGTGTTCGAAGCCTTCACCAGCTCGAGGAACGCTTCCTCCAGGTTGATCCTCCGCGGTTCGACCGCGCGGATGGAAACGCCCGCGGCGCGCAACCTGTCGATCGCGACGTCGAGCTCCTCCTTCTGGATCGTGAGCTGGAACGACGAACCTTCGACGCGCAGCGCGCGTCCGACACCGGCCAGAACGCGCTCGAGGTCGTCGCGCGCCGCGCCGATCTCGAAGCGCACGACGCCGGTCGAGGGCGTCAAGTCGGCGATCGTTCCTTCGCGCAGGATCCGGCCCTTGTCCATGATCACGACGCGGTCGCACATCAGCTCCACCTCGAGCAGGAGGTGCGAGTTCAGGAAGAGGGTCACGCCCGAGCGCTTGAGCTCGAGCACGAGCTCGCGGATCTGCGCGCGCCCGACCGGATCGACGCCGTCGGTCGGTTCGTCGAGGAACACGAGGTCGGGAGAGTGCACGAGCGCTTGCGCGAGCCCGATGCGCTGCTGCATGCCCTTGCTGTACTCCTTCACCTTGCGGTCGGCGGCCTTCTCCATGCCGACGCGCTCGAGCAGAGCGCCCACGCGCAGGTCGACGTCCTTCGGCGCGCTGCCCGAAAGGCGGCCGAACAGCCGTAGCAGTTGCCGACCCGTCAAGTGACCCGGCAATCGATGCGCTTCGGGGAGGTATCCCACGCGCCGACGCGAGTTCGGATCCGAAGGCTCGAGGCCGAAGAGGCGCGCTTCGCCCGTGTGTCCGCGCACGAGGCCGAGCAGCACCTTCACGAGCGTCGTCTTGCCCGCTCCGTTCGGCCCGAGCAGGCCGAAGATCGTGCCGCGTCCGACTTCGAGCGAGACGCCGTCGAGCGCGGCGATGCCGCCCTTCTCGAACGGCTTCTTGTAGACCTTGCGCAGATCGCGCACCGACAGGACCGCGGCGTCGCTCATCGCGCAGAAGATAGCGACATGGGAGCTCTCAACGCGCCGCCAAGCGCGCGGCGCCGATCCAACCGGCGTCCGCGCCGAGCTCGGCGGGCAGGATCTCGATCGTCGCCATGCGCCGGCCGTACGTGCGTTCCTCGATCCCTGAGCGCAT
>Ga0105049_10003112_pt1 | contig 19672 bp, 11 predicted proteins | sample MAT06_FD_78087 | JGI IMG/M metagenome (GOLD analysis project Ga0105049, IMG submission 78087) | Freshwater microbial communities from Lake Fryxell liftoff mats and glacier meltwater in Antarctica - MAT-06 | ecosystem: Environmental > Aquatic > Freshwater > Ice > Liftoff microbial mat | place...
AGCGGGGAACAATCCCCACTTTTGCGTTCTCCCATGCAATCTTGCTCCTCCAGATCCTACCGGATCTCGAACAGATAAGTGGGGTTGGGGTAAATCCAAGATTCTTCAAGATCTTTGCTGAGGGGTTTCTCTAAAGTTCTTTCCGTCTGTAGTCATCGTTATTTTTTCATTTTTTCTCATTTGCCCTTCATTCATCACACAGGTAACCGGGTTCAATCGTCGGGTTCTACGGAGCAGGGCAATCGGATCAAGGTTTTGCAGCCGCTGAATGTTTTCTACGTGTTTTCCAGGAGTTGACGATGAAAGAGACTCACGACGAAATTCGAGCCATCCAAGCTCGGCTACAGGCCATTAATAGCCGAGATTCAGGTTATCGTCCTACCACTCCTAGCAGTATGGTGGAACGCTTTCCGGCCAGCCGTCCGCCTTTATCCCTAGAGACAACGCCGCCGCTACCTGCCTCCCAGTACCTAGCCTATGCCGAAGCTGGAGGCCGCACGGACACCACCACGGCCACCGTCCCCAAGGCCAGATCTACGACCATCCCTTCGCAGCCCTCGGCAGATCTCTATGCAGACTATGGGGTGTGGCTTGGTGTAGAGGGCGATCGCCCTCTACACCCTCACACCAACCCCCAAACCCTGACTGAGCAACGAGCAATGCTCCAACTGCAAGCGGTTTGGCAGCAGTTAGAGGCCAAGACCCAGGAGGTTAATCAACTTTCGACGGCACAAGAAGCAGCCTTGATGGAGTTGCGGGCGATCGCCCAACGCCTAGAGCGAGACTGGCGCGCCACAGGCATAGAAAGCTTTCCCTTTGCTAGCATCAACGGCGATTTTTCAGGTCTCTATACCCAACCTTCTACCCAGATTCCCCAGATCGAATGCAGCCAAGAGGGGCAGTATACCCTTGGCTCACGGACGATTGATTGGCTCAAAGCTGAGCGTGAAGCCAACCGCATGGCGCAGGAGTTGCGGCAGCGTCGCCCCAACCCCTCCTCCCTCTCCCCGGCGGGCAAAGCTCTGTGGCAATGGCTATCTCAACTCATTGCGTCTACGAAGACGGAGCCCCGCCTACGTCGCGCCCCCGCCCGTAAAGCTAAAGCGGCTCCCCTGGAAGATCCTTCCATGTCACTCACGACAGCTACCGCTTGGTTTGTGGGGGCAGCGGTAGCACGGCTCATGATGGATGCCCTGATTGTGTCTTACCCAATGTTTTGGTTTCCGGCGGTGGCCATTATCATCACCCCAGCGGCGATCACCCTCTACCACACCACCGTGGCTCCCGAAACTAGCCTGAAGTGGGGGTTTCGCCTCTTGCTGATTTTGGTCGGGCTATTGGTTGGCGGACGGTTGTTTTAAGTGGCGGCGTTGGGCTGGAGGCGGGGCGATCGCCCTGATCAGCAAGGGATGAATGCATTTCACCCTGAAATGTATTCATCCCGCCAACTTCGCACCATCAAATTCACAGCAAATCCAGATCAAATTCGCAAGATTACGCCCAAACCAGGTACCGTGGCCGCTCACGTAGGAGGCTAGAGATGAAACGTCATTCTATTCAAACCCCAGGCTCCCGCCCTTTAATGATGGGAGTGTTGGGCGTGGCTTTTTTGGGCGTCGTGTTGGATGTTGGCAACTGGCTTCCCAGTTTTTCCTTGTCATCCAACTCACAAGAAGCGTGTCAAGGCGCGGTGCAAGCGGATGTTGCACTTTCGCGGGAACAGTTAGCGCAATTGCTCGCAGTGCCCGAACGCGACAGTCGCAGCCGTGTTTCTGAAATTGTAGGGTTGCCGTACTGCCAACTTCAGAGTTTGCAGGTGCGGGCGGGGGTCGCCGCCGAACGCCAAGTTTACCCCTTGGCGTTTGACCCAACGACCCGATTGGTCATTCTGTATGAAGGCGACGAGTATGCAGGTTATCGGTTTAGCTTCCAGTCGGTTGGCTTCTAGGCACAGGAACCAGAAACAAATGCGGGGCAGGGGTCTGAGTCGTCAAGTGAGCCTGTGGGTAGCCCTCATTGGGCTACTTGCCAGTGGTTGTAATCCCCAAAAAACTGAGGTGCGCGTCATCCCCATCCAACAATCTTGGCAACTCAATCCGGGGGAAACTATCGGGGATCACCGGATTGTCAGTAGTTTAGGAGATGTATCCATTGAAGTGAGGGGCGATCGCATTTATGCACCCTTTGACGGCCAATTACAAGCTAATGATTTAGAGGGCTGTTATGTCTTTTCTAGCCCCGATGTGCCTGCTTATCTATTTCGACTCTGTGGCCTGAAGCGAGTGCGCCTTGGTAACATCCAGCGGGGCACCCGCATTGGCTCCGCAAATTATTTAGGGTTTGCTACTTTGCGCCGCCAACCTGATGGTAACTGGGCGTTGGTAGAGCCTTCTAGCGATGTTTTAGAGCGTCTGCTTGACCCCAACTCAATTCAAGTAGGCGGTGGCGAAGAGACCCCTGCACCCGAGTGAGATTGCTCTCCTCAAAACTACGCTCCTCCAATCATCCAACACCCTCACGAGACTTTTCCCATAAAACGCCTAGTCTTATCGTTCTGTAGGCTATGACCGCATCGAAGGTGTAGAGAGAGCCAGTCCTTATTCTTGATAAGAGATGCAAAAAAAGATTGGCACCTGTCTTTCTATTGGCTAGTCCGATCCATCAGAAATTCTTGAATTACCATCATTATCAACAGAAATACTTAAGTTTAATTTTCTCTCTTGATCTAAAAGATCTGAGAACTCATCTTTCATTAATTTAGAGACTAGAAGCAGATTTTTATAAATTAGATGAGGGTCTGAAGATATCCAGTCTGAGTTTTTTGAGTAACTGAATTGTTTCGGATTAAACAGATTTCCTATTACTTAATAGATGTCTTAAACCCAAGCTCACTCACACCTTTAGGAAGAGAGATAGATGGTCAATCAACTCTACAAAATCTATTGGCATTTATTGGGGGCATTGGCTCTAATTTTTGTGCCTACAATTGCCCATGCTGATGATTTAGTTGTAGATTTTGCCTTGTCGCCTCAGGTTGAACAGGTTGTACTCCCTCAAACAACAGCCCCCGTTACCTTAAAATCGGCTAACCCCGATAGCCCGTTAGTGATACCGCCAACGGCAGCCAATGCACCCATTCAAGAACTAGCCGATCACAAAACTCCCCTTCCACCGCCGCCGCCCCTTTTGCCTACATCCCTTTTGTCTACATCGGTTGGGCAGCCCGAGGATATTGCGCCTGAGGATATTGCACCGATTGCCGAAGCGTTTCCTCCTGACCCAGAAATGGCTACGGTACACCCTCCCGTCTCTGAGCAAGGGGCAGAGGAAGGGACTTCTTCTATCTTGCCGTGGCTTTCGTTTGAGCTGTCGCCGCCTCGCCATGTGGAGGAGCGCGAACCCTCTGAGCAAGGGGCGATCGCCCAAGGCGGTGAGGCTGACTACACCCTCGACAGCCTGTTTGCCGGAGGGGCTGATTCCTTGGTCGCCAGGGTTGTGGGCAGTGCAGAGGGCACCCGGGCTACCGATGGTGGCCGAAACCCAGCCTACTATGGCCACACAGACCCTGGTAATGGCGTTTGGAACTTGGGTAGTTTTTCATATCAACATGGGGCAGCAACACCAGAAGCGGCAGATGAGCGCCAACTCCAACGACTACGCCAGCAAGCTCAAATCCTACAAGCCCGTGCCCAACAATTTGGCCTGAGTTTGTCGTTAGAAGAGAAGCTAAATGCCATTGACTTGGCCAATCAAGCCCCCCAGGCGGCGCTAGATCGGGGTGGCTATATTGATTGGCTAGCCGAGGCGCGTACCCTCAAGTTAGACGGCGAGGAAGGCATTGTTTGGGCGCGTACCCGCTCTTTTTTAGATCCGGATACCCAGCAATGGAATGCTCCTGGGCTAGGCAATACGGTGCAGGGAATTTCCCACGATCAAGGGCGGCGAATGCGGGCGATCGCCCGTGCCCTATCGGCCTATCAGCAGCAATATCCCTCGGCAGTGGTGGGGGCGATCGCCCAAGGCTCTCCTCCCTCAGAACCCCCAGAAATCTCCGACGAACCTCATAGTTTAGAACGATTATTTGAGCTGAATTTAGACCACGAGTCAGCCACAAGTTCTGCTTTTTGAGCAACTAAAGCAAGTCTATTTTAGTTGAGAGAGATAAGGGGCTGCAGACCCTTGAGCTAAAAGTATCTGCCTTTTATGAATGATGGAGGATGGCGATTAAAGCTCTTAAATCAGAGGTTATCTAATCTATAAGGTTAGATAGATTGATCCAGATCTCTAACAAAGACTTCTAGGCTTTGAAAGTAATTGAGAGAGTTCTGCCAGCATGACCCTAGAGCAAATGAAGGATATTCAGCAAAAGCACGGAAAATAAGTAGAATACTGAGTATCTAAACTGTGGAATTTGCTCTGGAATGTGGCGATAAGCTATGCAAAAGTAGAGACAGGCTGTAGGTTTAAGCCTCTACACTCCCAAATGGCTGAAATTAAGAATGAAGAATTAAAGCATCTGAAATTAAGAATCAAAGCATTAATATTCAGAGAATTAATCTTCCCCTTTAGCCCTTCGGTTGTGATTGAGCTTCGTCCTAAAAATCAGTAGATCTCTCTACAAAATTGCGAGGAGTTCTCCCATGGGCTTTCGACCCAATGATCCCCTCTTTGCTGATCAATGGTATTTGCGTGGATACCCTGGTTATTCTCACTCCATTCAGAAACGGCAACGGGGCAACTCCATTCAGACTTTATCTCCTGAGTCTCTCAATATCTTGCCAGCCTGGGCTAAGGCCATTACAGGGACAGGCGTTGTTGTGGCAGTTGTGGATGATGGCGTAAATGATCGCCATCCTGACTTGCAACAAAACTACCGAGCTGATTTAGGCTTTGATTTTGTGGATGGAGATAGATCTCCCCGTGCGGAGGGTGCCAATGGCGATTGGCATGGCACCTCTGTGGCTGGCATCATTGCGGGTCGGGGTGGCAATGGCATCGGGATCACAGGCGTTGCACCAACGGCTCAGTTTACGGCTATTCGCCTGACCGCAGGGGTTGTGGGCGATCGCCAGGAAGCTCAAGCGCTCAGCCATCAATCCCAACACATCGACATTTACAACAATAGTTGGGGTCCCGGAGATGGCTTTGGGCTGATTGCACCGGGGCCTCTCCTCCAACGCGCCCTGCAGCGGGGGGTGCGCACAGGGCGCGGAGGGCGGGGCAGTATCTATGTGTGGGCAGGGGGCAATGGCCGCCAAGAAACCGATAATGTCAACTACGATGGGTATGCCAATTCGCGGTTTGTAATTGCCGTTGCAGCGCTCACCCCCTGGGGGCAGCAGGCAGACTATAGCGAATCTGGAGCCGCCTTGCTAGTGTCGGCCTATGGCGATGATGGCTTGTTTTATGGGGTTACTTCTACCCATTTCCCCCATTCTGGGGTGCATCAAGCCCAACCCCTCGGTCGGTATGGTCTCAATTATTCTGACCGCAACTATACCAATGATTTTGGTGGAACCTCAGCGGCGGCTCCGATGGTATCTGGGGTCGTAGCGTTGATGCTACAGGCGAACCCTCGTCTCTCATGGCGCGATGTCCAGCATATTTTGGTTGGGTCAGCGCGGCATAATGATCCCTACAATCCTGACTGGCAGCGCAATGGGGCAGGGCGTTGGGTGAACCACAACTATGGCTTTGGAGCAGTCAATGCAGCGGCAGCGGTAGCCTTGGCAGAGGGATGGCGCTCAGTGCGGCCAGAGATCGCGGCGCGGCAACCTACTCAGAGGGTTGCCATACCCGTGGGTGGGCGGGCAAACCCAACGGCACAGTCTACGGTGTTGGTGCAGGCCAATGTGCGCGTCGAGCGGGTAGAAGTTGTATTCACAAGCACCCATGCGACTGGGCGTCATCTCCGCATTACCCTTATTTCTCCGGATGGCACCCCTTCGGTGTTAGCCACCCCCAATCGGTTGCCTTACTTTGGCCGCTACGATCGATGGGTGTTTTCCTCAACCCGCCATTGGGATGAGCAAGCCCCTGGCGCTTGGACGCTGCGCGTGGCCAATGCGGCCCCTGGGCAAGGAGGCCTGTGGCAAGATTGGAGCCTCAATCTATACGGTACGGCGAGTGCGCCGATGACGGCCAAGGCCGATGAGTGGGTCGGTAGCCAGCGGCGAGATGCGATCGCCGGTCTCCATGGCAACGATAGGCTCAAGGGGTTAGCAGGAAACGATCGCCTGCTAGGGGGTGTCGGTGACGATACCCTCATGGGCGGTAACGGAAAAGACTGGCTCTGTGGCAATAATGGCCAAGATTACCTGTTGGGTGGACAGGGGGAAGATCACCTGCTGGGCGGCGCTGGGGATGATTTCCTCATCGGTGGTCGGGGGAATGATTGGTTGGTGGGTGGAGCCGGACGGGATACCTTCTGGCTTGAATCTAAGGCGGGTGTCGATCGCATCCAAGACTTTGATCAGACGTGCGATCGCCTCCGTCTGGGGGTCGGCTTAAACGCCCATGATCTGACGCTCCAGCACCAAGGTAACCATGTCTTGATCGCCCACCAACAAGAAGCGATCGCCCTGTTGCTCAACACCAACCTCACCTTAGCCGATGTCCAAGCCAGCCTCGTATGAGCCGATAAGAGGATCATGCGACGCCAACGCAGACCTGATGGCTCCGATGCAATGAGACAAGGGTGCCAACGGTGCCAAGGGCGATCGCCCCACCACCTAGCGCCGGGTTCACGAGCCGAGCAACACCTGTTCTGGCTGACCCACTGGGATTTTGACGATAAATTCGGTGCCTTGCCCCAGCTCAGATTGGCACTCCAGCACCCCATTATGTTTTTGCACCACAATTTGATAGCTAATCGATAGCCCTAAGCCAGTGCCTTTACCCACGGGCTTGGTGGTAAAGAAAGGGTCAAAGAGGCGATCGCGCGTATCCTGCACCATGCCCGAGCCATTATCGCGGATATAGACCACCACGATGCCCTGCCAATCTTGAAAGTCGGAGGCCGAAGACCGATCACTGCGGCTCTTACGACGGTGCTTTTCATCAGGAATAAACTCCGTGCGGACAGTAATCAGCCGAGGTTCAGGTTGATTTTCGAGGGCATCAATGGCGTTAGCAAAGATGTTCATAAACACCTGATTCAGTTGCCCGGCATAGCATTCGACGAAGGGCAGGTGGCCAAATTCCTTCACAAGTTGGATAGTGCCGCCATCGGGGCAAGTCTTCATCCGGTTTTGGAGAATTAATAGGGTGCTGTTGATCCCTTCGTGGATATCGACGGGTTTTTTCTCCGCTTCATCGAGGCGCGAGAAGTTGCGGAGCGAGAGCACGATTTGACGAATTCGATCGGCTCCAATCTTCATGGATGACATCAGCTTGGGTAGGTCGTCGCTGACAAAATCAATATCAATGGCCTGGAGTGCGGTTTGAATTTCGAGCGTGGGGTCAGGGGTACAGTTTTTATAGAGCTGCAACAGGTGCAGCAAGTCTTTGGTGTAGTTGTTGGCATGGACGAGGTTGCCATTAATGAAATTAACGGGATTGTTGATTTCATGGGCGATCCCCGCCACCATTTGCCCCAAACTCGACATTTTTTCGGTTTGGATCAATTGAGACTGGGTTTGTTGCAGGTTTTGCAACGCCTCACTCAGTTGGCGTGTTTGAGATTCAGCAGCAGCGGCGGCGGCACGACTCTTAGAGTAGAGTTCGGCTTGGTCAATGGCGATCGCCACTTGGTCTACCACAGCTTTGAGCAGTTCGATTTCGCTCTCACTCCAGAGGCGGGGCAGCCCATGGCTACAGACGATCGCCCCCAACCGCCCCGACCGCGTTTCTAACGGGATCATCAATTGCGCCAGAATGTCCATATTCTCTAGCACTTCCCGCAGCCCCGAGGCGTGGGCTTCATTTTGCACCAAGTTATCCACCCGAATCATGTCGAGGTTGAGAATCTTCTCGGCCAAAAATGCAGCTTGGTCTTCGGGGTAGTTGCCCAGAAAACTAGGAAGCTGGGGATCACGGGCTTCATGGGTAATAACGAGGCTAGAGTGGGTGTCGGTCGTCCAACACCAAAGGAAATGGCAGCGGTCGATCTGCAACAGCGACCAGATCTCATTGACGGTGGTTTCAAGAATCACATCGAGGTTGAGCGAGTCGCGGATTTGGCTAGCCAGCCGAAATAATAAGGCTTCGCGGCGGCTCATTAGCTCTTCTCTAGCCCAGGTTCGATCGACCGCAACGGCGATGCTGTTGGCAATCCAGCCGATGGTTTTGCGCGTACTGGGGGGGATGGAGCGCTGGTCAAATAAGGCCATGACTCCAATCAGCCGATCTTCCACAATTAAGGGATAGCCTGCAAAGCTTTGAAACTGTTCCCGATCGGTCCATTCTTTGTTGCCAATGCAGACATCTCCTGGCACGTTGTTGGTATGGTAGGCTTGCCGGGTTTGGGCAATGAACCCAATGATCGAAATCCCAACGGGGATCAGGGAATGAAATTCTTTGGGTTGGCTGTGCTGCCCTGTGGTGGCCTGGAGTTCTAGCAGTCGCTTGTCGGAGTTGAGTGTCCAGATCCGCACGAAGGGTACTTGCAAGTACCGAACCAAGAGGTTGGCACAGGCGGTTAAGATGTCGTCTACGCTACCCCCATGGGAAAGCAGTGCCCCAATCTCAGCACCTAACTCGGCAAGATGCGATCGCTCCCGCAATTCTTCCTCGGTTTGCTTGCGCTCAGTAATGTCTGTGCAAATCGAGACATATTGCTCGGGTAAGCCTTGGGCATTGACCACGGGAACAATGGTTGTTTCGAGCCAAAACAACATATTGGTTTTGGTGCGGTTGCAGATTTCACCATGCCACACATGGCCAGAGAGAATCGTTTGCCAGAGATCGCGGAAAAAGTCAGACGGGTGGTAACCCGAGTTCATGCGGCGATGGGTTTGGCCGATCAACTCGTCGCGGGTGTACCAAGAAATTTCACAGAATTTGTCGTTGACATAGACGAGGCTGCCATCGCGATCGGTAATTGAGAGAATGCAGTGTTCGTTTTGCGCGGCGAGGAGCGCTTCGGTGGCGGTAGTGGTATCTTCGGCGGTGGCAAGGGCAGTGGTGGGCGGTGTTTCAGGGGGCGCAGCCGTAACATAGATGAGCGATCGCCCAGGCAACGAAGCCAACTGCCAGTTCAGCATTTGGTAGGTGTTGGGGCGGTGGCTGATGCGCGTGCTGAAGGTAACGCGGTGGCTACCGCCAATGATTTTTTGGATCTGTTTGAGCGTCTTTTCGCGATCGCTCGGGTGCAAAAAGTCTACAAACGGCTTGGCCATTAACTCGGCGTTGCTATAGTCGAGGGTCTTATACCAACTGGGGTTGAGGTTTTTGAGATAGCCATCAAAGCCCAATAACCCCACGAGATCAGACGATAGGTTGAAGAATAGCTTTTGGTCGGCCTCAACTTGGTGCTGCCGGGCGATCGCTTCGGTCAGCACGACGGTGCGGCGGCGCAGTTCTAATTGGGCGATCGCCTGCCTCGCCAGAGATTGGAGACAACTGAGTTGGTTAGATGCCAGCAGTCGTGGCATCCAATCCATCACGCCCAGCACCCCCAGAGGAATGCCGCCAGGGCTCACCAACGGCACCCCTACATAGAAGCGGATGGGTGGCTCTTGTACCACAATGGCATCGTCAGAAAAGCGCACATCCGCACGGGTATCGGGCACCAACAGGCCATCGGGTTGGCGGAGGGTCGAGCCAAAGAGAGACAGGTCACTCAATAACTCCGAAGACTCACTCCAGCCTGTGACGGCTTTGAGCCAATAGCGCTGTCCGCCCTCCTGTGAGGACGCGCCACGCCAAAAGCCAATCAGCGCGATCGGAGCCTGGCAGACATGGGCTGCCATCGTCACTAAATCGTCAAATGCAGCTTCTGGCTCAGTTTCTAGGATGTGGTACTGCCGCAAAATATCGGCACGCACCGCATCATCTTCGGGGAACTGAGAGGACATGACATGGGCGTTAAAGAAAGGAGGAAAATGCACCTGGATGTTTCGCACCGCAAAATGGACAGAACCCTAAACGATAGCCTCCAATGGCGATCGCGACGCCTCGGCTCACATTTCCTTTTAGGATGCCCAGTTTGTGCCCCAAAATTGAGACCCACCCTGGAGATTCTTGGCTTTTCTGAGAGAATTTTCCCAAGCCCCCCAAAAGGGCACAACAGGGTTCTCAAAATTCACCCGAATGCAAATAGAAAGAAGCATCCAGCGCTCCCTAAAAGAGCAATACAAGGCCTCAGTCCATTAAAGCAACCCTAAGAATTCACTGTAAAAGTCACCCTAAAAATGAATGGCTAAGCGATGGAAGGGCTACACCTCCAAATCCTAACGCTTTAGCGATCTTAGCGCCCCGAAACGACTTCTTTCGTCCGAACCGACACATCCGGCACAACATTGGGCGATCGGCGGGCAACGAGATCCCCAAACAGCGCCTCATAGCGATCGAGGGCTAGCTCTAGGGAATAATGTTGGAGGGCATACTGCCGCCCTTGGAGACTTAAGGCTCTCCGCTTTGCGTGGCTAGAGTATAGAGAGCGGATGGTGTTCGCTAGCGCAGTTGGGTCTTCGGGTGGAACGACAACCCCGCCTCCGCTCTGGGTCACCGCATGGGCCGCCACCCCATCTAATGGAACCGACGCAACCACGGGGCATCCACTCGCCAATAACACCTGAAACTTAGACGGCATATTAAACGAATCTACCTGGCACTTTTGCACCACCAACCCTAGATCTGCCGCTGCGAGCATGTGTGGCAATCGTTCACGGGGTTCAAAGTCAAGGAGGCGAACATTGGCCAATCCATATTCGTCACAGAGTCGCTGCAATCGCCGTCTTGCGTTGGCTTGTCCCACAATCACAAACACAATCTCCGGCAGATCTTGAAACGCCCGTGCGGCTCGAATGACCGTTTCTAAGCCTTGGGTGAGGGCAATATTACCGGCATAAAGCACCACAAACTTATTCTCAAGGTGATGGCGCTGGCGATAGGAATTAGGCCGATGTTGGAGATTTATCCCATTTTCTAGGCGTTGCCCCATCGGATAGATAAAGTTAACATCTACCCAGTTGGGGATACACCGAATCTTGCGCCATGACACTCCTTTACGGACAAGATTATCGGTGAAGCCATCGGAAATGACGCTGATAGCGCTGCAAGCTCGATACGTAAAACGCTCTAATTGCTCAAACAGCCAAATTACAAATTTATTCCGCAGAATGCCCAACTTAACGGCAGCTTCTGGCAAGATATCTTGCAAATTGACCACCACCGGGCAATTGTAGAGCAGCCCCAATAGGCAAGCCGGAATGCTCACGGGCAATGGCGGCACGGTCAGCAAAATAACATCCGGACGCCAACCCCGCAGAGCTTGCAGCACACTGGTGGCAACGAAGCTGCCATCTAAAAGAATGCGCGTCAACAAGCTAGGTTGCGGGCGAATCCAGACATAACTCCGTTGGATAGTGACCCCATTGCGCTGCTCTGTCTGGTAAAGCTTGCCTTGATATTCTGGGTGGATCTGGCGCTCTGGGTAGTTGGGCATCCCCGTGATCACACGCACCTGATGCCCCCGTTTGACCAACCCCTCCGCCAACTCAGTCATCAGGGGGGCGATGCCGATTGGCTCTGGATGGTAGTTATAGGAATAAATCAGAATTCGCATGGCTTTAGGTAGAAAGGGCACCGTCTGCAGGGGCAAGTTAGATGGAGCGACGCAGGAACTCGAAATCTGATGAACAGTGAAGAGAAGTCTGTTGTCAGGCTTAAATCTGCGTCATCTCAACACCATGGTTGAGCAGAACTCCGAATGGGCAGAACTCCGAATGGACAGAATTCCGAGCAGACGTGGCTTTTATCAAGCCCCAATCACCTAATTAGGAAATACGAGCATAGAGTCTTCAGCATCCGAGACATAACAAGTATCCGCTATCAGTTAGAAAGGGATAGATGTAATCTGTGTGATACCGCTGCTCTCATGGTGACTTCTGTTCTAATGATGACCGAATGATCCTGGTGACTGAATGATCCTGATGACCGAATGACACGAGCCTGATGATGATTGCCAGGGGGGCTTGGCCTCATCCCGGTTTCTGTGAACGCGGTCTTTGTGAACATTGTGTGAACATGGCGTGAGAGCGTTTGGATGAAAGAAACCGCCTGAAAGGGGACTGTTGAAGTAGGTTTGCAATGATTCCTAGAACCAGCCACCCTAAAAACCGACTGCTTGGAAAACCGACTGCCTAGAAAACTAGAGGTGTATTGAAAGAGGTATATCAGTAATATTACATACTCTTCTTAATCTCTATGCTGAATCGCAAACAGTTTTTACGTAATTTTAGCGACAGACCTAGGTGACCGAGGAAAATTACCTAGATTTTGTAGGCTCTGGCTACGATACTGATCAGCCGGTGTTAATCTTCTGTGAAGATTTAATGGATATGCCTGGTAGGAAGTTGAAACCTAGTTTCTGAGAGATCTCAATAGTTTTCGATGTGCCATATGGCGGTAACCGCGATCGCATCCATAGGAAAGGTCTCCGTCATTCTTGCGTAGACGGGAATCTATCGTCAGGGTAGCGTGGATCACTGGATTTCCTGTTTTCACAGGGATGCCGCTGGCATGTTCTAAGCTTCGTAGCGATGGCTATGTTTATAGCCAGAAAAACTATTTTAATGAGTGCTCAAACCGTCTCTAGAAGGGAAATTCAGAGATTTTTAACCTATCCTAGTTTCGGTCATAGAGATATAAAAGCTCTAAGTAGGTGGGCTGAATTAAATTAAGCTTAGTTACGGGTTTCGACTGCGCTCAACCCTCTTCTTGTCAGAGGTTGAGCATTGAGTGCAGTCGAAATGCGTCTTACAAATAATTATGTCTTTCTACTTACAGCAAGTTGCGCGCCTTGACCTGGAGATAGCGATCGACCAAGGCGTTGGAAATTTGGTTGGCAGGGGCATCGAGCACCAGCACACCCTGTCGTTTGAGGCGAGCTAAGGCGCGGGCGCGCTGGTTTAGCAGGTCTAGGGCAACGGCTCGTTCATAGGCGGGGGTCATGTCGTGGGCGGAGGTATGGGCGATCGCATCAATTTGCGGGTCGCGCAGGGTGACGCAGAAGGGTAGGTAGCGAGGCCGCAGGCGTTGTAAGGCAGCGAGAAGTTCGGCGGAGGCGATTTCATCGACCAAATCGGTGAGGACAACGACGAGGGCGCGTCGATGTTGTTGAGTGGTCGCGGTGGTGACGGCACTGAGGTAATCAGGTTCTAGCATGGCAGGTTGGAGCGGGGTAAGCCGTTCGATCAGCCGATTGAGGTGGGTTTGGCCGCGTTCGGGTGGCACCCACACCGTCATTTCTCGATCAAAAACCCCAACCCCAACGCGATCGCCCCGATTTAGCCCCGCCAGTGCTAGCGCGAGGGTGGCGTTCATGCCCCAATTAAAGCGGCTGATGCCTTCGACTTGGGCTGTCATCAGTCGCCCCCGGTCAAGCAGCACAATCATGGTTTGTTCTTGCTCGGGTTCCAGCACTCGCACGAGGAGGCGACTGCGGCGAGCGGTGGCTTTCCAGTCAATTAGGCGCGGGTCGTCGCCGGTGTAATAGTCGCGAAGTTCTGTGAACTCGGTGCCCATACCCATCCGGCGGACTTTGCGAATGCTGCCTGTGGTTTGGATCGCTAGCCGAATGGATAACTCTTTCAGCCCCAGCAGATCGGGGTAAACCGACACGGTGGTGGCTTGGGGAATGCGCCATTGGTGCCAGCCTAACCCCCACGCCCCGAGTTGGCGGATATATAAGTCGCCCCATGGATATTGTCCCCGTTCGAAGGGAAATACGGTGTAGCTGACTGATTCTTGACTGTGGGCAGGTATTTGCAGTTTGAGTAGCGGTTGGCTGAGGCGAAAGGCATCGGGGGCATGGTCACGAATTTGCACTTGGCTGGGGCGATCGCCCGTAGAAATCGCCAAATGCACCAGGTTCTCGCGCCCAATGGAGAGCTTTTGAGCCACACTCCGCTCAACTTGGATGCGCCGCGATCGCACCCCCTGGGCATCCACCCCAGCTAGCCCCAAAAGGATCGCATCATAGCTGAGGGTGAGGGCGATCGCCCCCTGCAACAGCAGCACATTGCCTGTATCGAAGAGGGCGATCGCCACCCCGATCGCCGTTCCTAAAAGCAGTAATTGATAAAGCCGACGTGCCGGGAGCATAGTCTCAATGCCGATTATCAGAATGCCGATTATCAGAATGCCAGTTATCTAAATGTCAGTCGCTAGACACCTTTAAGACTAGCCTGACAACGCGCGCTCGACACAATCTCGATAACCCAAATCTTCTAAGCGGACGTCTCTGACCTCATCCCAGTAATCACTGCGTAAGTGTTGCACTCGTTCATCATAAAACTGGGAGCAACCCGAAATCGCTGAGCCAACTGGCGTTGGGAAATCGGCTCATCCTCATCCGTCTCGATAATTTTCTGCCGTAGATCGGTGTGTCACGCATTTATGAAATCTGCTGTAATGCGTCCTATCGACGGGAGAACAGCTCGCTATTAACGGGGTAAATAAACTGATTAATAGAGCTTTTCTTACTCAAGATCATAGACTTTTTGTTGTGTCAACACCATTGCGACTCCCTTTTCGTAATAAGCAGCCTCATTGATAAAAACGGGATATACCACTGCATCTCCTTGATAGAAAATTGTTTGTCCATCAAAGCTCAAAAAGATAGAATCGCCTGGAATTAATGCGGCAAAATCATTGAACTGCAACCGTGGATGGATCATGGCTAGTAGATTGTTCTGTTCATCTCTGGGATAGTCAATTGAACCAACATACTGGTATGCAGAAAGAGTAGATGGCTGAATAGGAGGAAGCCCTTGGTTGTTGTAATGGTCTACATAATTGAGAATATTTTGTACTAGCTGCTCAGTGCTCTGAAAAAGATCTGCATGGAGGGTTCCATGGGCAACGGGGCCAACCTCAATACCCATTCGATAGGGAGTAATGGATCGGAGCGAGTCTTGGTTGCGTCCCGAATTAGCAGAGCTATAGATTTTGAGGTTCGGTTGAGTAGCACTCAAATGGGATGCTAACTGGAGGGTAAAAGACTCAAGATTATCCAGAATTAGCATGGCTCCTACATTTGAGGTTGTGCCATGCAAATCAATTATCAGGTCTACAGGGCGATGTTCCCCTTGTCCAAATTCTTGTTGAATCTCATTAGCCCGTTGGAGTTCATATTCAGTTTGTGCTCTAGGGTCATCTGCTGAAAACGCAAAACAACGATTCAGATCTCGATCGATATAACGAGTATTCGCTGCAACCGCTCTAGGATTTCCTAGAAGTGTTACCGTCTCAAAACTTGATCGGTGTACTAGCTCTGGGTATCGTTCAAATTTTTGGATGATATAAACTCCAATTAATTCATTGCCATGGGTGCCACCCACAATCAAAACCCGATTAATCTTGCTCATTATTCTGATCCTTTCGCCTTACTTAAGATGCTTTGAAATCTTGCTGAGATGACTTTAGGATAGGGGCAGCAACCATGATGGAATCATCATCATTGATACTAATCTATGATTAAAGGATTCCAGAGATGGGAGAAACCTGATGATAGGACGAACTTGTGTTTCGCTATCTGTACGCTATCTGTAGTGTGCGATCGCCATCAAAGCCCATTTAGGGTTGAGTCAAGGTAAGCCTAGATCAAGTTTTTTTGAGTCAACCGATCCAACACCGTCTCCCGACCAGAGAGACCCCAAGCGGTTAGTGTGGTTTTTTCGCAAGTTCCTAATGGCTTTGATCTGATCAACGGGGGTGGGAGCTAGCGCAAACTGCCAGAGCGGATGATACTAATCACAAGCCAGAGTCCTAATAGGCTAGCCACCGAGAACAAGATCTCACTAATCCAAGAAAGCTGAGTACTTTGGGCACTGCTAGACACGATGGCTGCGCCCATGATCAAGGCTCCGACTAAGATGCTAAAGGAAAGCCGATTGGCTGCGGTGTCTAGGCCTCGCCGCAGGGAATCTAACTCACGAATGTTGAGGTTCCATTGCAGTGTCTCGGAGGTGAGGCGATCGAGGAATAGCTCAACTTGGCGAGGCGATTGCAGGGTGAGACTTTTGAGGTCGAGCACGGTTCGCAGAAATAAGGGGAGCGGTGCTGTGCCCTGCAATTGGCGACGAAATACATCGCTCATTAGGGGGCGAATCTGTTCTGGAAAATTAAAGCTAGGATCAAGGCGACTCGCAATGCCCTCGAGGTTGGCGATCGCCTTGGCACAGAGTCCCAAACTTCCAGGAATGCGGATACGATTTTCGCGCGCGGCTTGCAACACTTCGTAGAACAAGCGGCTGAAGTTCAACTCGGCTAAATCACTGCTGTAATATTGCCGGAGGAGGCGATCGTAATCTGTTTCGAGCTTGGCCAGATTAATGGGTTGTGAAGAAGGCGCTAGGTCTAAGGTGAGCTGGGCACAGCGCCGAGAATCTAGGCTGACGATTGCCAAAATCATCTCTAGCAGAACCTCTTGGGTGCGTGGATCAAGCCGCCCCACCATGCCACAGTCGAGCAGGGCAATGCGGCCATCGCGCAGATAAAACAAATTGCCAGGATGGGGATCCGCATGGAAAAAGCCATCTAAACAAATCTGCTGAAAAAAGGCGCGCAGCAGCATATTAGCGACCTCTTTTTGCTCTGCTTCGTCATGGCTGATGGAGGTCGAGCTATCTTGCAATGCATCGGGGATGGGCTGTCCATCTAGCCATTCCATCACCATGACCTGTTCGGAGGTGAGCGCCCAAATAACTTCGGGGACGACGAGCCGATCGGGGTCAAACCATTTGCTCGTGGCGAGGTTTTGGCGGAGTTGATCGGTGGATCGGGCCTCTTGGGTGAAATTTAACTCGGCGCGCAGGGCTTGGGCAAATTCATCGGCCAATGCTTCGGTGTCGTAATAGTCTCCAAAATCGGTTTGGGCGACCAACCCAGCCACTAGCTTGATTAGGGCAATATCTTGCTCTACAACCACACTTAGCCCTGGCCGTTGGATTTTGACCGCCACATCTTGCCCACTTTTGAGGGTGGCGCGATGGGTTTGGGCGATCGAGCCAGCGGCTACGGGTTGGGGGTTGATTTCTGTAAAAACATCGGCTAGGGGTCTGCCAATTTCTTGCTGTAATACTTGTTCGATGTCTTCCCAGCTAACGGTTGGCACATTGGCCTGGAGTGTGCTCAGTGCCTCAATATAGGTCGGGGGTAAAAGGTCGGGGCGGGTGCTGAGCAGTTGGCCTAATTTCACATACACCGGCCCTAACTCGACCAAAATGTTGCGGAGCACAGCGGGGGGCGGCAGTTTAGGTTTGTCTGCTTTGCCGACTGTCAGCAGCCTGCGCATATAATCCCAACCGTTGCGGAGCAAGACTTCGGCAATTTCGGCTTGGCGCGAGCTGGTTTTGACAAGACTGACAAACATGGGCGATCGCTCCACAGGTTAGAAAAGGTCGGGATCAGACCCGAATTTAGGAAAATGGCGATCGCCAGCAAAGGGCGATCTAAAGACAAAATGACTAATACGCGAGATGGCTCATATCCAAAATGACGACCTGCGCATGGCAATACATCTCACTGACTCAGCTTTCTAACGCGCTTGGGGTTTCAAGTGTCTCTTTTGCCTTTAGCCTAACGTTCCTGATTCACAACGACAGAATTATGAGTGCTCAGGGGGACTTTGGCGGAATCTTCCGAGTTCAATGGCTTGTCAGCGCCATTCGGTTTAGATGCTGGCCTTGGGGATCGGTGGATTGAGGCGCAGAGTTCGGGGGTTTCGACTCCGCTCAACCACCGAACTCTGAAGCTTGATGAGTGAGTTTGTGATGAGTGAGTTTGTGGTGAGTGAGTGAGTTCGCTATTTTTGTGTGCATCTCTGACCTGATCGGGGCAATGAGGAATTTAGCTCGATGCGGAGAAAATCTAATCTAGACCGCCAGAGTTTTCTAGGTTCTGGTGGTCTAGTAACGTCCCAAAAAAATCTTTGCAGCCCCAGACTCATCTTCTCTCTGAGGCTGCATTTGAGCTGGTGTGAAGGCTACGCTTTAGCGAGGAACGCGGATCCTAACCCCCCAATCAGTTCTTCCCAGGTGATTTTGCCATCATGGTTGATATCAATGGCATCAAACACTGCGTCAGCTCCCATCCATTCTTCGCGGGTGATGAAGCCGTCGCCATCGAGATCGTAGGCTTTAAAGACATCCTCGGCAGCATGGTTGATCACGGCTTCACCATCGAGGCGGGCTAGCCGATCGGCCAGCAACTTTTCAAGGGCTTCGAGGGCTTTGGTGAACCCACGAATGCCTTCGTCGAGTTTCTCAGAGGCCATTCTGTCGGCGGCGTGCATGGTGTAAAAGGTGTTTTGATCCATCGGAATTCTTTCGATGGGAAGATCCGCTGCTTTGTCGGGGTTGAGTTTGCGGGGTAGATCTGCGGTGGTGGCCTGCAATTGCTCTAGCAACTTGGGAGAAATGGTGAGCAAGTCGCAGCCTGCGAGTTCGGTGATTTCGTCTAGGTTGCGGAAGCTAGCTCCCATGATCTCGGTTTTGTAGCCAAACTTTTTGTAGTAGTTATAGATCTGCGTGACAGATTGAACCCCTGGATCTTCGTGGGGCAGGTAGGTTTCTTGGCCTCCATTGGCTTTGTGCCAATCGAGGATGCGCCCGACGAAGGGCGAGATCAGGGTGATCCCCGCTTCGGCACAGGCGATCGCCTGATGCAGCCCAAACAGCAGCGTGAGGTTGCAATGGATGCCTTCTTTTTCGAGAACTTCGGCAGCCCGAATCCCTTCCCATGTGGAGGCAATTTTGATCAAAATCCGTTCTCGTGGAATCCCGGCTGACTCATATTCAGCAATCAGGTAGCGGGCTTTTTCGAGGGTGGCTTCTGTGTCGTAGGAAAGCCGTGCATCTACTTCGGTAGAAACTCGACCCGGCACAATCTCAAGGATTTTTTTGCCAAAGGCCACAGCCAAGCGGTCAAACGCCATCGAGAGGATCTCAGCTTCAGAAGATCCTGGCTTCAAGTCAGCTTTAGCTTTTTGCAGGGTATCGTCCACGATGGTTTGATACCCTGGCATTTGAGCCGCTGCGGTAATCAACGATGGGTTGGTGGTGGTGTCTTGGGGCGTAAATTGTTGGATGGCTTGGATATCGCCAGTGTCAGCTACGACTACGGTCATGCTGCGCAATTGTTCGAGTACGGTCTTGGTCATGAGGTTTCTCCCAAACAGAATGTGCAAACTAGAGGTGCAAATGAATGAATGAATGCACGCTAGTAGATCAACGAATGGATGTGATCAATGAATAGATGAAGCGGGGGTGTCTTGGTTTGGCCTGTTGCTGAGGTACCCCCTTGCCCTAGCCAATTTTGGGGGCGATCGCCATCAACCCGCTCAAATCTAAAGATCTATACAGAAAATTGCCAAAAATAGGGCAGAATCCGCTGAGGATCGCTGGCCTCAGGAGCTTGACCAGAGGATGAGACTAAACCCATTGGATGCGCGCCATTGGCTCAACCCAACTGACTAGCCCGATCCAACCATGCTTGGGCGCAGAAT
>Ga0105049_10003115_pt1 | contig 19657 bp, 14 predicted proteins | sample MAT06_FD_78087 | JGI IMG/M metagenome (GOLD analysis project Ga0105049, IMG submission 78087) | Freshwater microbial communities from Lake Fryxell liftoff mats and glacier meltwater in Antarctica - MAT-06 | ecosystem: Environmental > Aquatic > Freshwater > Ice > Liftoff microbial mat | place...
GTAAACGTCACACTCGGCCTGCCGATCGTGCGCACCTCAGTCGATCACGGCACCGCGTTCGACATCGCGTGGCAGGGGAAGGCGACGCATCGGAGTTTGGTGTCGGCCTTGATGTTGGCGGTGACACTTTCGACTTAGCTCAAACCGGAGGATCACATGAGGTCTTTATCATCAAGGTGGCTAGCAAGACTGAGCTTCATGCTTTCCCTGTCACACGTATTGTATGGCGGAGAGGTGCGGGTGACGGCTATTGATCCCCCCAAGGCATCAGCAGCAGCGACAGCGATGCGTGGCCTATTTGCGTGCGTTTCCTTTGAGGAGGACATCATCGGATATAGGACTTGGGAAGACGCCAAGGAGAAGAAGGCAATAGGGGATAAAGACAGGGTAATCACGCGTGGCACTGCTTTAGGCGTGTATTTGATGAAGTTGCCAATTCCCCCTGATGGGCTTATTTTTGTGCATTACCTTGGGCGAGACGAGTGGTATGGAGCCAATTTATATGTCGGATCGAAGAGCGCGAAGATTAACCCGAGTGTCGCGTTCATGGATTTGGATAGAATCAGAACATTCTTGAAGTCCAATCAAGTGCCCGAATCCATGCTTCAGGACGATCTAACCAGCGATCAAGGGCTTGTGAACTTTGCGATGAAGAATCTCAATGAGAGATTCGGGGAAGTTTTTGGATCGGTGCTGGGATTTCATCTTCTGAAAAATGAAAAACTTCCATTGGTCAACGTGTCGGTAATGGATGAAAGAACGAGGCCACAGGACGTTTCGGAACTAGTGTTAGGGATCCTATCAGGTGACCTGAAATGACTTCGTTGAAATAAAATGTACCGAGAACGACTATTATATGATTGAGTTGATGACGTTCGCCGCCTTCACCCCTGTCAACTTCTGGTCCAACCCCTGCGTCCGCACACTAAACCGTGCATGATCGATCCCCATCAGATGCAAGATGGTCGCGTGTAAATTCCGCACATGCACCGGATTCTGCACCGCGTTGAACCCGAAGTCATCGGTCGCGCCGTAGGTGATGCCGGGTTTCACGCCGCCGCCGGCCATCCAGGTGGTGAAGGCATTGGGATGATGGTCGCGCCCAGCTTCCGGGCTGTCCCAGGTGCCTTGACCGAACGGGCTGCGGCCGCGGCAGTTCCGCGAGCGGGAACGCAGCGCCGGCAGGTGAGCGAATTCAGGCTAATCCGGGCTTGGTCTGTTCCTCGGCCTGCAGGCGGGCAAGGGCCTCGCTGCTGAAGGTTGCGCTGTCAACTCCGGAGGATTGCTTGACCGGTTGCGGGAGCAGTCGCTGGACCAGCGCCTTGGGGAGCTCCTGGGCAGTACGCTGCAGGCTGACGCTAGCGGCGTACTGGCTCTGGCTCGACGAACCGATGGTGTTCGACATAGGTGGGCTCTCGTGGCATCAGGATACCCCAGCTCTGTGGTTGAGCGCCAGCGCCACTTTCAATCGCGCTCGTGGTGATATCCCCCAACGACAACGAACCGGCGCGGCCAGGGGCCACACCGGTTCGTGAAGGTCAGTCGAGGCAATCGCTTAGGCGATGGCCAGCTTGATCTGGTCGGCGGTGATCTTGCCGAAGGGCTTGTCGAGCTTGCGCGCGAGCCAGCTCTGGACCTCGGCGCTGTAGCCGGTGCCGTCCTTGGTGGCCTTGATCTTGGCGATCACGCGGGCGTCACGACGCACAGCAGCCTTGGCCTTGGCGGGCGCGTTGGCCTTGCGGGTATCGATACGCGTCTGGCGCAGGTTTTTGAGTCGGATTGAACGGTGACGATGCATGCCGCGGGACATGGGAATTCTCCAAATCGGGAAGGGCGGGGAGTATGTGGCGACATCCCGCATTGCAAGGCAGGCTTCGAGGTCGCTTCGCTCCCGTTTCGAGGTCGCTGTGCTCCCGCGCCGAGCTGCGCGCTTCGAACTCGCTGCGCTCGCGCCAGAAACAACTTACGGCGTCGGAGTGAGGTCCGCTGCCGGCGTAGGCGGCTCGTGGCGCGCTGCCGCAGGCGCGCTCGCAGCGCGTGGCCGTAGGCCCGCTCGCCGCGGGAGCACAGCGACCTCGCAGCCGTCGTCAGCCGTCGTCAACCCAGCTGCGCTGCGACTTCCGGCGCAAACTCGCCGTTGTGGTAGATGTCTTGGATATCGTCGTGTTCGTCGAGGCTGTCGATCAGTTCCTGGATCGACTTAGCCACCGCCAGATCGGTCACTGGGATGCCGTTGTCCGGGAGTTTGGTGAAGCCCTGTGAGGCGATCCCGATCTTGGCTGCGGCGAGGGCTTTGACGACGGCATCATATTGGTTGGGAGCGGCGCTGATGCTGACCTGACCATCGTCTTGAGGATCGATGTCTTCTGCGTCAGCATTGCCTGCCAGCAGCGCTTCCATCACGGCGTCTTCGGTGGTTTTGTCGGCAAGGAACACCGCCTTGTCCTTGAATTGCCACGAGACGCAGCCGGGCACCCCCATGGCACCGCCGGCGTACTCGAAAAGTTTTTTGATCTCGGGCGCGGTGCGCGTGCGGTTGTCGGTGAGTCCGGTCACCACGACCGCGACGCCGCCCTTGGCGTACCCTTCGTAGGTCACTTCCTCCATTTGTTTGCCTTCACCACCGAGGCCCGCGGCTTTTTTGATCGCGCGTTCCACCGGTTCCAGCGCCATGCCGGCATGGCGGGCTTTTTCGAGCGCCAGACGCAGCCGTGGATTGTCGTCGGGATTGGGACCGCCACCCAACTGCACCGCGACGGTGATGAGCTTGCCCATCTTGGAGATGACCGCCGCGCGACGCTTGTCGTTGGCCGCCTTCTTGTGCTTGATGTTGGACCAGTGGCTGTGCTTGGCCATGTGTGTACCTGGGAAAGCTGCGAGCTACGAGCTACGAGTTTTGCGGCGGCGATAAGCGCGGGAACGACTCGCAGCTCGTAGCTCGTAGCTCGTAGCTCGTCGTTCTCGTCTCATTTCTTTTTCTTGACCACCTTGCCGGTGCCGCCCTTGGCGGGCGCAGCCTTCTTGATGCCCTTGTCCATGCCGAGTGGATCCTTCTTGTCCCACTCGTAGGCGATGATCTGCGGCTCGTCCTCACCCGCCTCGTGGTAGATGTGATGGTGTTCGCGCAGGCCGCGCGAGAGGCGGATGGCCTGCTCGGCGTCGAGCGCATCTTCAATCTTCTTCACGCCCTGCTGCATGGTCAGGGGTTTGGGCACGCCGCCGAGGAACTTCAGTAGTTTGAACTGGTCCTCATCGCACGGGAAGATTTTGAAGCTCATGGTCAAGGCCAGTGCGCGCTCCAGGTCGTCCTTGCGCACGTTGGTGGTCTCGGGCAGGGCGCGCAGGGTCTCGACGCCTTCCGGGGTCAGCTCGCTGATCTCCATGCGGCGGAACGCGGTGTAAAGATCGGCCAGCAGGTGTTTGATGTCCTCGGCCTTCTTGCGCACTTGGTAGAACTTCGCGCCGAGGATGTCCTCCAGTTCGCGCACGGTGGCGACCCGCATGTCGTTCCAGTCGACGTACTCGTCGCGCAGGCGCTTCAGGCCATCGCGGGCGGGTTTCTCCTGCGCACCGAGTTCAAGGATCTGGAACACCAGGGCCTCAATGAAGTCGGTGAACTTGCCGGGTTTGCGCAGGCCGTAGCGCACCTCCAGGGCTTCAATGACCTTCATCAGGTCCTTGACCAGGGCGGCGTTGGGATTGGCGGCGACTTTGACCATTGCAGGACTCCGGCCCGCGGAGACGTCCCAGGCAGGGCCGTCCCCGGTAGGGGTTGTGCGGAAAGGGGCGGGCACCCTACGAGGGGTGCTACATCGGTCAATTGCCGCGGACCGTGGGTTTTACGCGCACAGCACCCTTGCGAGGCGTTTCCCTGGACGCGACGGGTGCGAATCGCTTGTGCCTGCGGTTGACGGTCATGCCTGCTGACCCACGATCCCACCGCTACCATGCCCGCTGTGGGAATGGTCTTTGGAGGCCCTCCGGACCCCGTCATGACCGATCAGCCGCCCAAGAAGAAGTATCCGTCGCAGGCGACCAACGCCGATCAGCCGACGGTGATCTCCGGCATGAAGGAAGGGGGACTCTCGGGTGCCGACCTGCTGACGCGGATGGCGGATCTTTCTGGCCAACCGACTCCGAGTCAGGCGAACAAGGTTACCAACGAGTCGCTGGTGACGAAGGTCATGTCGGGTGCGCCGTCGTCACCCATGGATCAGACCCGCGCTACGGATCTGTATGTCGCCGGCAGTTCGCAGAGCAAAGGCAAGACTTCTTCTGGCACCCATCACAACCAAGTGTGGGGCGATTTCGAGATCGGTGATCTCCTCGGACGTGGTGGCATGGGCGCGGTCTACCGCGGTCGTCAGGTCAGCCTCGACCGTCCGGTGGCGATCAAGGTCCTGCCGTTGCACTTGTCTGAGAACGAAAACTTCCGTCAGCGTTTCCAACTTGAAGCCAAGGCGGTGGCGCAGATCTCCAGCCCGCACGTGGTCGGCGTGTACTACGCCGGCGTGCATGATGGCCATCACTACTTCGCGATGGAGTATGTTGAAGGCAAAGATCTCTCAATCCGTCTGCGTGATGGTTTCAAACCGACGCATCGGGAAGCGCTGGATCTGGTGCTGCAGGGCGCGCGTGGTCTCGCTGCGGCCGGCGACCTGGGCATCGTTCACCGCGACATCAAACCCGGCAACATGATGGTCACCAACAAGGGCTTGGTGAAGTTGATGGACTTCGGCCTAGTGCGCGTGGCGCGTGATGGCGACACCGGATTGACGATGGCCGGCACCATCATGGGAACCGTTAGCTACTTTAGTCCGGAGCAGGGCCGCGGTGATCGCTGCGACTCGCGCACCGACATCTACGCTATCGGCGTGGTGTTTTACGAACTGCTGACGCGTCGCCTGCCGTTCACCGGTGGTGATGCGACCTCGGTCATTTACCAGCACATCCATCAGGATCCCAAGCCGCCGAAAGAGATCGATTCGGCGATTCCCGAGGCCTACCAAGCGGTGGTGCTCAAGTGCCTGCAGAAGGATCCAGACAATCGCTATGAGACCGCAGCAGCGTTGGTGAAGGATCTCGAAGCCCTTGCCAACGGGCTGCAACCGGTGACGGCGTTCACCAACCTCAAGAATCTGCGTGCTGGTGGCACGCTGGTGAAGAACGACGCCTTTGGAGCGGAAAAGCGCTCTCGTGGTCTGATGTGGGCGGCGCTAGCGGTGATTGTGGTTGGTGGTGGCATTGGCGGTTACCTGATGCTGGCACAAAAGCCAACAGCGCCGCCGGTTATCGCTCCGGTCACCCTGCCCATCAACGATGCGAACACGCCGGTAAAAACCACGGATCCGGCTGAGGTGCGCAAGCTGATCGCAGCCGGTGAACTGGCCAGTGCGCGCGCGCTGGTGGCCGCCGGCCTCAGGACCGCGCCGCAGGAAGAAACCTGGATCGCACTCAGCAAACAGATTGATGCGGCACAAGGTGCAGGCGAAATCAAACGCGCAGAGGAAGCCCTCGCCGCCAACGATCTTGACGCGGCCACCAGCGCGCAGATGTCCGCCGGTCGTCTGCTGGGTGAGGGCGATGAACGGGTGAAGGCGCTTAAGGCCACGCTCGACGGTCGCAGTGATGGAAAGCGCAAGGTCGCTCGCTTGGTGGCGGAGGCCGAGACCCACCTGACGGAAGGCAATCCCGCTCGTGCCGAAGAAGTGCTGACGCCGATCGTCGCGGCTGATCCGGCGAACGAGGTCGCAGCCATGTTGCTGCGCCGAGCCAAAAAAGAGCACCAGGACTTGTCCGCGCGATCCAAGGCGGTGCAGGAACGGCTGGCCCAGGGCGAAGAAGCGTTTGCACGCAAAGACCTTGATACGGCCCTGCTGCATTTCACCGCCGCGCAGCAACTCGAACCGAACAATCCTCGTGCCACCGCGGGCCTGGATCAGGTGACCAAGGTGAAGGGGACGCTGTCGACTCTGCGTGAGCAGTTCGAGAAAGCCCTCAAAGAGCGCAACCTGGTTGCCGCCGAAGGGAGCTTGAAGGCCATGCGTAGCCTTGCTCCGGGCAGCCCGACGCTGGTGTTGGCGGAAAACGAATTCACCAACTCCAAGTTGGTGGAGGAGACCCAGTCCAAGGCCACTGCGGACAAGGATGCCGCCATTGCTGCGCAGGCCGCGGCACTCGCCAAGCAGATGGATGATCCGACCCAGGGTATCCCGACGCTAGAACAGTCGCTGGCCGCATTCCTGGAACGCAACGGCGCGAACCGTCCGGAAAAAACGGCGCTCGACACCAAGCTAGAGGACCGCCGTAGCCGTGCGGCAGTGGGCAGTCGCCTGGGCGAACTCGACGCAGCCATCGTCAAGGCCGACACCAAGGTCATCGCCACGCTGGTACGCGATGTGGAGTTCGCCAAGTCGCTCACGGAATTGTCCAGCGAACCGGGTCTGGTGTTCGCCAGCACCATTGACGGTTTCACCCGCACCGGCGACTCCGCCACCGCGACGGTGGGCGTGCGACACGCGCTCGCGACCTTACCTGTGCACACGCTGAAGCTGACCTACACGCTTACCCGCAGCGATGGCGCCTGGGTCATCAGCAGCGCCACGGTCAACCCCTGACGCGGAATCCGGATCCTGATTTCCTGACGACCGCTTGACCACCACAAGGCTACGCATGCGCACCACCGTTCTCCTTCCTGCCTTGGCCCTGTTCGCGGGCGCGCTTTACGCGCCGCTCAGTGCAGCGGATCTCCCGCTCGGCGTGGTCGAACAGGCGGACAAAGGGGTGGCGCTCATTCGCTTCGATGCTTCGGTGAAGTTGCTGCCGGGCAGCATGCTGGCGATCTATGGTCCCGGGTCGCTGAAAAAACATCCTCTGACCAAGCAAGTGCTGGTCGAGGAACGGGTGGTGGTGGCCAAGGCGCAGGTGATCGACGCCAGCGATCCCGCGCGCGTCAGCGTGCGTTTGACCTGGATCGGTGCTGCGCCGGCAGTTGGTTTTGATGTTGTTCCGTTGCCGAAGGAAGCCGCGCCCAACGCCGCCCCAGCGCTCATCGGTGCCGCCCCAGCGATCAGCGCGCCGATCGAAGGTTCAGTGAAGGTCACGCTGCCGGTTGCTGATCCGGATGGCGACGTGGTGTCCTACCTCTGGACCCTTGAAGGTCCGGTTGGGCAGAGCGGCGTGTTGAGTGCGCGCACCAGCACTGTGCCGGAGATCACCTGGACTGCTCCAGGTTTGCCTGGCAAGGCGACTTTGGTCGTCATGGCTCGGGATGCGCTCGGACAGGAACTAGTGACGCGCGTCGCGCTCAGCGCTACGGCGGACGACAACTGGCGTACACGTGAGCCAAAATCCTTCGCCAGTCTGGGCGTTAATCGCCAATCGTCGCTCACGCGAGTGGTGCGTGAGCCTGCCGGTACGTGGCTTGGCATCACCAGCGGCGGTATGGTCGAACGTCTCGCCGGTGGCTGGCTGACGTCCAGTCCGGTGGCGTTCGCCAAGGACAAAGGACCATCGCGACCGGTGACGGCCCTGACCGTCGGCAAGGAACTGCATGTCCTCGACAGCGGTCGACGGATGGTGGCGGTCTTTGGTGCGGATGGCAATCCGTTGCGCGAGTATGGCGCCAGCAGTACTCCGACCGATTTGGTCATCGCCCCCGATGGCACGGCCTTCATTGCCGACCAGGACGCTGGTGGCGTGCTGGTGTACGAGGCAAACGGTACGTTCCGCCTACGCCTCGGTCGCTCAGGCAAGGAAGCGGATGCCTTCACCGGCCTGAGTCGCCTGGCGCTTGGACGTGGTGGCGAGTTGTATTGCCTGGACGTGACGCAAGCCCAGGTCCAGCGTTTCGATCGTTTCCACCGCCGTCTGCCGACGTGGAAAATCCAAGCCGACGCAAAGAATCCGCCGGTCGATATTGCGGTGCATGCCAAGGGCGTGCTCATCCTGCTGGCGAGCGGCCAGATCCTGGTCGCGGATGGCAAGGGCCAGACGCCGCAGGCGTGGAAGGGGCTGGGTGATGTCGGCATGGTGGCACGTGCCGGTCTCGCGACTTCATTCACCGTTGACGCTGTGGGCGAGGTCTTTGTCACCTACCCCGACTACGGTTACCTCGTGCGCTACTCTGCCGACGGCGTCTTGAGCGGCATTGCCGGTGCACCGTTATGGTTGCAGGCGGTGTATGCCCTCGATGGCCAGGGTCGCACGCTGGGGCTTAATCAAGACACCGGAGCGCTCTCGCTGTTCGATCAGGATGGTTTCCTGCTGACTCGTATCGGCGGTCTGGTGCGAAGTGGTGGCGTGCTGACTCGTGCCGGTGCAATGGCGGTGGCGCCCGATGGCCAAGCGGCCGTCGTGCTCGATCCCAGCGAAATGCACGTGGTGCGTTACGACCTCACTGACCTCAAGGCCAAGCCGTTGGTGTTCGCCCAGCCGGGCAAGAACAACGGCCAGTTTCTTGCACCGCTGGCGGTGGCGATGGATGCCGCCGGTCGTAGCTATGTGCTGGATGGCAAACAACACCGTGTGCAAGTGTTCGATGCGGCCGGCTCGTTCCTCTTCAGCTTCGGTCGTTATGAACGTGGCAAACAGCCGGATGAGTTGAGCGAGCCGATTCACGTAGCGGTTAGCCTCACGGGCGATGCGGCGTACGTCTACGACGACGACACCTACGAGGTGAAGAAGTTCGCGCTCGACCAGACCAAGAAGGAAGGTGTGCACGTCAACAACACCGGCGGGAAGGGTAGCGGCCCAGGCCAGTTCCGTTCCGTGGTGGGTTTGGCGGCCGACCGTATGGGCCTGCTCTATGTCCTTGATGATAGTCGCGAAGACCTGCAGGTGATCGACTTCCGCGGTAGCAACGCGGTGGCGGGGCCGGTGCGCAAGGTCAGTGACCTCGGGCTGACGGGGGTCGGCCAGTTGGCGGTGTCCCCGGATGGCCGTTTTGTGGTGGCCTATGATGGAGCGCTCGTCGGCTGGCGTTGGTGAGGTTTGGTCAGGAGTTTGTGAACCACTGAGCTGACGGCGGGTTAACCCGTCGAGGATCCCATGCTGAACTTCCAACCGAAGAAAGCGCCGAAGCGCGGTGCTTTCACGCTTGATCCGGTGCAACGTGAAAGGGCTAAGGGCAGCGTCGGTGGCCGGCGTTATTTTCACTTGGTGTTCCTGGCCGGTGTGATGGTCATCACGGTCTATCTGTTTTGGAACTTCTTGGACGAACTCCGCAACGCGTTGTCGCCCGTGACCACACGTTTGAACCAGGAGTTGCCTCTGACACCGATGGCGAAGCCCACGATCGCCACTTTGCCGCCCTTACCTGATAACGCGGCCATCGACGAACACCTGCCTGGTGTGGCGGAGCAATTGACCAATGGCACGATCCCGCTGTGGATCGATCAGCCGGACGCCAGCACCTTGGCGTGGATCAAGGCCGTACTCGCCAAAGATCTGGTCACGCCGCCCTTGCCGCAGCGCGTCGAAGCACGCGATCTCATGTTGCGGCACATCAAGGTCGGCGAGAACGTGGTCATCAGTGGTTTGCTTGAAGACAGCCAGCCAGCGCCAATAGCGGGTGCCAGCGTCGGCTACCAGCGCCTGCTCATCACCCTGCCAGGTGAACAATACCTTGAGGTGCTGGCTCCGGAGAACGCACGCAACCTGCTGATTGGTGATGAGATTGTGGTGGTCGGACGTTACCTCGGGTTCGCCACGCTAGCGCCTTCTGAAATCCAGGCGGATCCGCTTGCGCCTGCCACGGCACCAAGTGCGGCACCAACCGCTGTTTCAGTCGAGGCGGTGCCGACCACAACGCCTGGAGTGGCAGCGTCTCCCGTAGTGACCTTGGTGCAGTTGCCACTGATCGCCGCGCGCATCGCAAACAAGCCGGCGGTGCAACGGACGGTCGACAACCCCTACACCATGCGTGGGGAATGGCGGCTGCCGGCGGATGTCTATCAGAATGTTGATGACGATCTGCTGGTGGTCGAAACTAGGCCGTATTATTACACGCTCGGTCAAGTCCTGCTTGATCGTACCACACCGGCCGACCTCAAAGAGGTCGGGAGCGCCAACCAAACGGGCAGCGCGATCCACCGTGAACCGGTCAAATATCGTGGCCAGCCCTTCACCATTCGCGGCCATGTCTTCCATGCCTGGGAAGACACTGGGGTGGCGCATGATCAGCCGTTCGGCATATCGCGCGTGGTGCGGATCATCATGTGGAGCGAGGATTGGGGTGATTGGGACGTCAACGACGGCGGGGTGGTCAAGACCAAACGGAAACTCATTCTGCGTGCCTTCGAACTGGCGGCGATCACCCATCAGCCGCTGCCCGAGCCTGGGCAAGTCATCACTGCCAGCGGTCGCTTCCTGCGCCTACGGTCGATGGAGGTTCCCACCAACGTCGATCGCGATCGCCGCCTCGGCATCAAGCGGCAGAGCGATCGCGCGCACACCTTTTTATTCGTCACCAATGAATTCACCGCGATGCAGCCGGTCGCGGACTACGACTTCTCACTCATTTGGATGGTGTTGTTGGTGGCAGCGCTCGTACTGGTTGCGGCGTTGTTGCGGACGGCACGCCGCGACTCGCAGAAGAAGGAACTAGTGTTCGACAGCGTGCGTAAATTGCGGGAGACCCGGCAAGCGCTCAAGGTCAAACGTCTAGCCGCTGCCGGGCCGCCGCTGCCGGTCAGCACGACCACCGACGTGAGCCCGAGGACATCACCAGAAGGGGCAGAACCACCTGCTTCGCCAGAGCCGCCAGAGCCGCCGAAACTCGGCTGATCGCTGCGTCTTTAAGGTTAACCTAGAAAACGCAGTGCGCAGTGCGAGGTGCGCAGTGCGAGGTGCGTAGCAGAAGAACAAGCAGTTATGGCGCGGCGGTTCATCTTTCGAGTGACGGCGAGAGTTGGTGCAACGGCTGGTCTTCCAATCTCACACTCCGCACTCCGCACTTCGCACCGCCGGATCTCGGGTTAATTCAGGTCACGGTGCCTTGGGCGTGGCATCGCGTCCATCGGGTACCCCAGCTTCCATTTCCGGGATCAGCACGGCGTCAGGCGGAAAATCCGGGACTTTGGCGATGATCGCGGCGGTGATGGCGTCTTTGAGTGTGAGTTGGTTTGGCTCGACGAACTGGGCTGCAGAAAGCCCTTGGATGTGGCTGAGGATGGCGTCCTGCACTAATGGCGCGCGGTCCTGCAGCTTCTGGGCCTGTGCCTGATCACGGAAGAACAGTGCAATGGTCAGACTGAGTTGGCGTTGCCCGATTCCGGGCAACGTGCGCACCAGGGTGAGCGGCGGCAAGCGAATCAGCAACGGACCGTTGGTCGGCACTGAAGCTGCCGCCGCAGTCGCAGGTGCCCCGGTGCCGGTGAGTGCAGCGCTGACCGGCGCAGTCGGATCGTTCGGTGACGGTGCAGTCGGGGCCTTGGCCGGTTCCGCCTGGTAGTCGAGCAGATCAAGCAACAACGCTTCGCGTTCCGGCGCACTGAAGGAATTCGGCAACGTCGCGAGTGCATCCATCAGCGGTTCGCGTGCGAGTAGTGCGTTGAGGAGAGTCTCGCGCACGCGCTCTTCCTCGGCCTTGCCGAAACGCGTCTTGGCGTGCCGCGCGGCGATCAACATCAACGCATCAAGGTCACGTTGGCGGTAGACGTAGCGGCCTTCCGCGACGATCGCGGCAGTCGGATCAGGTTGACGCGCGACTGGTGCCGCCTCGGCAGCTTTGTCAGGCGCAACCGGCGCTGCGCTCGGCGGCGTGATGGCTGCGGGCGTGGTCGCAGAGTCCGTGGGCTTGACGTCTGGCTTCGCTTCTGGTCTCGCCTCGACGGCAGCAAGTGCGCTCGACAGTAACAGGAGCGTGGCGAAGGGGACGTGACGCATGGCTGACCTCCAGCGCGGGACGTTAGCCGTGGCCCGCATCCGGACCATGGGAACCTGCACCGACCGCTGGTGGGCGGCTCAATGTCCAGGGGTCGGCCGCCGGCCGGATGTCTCAGTCTTGTAACTGCTCCGGTTTGGGGCCCCGTCGCTGCCCGATGGGGCTGGCGCCGGAGTTGGTGGTGGGCGGATGGGCGTAGCCCATCCGCCCACGGGTGAGGAGGCGAAGCCGACGAAGCCGAGTCACGACCAAGCCCGTGAGGCCAGGCCCGAAGGGCCGCAGGTAGCGGAGCCAGCGGAGCCCCTGAGCGGATACTCAGTCTTTCAGCAGCAGGTAGTACAGGCGCCCTTCGGCGTACTGGTTGCCGGCCCGGCGTTCGGCGCCATCACCTTGGCCCATGTAGAGATCGCAGCGACCGGCAGCGCGGATGCCGCCGCCGCTGTCCTGATCCAGGCGCAACCCGGTGTAGGAGCCGCCGCGCCCGCTGGCCCCGGTGGCGTTGGTGATCGCTAGGCAGGCAGCGCCTGGGGGAAAGATGCTCTTGTCAGTGGCGACCGAGACATCGCTGGTCACCGGACGTCCCAGGCTGCCGTACGGGCCGCCCTTGGATTCCTTGAAGAACACGAAGCGTGGGTTGCGGTTGGTGTACTGGGTCAACTCATCCGGGTGAGCGCTGAAGTACGCGCGCACGGAGGCGAGCGACAGTTCCTCTTTGCGGATCTTACCTTCGGTCACCAGGTCCTGCGCGATCGGGTGGTACTGATGACCGTTGATGCCGCCGACGCCAACCTCCACCAGCGTGCCATCTGGCAGCGTCGCTTTGGCGGAACCTTGGACCTCGACCACGTAGGGATCGTACGGCTCGCTGAAGTACAGCAGTTCAAGACCCTTCAGCGCACCGCTGGCTTCGAGTTCGGCGCGCGTCGGATACGGACGTGTGCCACCGTCGCTCAGACGCTGCTGAGCGACATCTTTTTCGTCAGCGCCCTTGATGAAGTCGGTCGGGACCTTGTAGATCGGATAACGATAGACCGCGCTCGGCGTGCGACTGCCTTTCAGGATCGGCGTGAAGTAGCCGGTGAAAAGAACGGTGCCCTGCGCATCGCAGCCAACGCTCATCAGCGCGCGGAAGCGGCTCTTGAGCGCGGCGTTGAACTGCGCTTCGTCGCTGGTGGTTTCCAGCAGTTCATTCAGCGCGTGCAGGCTGCGGATCACCTGATCCTTGGTGATGCTGCCGACCGGATAACGGCGGTTGGCACTGGTGGAGATCACACTCGGACTGTTGAGGTAGCTCAGGCTGTGCCCGATCGCCTGCTGCAGCAGCGCGCGATCCTCGTTCGACAGATTCAGCGCCGGCAGGCTGTTGATGTCGACCTCGACCAGCGCCTGTTCACCCGCGCCGAGCGGCTTGTTGTAGTCTTTGGTCGCGACCGGTTGTGGTGCCGCGGGCTTCTTCGCCCCACGCATCTGGCACCCGCTGACGCCGATGGCGAGGAGTGCGATGAGGGGAAGGAGCAGGAGGTTGCGCATGGGCGCGGAGCATTGGGACGACGTTGCTGATCGCAACGTGGAGCTGCGAGCTACCAGCGTCGAGCTACGAGCTCGTAGCTCGTAGCTTGCTCAGCGACCGTATCGCCCAAGCGCATCCAACAACGCGGTCTCAACCGGCCACGGCTGCCGACGTGGATCGCTGAGCGCGACGATCTGACGTACCACTTTGATGTCGCTGAAAGGCCAGGCCGCCAGTTCACCGCGGCGGGTCTCTTTGCGTACACACGGTTCGGGCAGGATCGCCAAGCCAAGGCCAGCGAGCACCATCGCCTTGATCACTTCTGGGCTGTCGTGTTCAAGGGCGACCTTCAGTTCGATGCCTTTGTCCGCCAGAGCGCGGTCGAGCAGCCGACGCGTCACCGTGGTCGGCGGCAGGAGGATGAATTCCTCGTTGGTGTAGCTGTCGATCGCGCGGCTGCGGCTGCTGTGGTTGACCGGCAGGACCAGGACCAGTTCCTCCTCCCACAGGCGTTTGCACGCTAGGCCGGGCGGATCGAACTCGACCGCACACACCGCCAGGTCGAGTTCGCCACTGGCGACCATCTCCGGCAGACGATCGCTGGTGCGGCAGATCAGGCGCAGATTCACCCGGCGGTTGGCCAGCAGGTACGGGCGCAGGATCGACGGCAGCGAGTTGACCGCTACTGATTCGCTGGCACCCAGGCGCACGCGCCCGGCCGAGGTGCCGTTGGCGGCGGAGAGGTTGCTGGTGACGCGTGAGAGTTCTTCCAGCAGGGGCCCGGCACGGCCGACCAGTTCCTCGCCACCCGAGGTCAAGCGCACGGCGCGGCCGACGCGCTCGAACAGCTTGACGCCCAGCGCGCGTTCCAGGCCCATGACCTGGCGGCTGAGCGCCGGCTGGCTGAGTTCGAGTTCCTGCGCGGCTTTGGTGAAACTTCCCAAGCGGGCCACGGTGAGTGCCGCCAGCAGTTGATCGGTGGCAGGGAGCTGGCCACGCATCATGGCTGATGCACCGGCTGCACCGGCAGGCACACAGACACAACAGCGGGAGTGGTGGGCATGGTCTCGTAGCCTGTCATCACGGATCGGACTGGGGACTGGACAGAAAGAAGGCGCCGCGTGTGCTGCGGCCTTCCGGTCCATGACCGGCGATGGAAAGGTTGGGAAAAGATGGCCAAGCAGCGGGGAAAGTCCAGCGCGGCATCAACAGGAAAGTCCGGCGGAGCCTCTACCGGGCGATTCAGCGGCGGTTCAGGGAAGCAGTCGGGAGGTGCCGCATCAGGCAAACCCTCTGGCGGTTCGGACGGCTGGTCGGCCAAGGACTTCGTGAAGAGCCGGATCAGGCAGCCACTGCGTGGCGCGCCGCCGCGTCCGGCACCCACACCCGCGTCCGCTTCCGACATCGACACCCTGCTGGCCAAACTTCAGGAGCTGCCCACCGGTGCGACTGCGACGCAGTTGGCGGTTGCCTTGGGCGGTAGCATGCACGGTCGCGAACTCGGCGTCACGCTGCGTAAGTTGGTCGAACAAGGCCGCGTATTGGAAGTGCGTCCTGGCCGTTACCAGGTTTCTGGCACCGGCGGCGAGTTCTCGGTCATTCTGGAAGACGCCGAAGGCGACTCCGGTGGCGTGTTGGCGAAGTTCTCCGATGGCCGCGTGCTGCCGGTGAACCCCAAGTACCTCATCGGCGCCGGTCCCGGCGACGTGGCGCAGGCGATGGTCGGCGAGGACGGCCTGGTGCTGGTCACGCGTATCCTGCGCCGCTCCGGTCGCGAAGTGGTCGGCACGGTTAACTTCAAGCCCGGCGGCATGGTGCTGGTTTGCGACAATCGTCGCGAAGGCGAACTGCCGGTGCTCGGTACGTTCTCGGGTTTCAGCAACGCCTATCAGGCGGGCAAACGGGTGGTTGGCACGGTCGAAGTCGATCCCACCGGCGCCGCCGGCGTCCACCTGACGCGCATCCTTTCGGACGAATCGCCGGAGGTCGCCGACTTCCGCTACGTCTGCTTGGTGCACGACCTGCCTGGGGAGTTCCCCAAGGAAGTCACCGATCAGGCCGCCGCCTACAAAGACAGCTTCCCGCTCGGCAATCGTGAAGACCTGCGTCACAAGCTGGTCTACACCATCGATCCGGCGACGGCCAAGGACTTCGACGACGCGATCAGCTTGGAAAAAGATGCGCAGGGTCGCTGGGTCCTGGGCGTGCACATCGCCGACGTCAGCCACTACGTCACGCAACATTCACCGCTTGATCAGGAAGCCGCGCAACGCGCGACCAGTTGTTACCTGATCAACCGCGTGATCCCGATGTTGCCGGAGAATCTCTCCAACGGTCTGTGCAGCTTGGTGCCAAAGCGCGATCGTTACTGCTTGTCGGCATTCCTGACGCTCGACAAGAGCCTCAAGTTGGTCGATACGCGTCTCGCGGAGACCATGATCAACTCGCGTCATCGTTTGACCTACGAGGAAGCGCTCGACGTGCTCGAAGGTCGTGCGGGCGAGGAGAAGTGGCCAGCGGATCTGCTCAACGTTGTGCGTCAGACCGGCGACGTTGCCCAGGGCTTGCGGCGTGCGCGCGAAAAATCTGGCGCGCTCAATCTGTTTTCGGTTGAACATCGCTTCTCGCTCGACGTCAACGGCGTGCCCTCGGGCATCGCGCACGAGACCACCGACATCTCGCACCAGCTTATCGAAGAGTGCATGTTGTTGGCCAATCGCGCGGTCGCCTCGTGGTTGGAAAAACACAAGACGCCGTGTGTCTACCGCATCCACGAACAGCCGGATGCCGAACGCATCAAGCTCTTCGCCCACCTGCTAGAGGTCTACGGTCTCGACAGTTCGCGCATCCAGAACCGTTTTGGTCTGCAGAAAATGTTGTTCGATCTGGCGAAAGAACCGCCGGCTGCACGTCTGGTGCTCAACCTGCTGTGTCTGCGCTCGTTCAAGAAGGCGGTCTACGCGATCGACAACATCGGCCACTACGCGCTGGCGTTCGAGTCGTACTGCCACTTCACCAGCCCGATCCGTCGTTACCCGGACTTACTGGTCCATCGCCTGGTGAAATACACCCTTAAGCTGAAGGGTTACCACGACACCGAGCAACGTCGCGGCTACCTCGATGCGCTCGCACGTCAGTCGTCGAATCTGGAGCAACGCGCTGAATCCGCCGAACGCGATCTGCATGCGCGTAAGGCCACGCGTTACCTCGCGGCACGCATCGGTGAGGTGTTCGCTGGCGTCATTACTGGCGCAACGCCGGGTGGCCTGACGGTCCAGCTCACCGAAACTGGCATGGATGGATTCGTTCCGCTGCGCGAGTTGAAGGACGATTTCTACAACTACGACGCCGAGCGTTTCGCCCTGGTCGGCAAACGCAGCGGACGCGTGCTGGGCATCGGCGAACAGCTCGACGTGCTGGTGGCCTCCGCCGACATCGAACGCAGCGACGTGGTGCTGGGCTTGGTCCAACGCGCACGCGCACCGCGCTCGGCCACCGAGCCAATCGATGGTGAATCGACGCGGTTTTCGGCGACATCGCCGCGCAAACCCAGTGGACGCAGCAAACGCAGCGGCACGGTGGACCTCCCAGGCAAGCCCAGCCCGCGCGACAACAAACACGACCAGCGTCTGGCCAAGCAGGAAGCCAAACGCGAAGATCGTAAACGTCGGCGCTTGGAACGCTTGGCGAAGCAGAAGCGCAAAGGGGGCTGAGTGAGTTAGCGTCGGCTTGCGCCTCACGGGGCGTGAGGCGACCGTGATTTCGTCACGGTGTTTCGCTGCGCGTTGTTTTGGAAATCAGCAAACTTAGTCCCCGCTCGCTCGCGCAGGCTCGCTCGGGGGATGGTTGTTCGCGGACTCTGGTAGCTCACGCCTGCCAGGGCCTCTGCCGGCCCTGGACCTGCGCTTCGTTCGTCGTGGGTTGATGTGCGGTCAGGGGCTCTGCCGCCCCTGGACCCGCACTGCTCTATCTACAGTCAGCGTTTTCCCGCCGTGGATAACGGCCAGTCGTCGGTACGGAACGGCAGTGCTGGCGCATCGGCATCGTCCACGAGGTTGATGTCTGGGTTATCGGCCCAGGCGTAGCGCACCGCCACTGGCGTGCTGATCTGCGGGTGTTTCAGGGTCACGGTGGTGCCGACCACTTTGGTCTCGGCCCAGACGAACTTGCGATCGCGTCCGGCGAGAGCGAAACCACGTGGTGGTTTGCCGTCGCGCGTGCGCAGGCCAGCCGTGGTGAACGTGACGTGCGCTTCGTTGCCGGCGACGGTCATGGCGCTGAAACGTGGGCCACTCCAGGGAACCAGGTGCTGATGGACGGTGGCACGAGCCCAGGCGGCGAGCCGAGCGCCGACGGTGTGTTTGTCGCGCGGATGGATGTCGTGGACATCACCGACATCGATGGCGGTGACCAGGCCGATGCGGTTGCCCGCGGTCACCAGCGATTGCGCTTCGCGCACTTCGGCCCAGGCGCTCGCTCCAGGCTCCACCGGGTGTGCACCGTAACCGGCTAATTGCACGATGCCGAAATGGAGGTCGCCCTGACCCCAGGCCAGCCGCCAGTCGCGGATCAACGAGGGTAGCAGCACGCGGTACTGCTCGGCGCGCTCGACATTGTTTTCACCCTGGTACCAAATCACGCCACGCAGCGCGTAGGGTACCAACGGTTGGACCATCGCGTTGTTGAGTGATGCGGGCACGTGCTGGTGGGCGTTGTGCAGCGGCGGAGGTGGCACCTCGGTTAAGGGCGCAAGCGCAAGTTCGACGTGATACCGCCACGGACCGGCGAGTTCGACGGCGTCCGTACTGGTCTTGGTTTTTTTGCTGGGCGCCTTGCGTTTACCGCCGACCTTAGTGGTCGCACTCGGGCGCAGCCACAGCTGATCTGCCGAGCCGGTGAAGCCGCCGACGCCGCCGAGATCAAACACCCGTATTGCGAGGCAGAGGGTGCGACCGGTCACCGCGCTTGCCGGAATCGGATAACGTCGCGGGAACATGCGTGGTTCGGCAACCTCAGGACCGGTGCCACCAATGCGTTCGCCATTCACATAGACGACATCGAAGTGGTCGATCGGACCGAGCGACAACTCCAGTGCGCAATTTTTCCAGGTGGCTGGGATGGTGACGGTGCGGCGGAACCACACCGCGCCTTCGCTGGTCAGTCCGGCACGTTGCCAGGGTTGCGGCAGTTCGATGGTGCTCCATCCGCTGTCATCGTGTTTGGTCAGATGCCAGCGTTTACGTACACCCGCATTCCCGGGATCTTCGTGGCGTGCCTTGGCCTCCCAGGTGGCGAGTTGTTTCTGAAAGGTCGGCGAATCCGCTTTCGGTAGCGCCGCCGGAACGCGATCAAGGATCGGCCGCGTGATCAGATCGCTGTTGAGCGACGCGCGGCTCATCCAGGCTTCGGCTGGAGTTCCTGCCCACGAACTGTGGATCAGTCCGACCGGTACTTTGAGCGCGCGGTGCAACTCGACGCCGAAGTGCCACGCCACCGCCGAGAACCGCGCAGCACTTTCGGCGTCGCTGTGGCTCCAGCAGGCGTCCTCTTGCACATCATCCTTCGGCGAGGTCGCTCCGGCACGCGCGACGGTGAACAACCGCAGGTCTGGAATATCAGCGGCTGCCAAGTGACGACCGGCATCAGCGCTGCAGGCCAGCGGCCATTCCATGTTCGATTGGCCGGAGCACAGCCAGACCTCGCCGATGGTGACATCGTGGACGGTCACGGTGGCTTCGCCCTGGACCACCAAGTCGAGCGCCTGCCCCAGATAGGGTTCGGCCGCCAACGAAGGCAGTTTGACCATCCACATGCCACGGGCGTTGGCGATAGTGTCGGCCCCGTGTCCGGCCAGGGTCACGCGGATCACCTGATTGGGCGTGGACCAGCCCCACACGGGGATCGGAAGACGCTGTTGGAGCACCATTCCATCGCTGAAAAGTCGCGGGAGCCGCATTGCCACGGATTGAGGGGGCGGCGTGCCGCAGGTCAAGGCGTCGCAGGTGCATCCACGTAGCGGTGCTACCATCGCGCAGCACCGCTCTGCCGATGGTGCTGCGTTTGGCACCAGCCAAGTTCGGTGTCGAGGCGCCTCATCGCGATCACGGTAAGCGAGCGGAACTAGACAGGACCGTGGAGCGGTCCACAGTCGCGCCGTATGCTGTCCGCGCGCGCGCATATCACTCACGGCCAACTGACCACCAGGAACATCGGCACCTCCCGTGATCGCATTCATCTCCGACATCCATGCGAATCTCGCCGCA
>Ga0105049_10003116_pt1 | contig 19655 bp, 13 predicted proteins | sample MAT06_FD_78087 | JGI IMG/M metagenome (GOLD analysis project Ga0105049, IMG submission 78087) | Freshwater microbial communities from Lake Fryxell liftoff mats and glacier meltwater in Antarctica - MAT-06 | ecosystem: Environmental > Aquatic > Freshwater > Ice > Liftoff microbial mat | place...
AGACCGATCGTTGGTAATCGTAAAGAACGTTAAGAAAGTCAAGTAATCGCCCCTTTAGTCGCCAACGTTTAAGCCGCGCAGCGGTATGTATTGAGGGCGTTCCCAAGCGGTGATGGAGTTTCGGTAGAGGAAACGTTGCTTTCACTTCGAGGTCACGCCCGGCAGGCGTGACCCACGGTGGGTCACACGGTGGGTCACTCTTGCCGAGAGTGACTTTGCCCTGCCAAAGCGGCTTGAGCTCGAGGGTAAAACCACTTCCCTTTCATTTCAGACGAGCGAGTTTCATGATACGGCCGGAGACGTTCCAGTCCTGGACGTAGAGGTTGCCATCCTTGTCCCAGTACGAACCATGTGTACCGCTAAAGGCCCCTTCGACCCATTGTGATTGGGGAATGTTATAGTTTCCTCCTTTGGCTTTATCGAGATTGTGGCCGAGCACCGCGATGATCGTATTAGATTTGTCCAGGATTACCACTCGCCCTTGAAGGTCCGGGACGGAAACGTAATCGCCCTGAATACTAGCTGAGGTTGGCATCCCGAGCCCGGTTACTGCTTCGTCGATGAATTCGCCATTCAGATCGTAGTGAACCAATCGTCCCTTGGGTTCATGATTTCGATCGCAGATCAGAAGCCGCGCTGGTTCATAGCGGGTATCCAGCACCATACCATGCGCGGTATTGAATTGCTTGAGATCGTTCCCTTTGGAACCGAAGTGCATCAGGTACTTGCCTGTTTTGTCGTACTTGAAGATATGGTTGCTCGCATACCCATTCGACAAAAAGATATCATCGTTGGGAGCAACCGTGATCGCGGTTGGATTGAACTTGTCCAGTTTCAAACCCGACTCTGTAGGAAACGGCAATCGAAGAACGATTTCTCCAGACTTGCTATTGAACTTGATTCCCTCAGCGTTTTGATTGCGCGCGCCGTAGATGAATTCTGTTCCATTTTCCTCACGGATCTTCATATCGTGGATGTTGGAAAAATCTTTTCCTAAGAAAGAATGAATGACTTGCCCCTCGGGCGAAAAGACAAAAACGCCCGCTTGAGCGCTGGTGTAGATACTGCCGGCTTTGTCGATGACCACCGAACCGTGTGTTGGACCGATTGCGGAATTGCCGTCGGGACGCAGCCCCCACTTTGGCACCGTGTCAAAGGTCATTAGACCCGAGCCCATCCGTACTGGGCTAACGTTACTGGTTGTCGGCGGAGCTTTTTCTTGGGCGACCAAGTCGCTTCGGAGAGACACGGAGAAGGTTACCAAGGCGAACAACCAAACAGGGCCAATTTTCATAGATAGACTCCACGAGCGAGAGGAACAATGTTAGCTAGGCGATTTCATTTTGCAGGTCGCCTACGCAGGAAATACCGGCTCTCGATCATCATCCATTCCACTGGAGTTTGCAAGCATGGGCCGGAAGTGGAATTTCGCCGGCCTTATGCTTCTAGGGGCCAGTGCATTGTCCAACCTAAAAAACTTGGGTTGGCAAAATTAGTTGCACGACGCTCCGCGTCGTGATTCCAACGACGCGGAGCGTCGTAGAGCTAAGAGCGTACCAAAAATTAAGACTTAAAGATGCACTAGTCCCGTTACAGGTATTTTGCGATCGGCCCGCCTCGCGATGCCATCGCATCGATTTTGGCCGTGATTTGTCGGTCTTCTAAAAGTGGCGGTGCGTGATGACTTTTGCGGCGAGCGTCAATTACCAATGGTCCCGTACATCCCCAATGCTTGTTTTCCGTAAACGAACCAACACCGTCGATATCCAGTGCCGGATTGCTTCGGGTAAACGTGACCCACAGAAAATTATTGAGCGACTGGCTCGTGAACCGGGAGTCGTCAACCACAACAACCATTCTCAGGCCGATCCAGTTCAAGTCGCTGTGGTAAGCGTCGCTCTGAGCAAGCTTCCGGTCGTTCCAATGGCTGGCTAGACTAGCTGCGTTGGTTTCATAAGATTCTACCGCGAGCACGCCGGGCAAGCACCATTGTGGCCGGCCATATCCCTCTGGCAAAGAAAAGGTGTTGGGCAACTCGGTTGCAAGCGAAAGGCGTTTAGGGCCGCTGGCAGCCATGACTACTTTGGAGCCTTGATTAAACCCCTCACCGCTATAATCGAGCGTATCCATCGTGGTTCTGGTCTGGAAATGCAGATCCCGCGTCCAATCGATACGCTCGAGCATATGGATCAGGAAAGCGTCGATGCGATGAATGTCGAGTGCGGGAGCGTCGTTTCCGTTGACGATCAGCAGGTACTTTGCCAACGACATTTGCCCTTGCCCCAGGATGCCATTGGCTTGGGTTAACAATTCTTGTGGCCGATCGGGTTTTCGATAAGGTACATAACGTTCGCTTCCGATCGCGAGCAGCAGTGGGTGTACCCCGGCTGCATCGACCGCATGCACGGCTTTAACTCCTGGTAGCACCGTTGGGATGATCGGACCGGTAAGTTCATGAATCAGCTCGCCAAACGTAGTATCCTCTTGAGGAGGTCGGCCAACCACGGTGAATGGCCAAATGGCGTCAGGTCGATGGAGAACTTTATCCACCTGCATGAATGGGAACTCATGTTGTAGAGCGTAGTATCCGAGGTGATCACCGAAGGGGCCTTCGGGTTTGGTGCCGTTGGTGTCGATGGTCCCATAGATCACAAAGTCTGCGTCGGCGTAGAGAGGGGCGTGCTCGAGGGACGTAATCATGGGAATGCGATGCCCAGCGAGGGCGCCCGCGAAGGTGAGTTCGCTGAGTCCTTCAGGCAATGGCATCACGGCTGAAAGCGTCATCGCGGGGGTCCCGCCGACGCTGATAGCCACACGGAATGGACGACCGTCAGCAAGCGCTCTTTGATGATGAACGCCAATACCTCGATGAAGCTGATAGTGAAGACCGACTTCGCGATCGGTTTCATAGCCGTTCCCGGAAAGTTGAACGCGATACATGCCCAGATTGCACTGCATCAGCGAGCTCGAATCGCTTTGGCTCAAAACCTGTGGCAAAGTGACAAAAGGGCCGCCGTCATCAGGCCAGGAAATCAACTTTGGCAAATCACTGATGGAGGTCTGGTGGGACATAACGGCGCCAGTGCGAACGCGTTTTGGCAGCATGGTCCAAGCCGTCCAAGGGGCGGAGGCGTAGCGGAGCGGATTGAGAAATAGTTGATTTGGATCGATTTTGAGTTCGATGGCCCTTCGGACGCGATCTATCGATTTCCGAAAAAGAAATCTTGCTTGATCGAGCGAGCCAAAGAGGTTGCTGACCATCGGGAAACGGGTTCCCGATGGATTAGAAAAAAAAATAGCCGGACCGCCTCTCGAGTAGACCCGGCGTTGAATCTCGGCCATTTCCAGGTTAGGTGAGATGGGTTCGGCGATTTCGACGAGGCGCCCATGACGTCGGAGATCGTCAACCACCTGGCGGGTACTGCGATAGGACATAGGTACGTTACGAAAAGGAGCTCGAAATCGGTTGATGCTCGGGCGAACGTCTGGGATCAGTCAATTGTCCTTCCGTCTAAGGCATTCTAGACGTAAAATCCGCATCCGCCGGGGCTTTCCCTAGTTTCTTAAGCACCCGATGAATTCGTACGTGAAGTAACACAAAGACAATGGAAAAAAGACTCTTCAACTTCTCTTCGGGGCCAGCCGTGCTTCCGGTCCCGGTTTTGGAACGCATACGGGACGAAATGCTTTGTTTGCCCGGTTGCGGTGCCTCGGTGATGGAATTGTCCCATCGCAGCAAACAGTTTATCGCCATTCAAGAAGCGGCAAAGCAGCGTCTCATACGCTTGTTGAAGATCCCCTCGGACTACGATGTGCTGTTTCTGCAAGGGGGTGCTCGCTTACAGTTCTCCATGATTCCCATGAATCTATTACGAGGTCAAGCTGGTCCTGCCCAGTATGTGTTGACGGGTTCGTGGGGCAAATACGCGATTGGGGAAGCCAAAAAAGAAGGAATCGCGGAAGCCATCTACGATTCGGCAGCCACCAACTACGACCGTGTACCAACGGAACGAGAGATCCAGATCCGACCGGATGCGGCTTACGTTCACATTACGAGCAACGAAACGATTCAAGGGGTCCAGTTTCACCAGGATCTTTCGTCACCCGCCCCGCTCGTCTCCGATTGCTCTTCCGACATTCTTCATCGTCCGGTGGATGTCTCCAAGTACGGCCTCATTTACGCTTGCGCTCAAAAGAATGCGGGACCTGCTGGCGTCACCGTAGTTATCGTTCGCAAAGATTTGCTCGAACGATCTCAGGCTTCGTTACCTGGCTACCTCAATTTCAATCATCATTCCAAAGAGGATTCGATGTGGAACACGCCGCCAACATTTGCGGTGTACGTGCTGGGACTGGTGACCGAGTGGGTCGAAAAAACCATTGGGGGATTGGACGCCATGTTTAAGATCAACCAGGAGAAGGCAAAGACGGTTTACGATGCGATCGATCGTCATCCGAATCTTTACCAAGCTCACGCACAAAAAACATCGCGGTCTCTCATGAACGCGACCTTTCGTTTCCTCAACGAAGATCTTGAGAAATCCTTTTTGGCTCAAGCCCAATCGCACGGATTGGACTCGCTCAAGGGACATCGCAGTGTAGGTGGCATCCGCGCTAGCATCTACAACGCGATGCCGATGGACGGTGTCCGCTCGCTGGCACAACTGATGGACGACTTCGCAGTCAAAAACGCTTAACAGTCTGAACGTTCTTGGTGCTTTCGTCACAACCCGAGGCGTAAACCAGAGAATTTAGGCTGATTACGAGCTTGTCTCGTATCGACTCCTCCAGAAAACAGAACTTCCTCTTTTCCACGGTACCATCTTAAATGACGTTTCGCATCTTGGTTCTTGATCCGATCGCGCAAGAAGGCTTCGACCTACTCAACGCAGAAAAGGACTTTGAGTACGAAGTCCGCACCGGGCTGAAGGGGGCCGAACTTCGAAGCTCGCTCAATGAGTTCGATGGCGCAATCGTCCGGAGCGGCGTGAAGATCACGGCCGAGTCCCTGGAGGGAAACAAACGCCTGCGGGCGATTGTCCGAGCCGGAGTTGGAACCGACAATATCGACAAAACCGCAGCCACGCGACTTGGGATTGTGGTGATGAACACTCCTGCCGGCAATACGCTCAGCACGGCCGAGCACGCCTTTGCCCTGATGCTCGCTTTGTCGCGGTCAGTGGCCCCGGCCTACCAGAGTCTTTGCGAAAAACGATGGGATCGCAAGACGTTTATGGGGAGCCAGTTAGCCGACAAGACCTTTGGTGTGATCGGGATGGGACGTATCGGTCGTGAAGTAGCCACCCGCGGCCTAGCCTTCGGCATGCGAGTTGTTGCATTTGATCCCTTTCTGTCCGAAGAGCAAGCGATCAAGATGGGGATTGAAAAAGCCGATTCGATAGCTGAGCTGTTGCCTCGCGTCGACTATCTTACGGTCCACACGCCGTTGACCGACGAGACCAAATACTTGGTCGGAATGAAACAATTGGACATTCTCAAGAAAGGGGTTCGCCTGATCAACTGCGCTCGAGGAGGCATTTACGAGGAAGCAGCCTTGGTCGAAGGACTCAAGCGTGGAATCATCGCGGGGGTAGCCCTTGACGTTTTTGAAGAGGAGCCATGCACCACCAGCCCCCTCTTTGGAATGCCAGGCGTCGTTTGTACTCCGCACCTGGGAGCCAGCACCGAAGAGGCTCAAACGCAAGTTGCAATCGAAGGGATCCAGCTGCTCATCAATTTCTTCAAGACAGGTGAGATTCGACATGCGGTTAATGTCGCATCGCTCGACCCCAAGGCACTCGACGCACTCCGCGGGTACCTGGATGCAGCTTACCGGCTCGGACTGTTGATGGCTCAGTGGCACGACGGGAGCATCAGCAGCTGCCGACTCAATTACCGCGGCGAAGTCGCAGACAAAGATACGAAACTACTTTCGGCCGCTTTCTGCGCAGGGCTTTTGGAGAAAGCCTTGGCAGACGATGTAAACATTATCAACTCGGAAATGCTACTTCGCGAGCGAGGTGTTGAATTGACTGAGAACCGCAATCGAGAACTGGGGGCATTCAGTTCTTCGATTACAGCCGAGGTATCGGGCAGTGGAAAACGGGTCAAGGCTGGGGTAACTGTTTTTGGGAATAACATGTCTCGTCTCATCTCGATCGATGACTATCGGCTGGAAGCGTACCTCGACGGTCACATGATGTTCTTTACTCACACCGACGTCCCAGGCATTATCGGTCGTGTCGGGACGGTCTTTGGCCAACATCAAGTCAACATTGGCCAAATGTCGGTTGGTCGAGCGTCACAGCAGCCGGGTGGGCACGCGATCGGGGTTCTCAATCTCGATGGTATTCCTCCCAAAATTGCGATGGATCAACTCATGGCTATCAGTGCCATCGAAAAGGTCCAGATGGTAGAGCTACCGGCTCTCGGTGCATTGCCGACTTGGCTGTCGTAGAGGCGCGGCGTCGAAGTAATGTCGGTTTGCCTAAACGCCTTTCAGATTGACATTAGGATTAACGCATGGAATCCAAAAAAGTAGAGTAAGGGAATCCCTTATGGTTTGCCAAATCCATCGCGCGACTCGGATAGATGCTACAAAGAAGTGCAAAGCAATGGCTTACTCCGACGGCGTAAGGACTTTGTGGTCGAAAAGAAGCGTTAGTCCAACGGAGTTCTTAGGCGATCGGCAGGGTGAAAGATACCAGTTGTAGTTTGGGACATTGTCCCGAACCAATCAACGGACGGGACATTGGTCCCATCTTACGGTAGTTTCCAGACTGCCGCTCGCCTTACGGCCTACTACTGCGATCAAGTCGCATTCCTGAAACGGGAGATTGGAGCCATCATGCTCGAAAGAGTCACAGCAGCCGCAAGCGGCAACGCCCTAGGGATCTTAGTGATCACTTTTGCTTTCTTTGCGATCAAAGGGATTCTTTGGCTTGTGGTCCCGTTCTTGATCCTCCGATGGCAGCGCCGACGCCTTAGCCGCAAAAGAAGTAACAACAGCTTTGTCGGCGGGGTTGTGCTACCAGGTCCATCCGACTTATCGGAACAACCATTAAACTAACGAGCGTGGTTTGGCAATTTTGTTACTTTCACCAGCTAAGCAACAGACTCGCCTCCTAGCTTTTTGGTGATATGGCTTCGGTGCACCTCGGTGAAGTGCCAGCCCTGGTCGAAGCTTGCTGTTGCATGGGTGCTTGCTGTTGCATGGGTGCTTGCTGTGGGATGGGTGCTTGCTGTGGGATGGGTGCCTTTGCCAATCTACCAATTCGGTCTGCAAGGGAGTATCATTAAACGTCGATGGCGCCGGTCTCGATTAGCCCATTCGAACCACACCCCCTCCCCAAATGCTGGTTACAACGGAGTTCTCACTTGCCATTTACCTGCTTTCGCCGGCCTGATCGTACCTGTTTGCTTTTCCCGTTGGTTTACTCGTTAACGATTCTCTACCTTTCGCTGTACTGTGCCCAACCGCTCCTTGCTCAGCCGGTGGAGTACGACCGGGACGTTCGTCCGATCCTATCGGAGAATTGTTTCGCTTGTCATGGTTTCGACAAGGCCAAGAGAGAAGCTGGATTGCGTTTGGATACCAGCGATGGAGCAGTCGAGCTACTCGATTCCGGAAAGGTAGCCGTTCAGCCAGGTAAGCCAGATGAGAGCGAACTGATCCAACGCATTTTTTTAAGCGTGGACGACTCCGAACAGATGCCTCCCCACGAGTCGGGCAAGCAACTTTCGGAATTCCAGAAAGGTGTCCTCAAGAAGTGGATTGCACAAGGGGCCGTTTACGACAAACACTGGGCTTTCATTGTACCCAAGAAACCCGAACTCCCGAACGGGGAAGGTCTTGGATCGCTGGCCCCGATCGATAGGTTCGTTCGTGACACGCTTCACCGCCAGGGACTCACTGCGTCCCCCGAAGCGGATCCTGTCACTCTTGTTCGACGTTTCTATTTGGACCTAGTTGGCTTGCCACCCACCATCTCGGAAGTGGACGCTTTCATCTCTGCCTACCAGGCTAACGCAGACGTTGCTTGCAAAGAGCTCGCGGATCGGTTGCTTCTCAGCCCTCACTACGGTGAGCGTTGGGGCCGATGGTGGCTCGATCAAGCCCGTTATGCAGATAGCAATGGTTATTCGGTCGACGCGCCAAGAGACATTTGGAAGTATCGGGATTGGGTCGTTGCCGCTTTCCATCACGATATGCCGTTCGATCAGTTTACCATCGAGCAATTGGCAGGCGACCTACTCCCCAACGCGACTGACGACGAAAAAATCGCAACTGGATTTCACCGCAATACACCTATCAATCAGGAAGGGGGGATCGATCCTGAACAATACAGGATCGACAGCGTCTTTGATCGCGTAGCGACCACCGGAACCGTTTGGCTAGGGTTGACCGTCGGCTGCGCTCAGTGCCACGATCACAAGTTTGATCCTATCGAGCAAAAAGAGTACTACAGATTATTCGCCTTCTTCAACAACCAAGACGAGCCAAATTTAATCTTGTACGATCCCCAGCTCAACGCTTCGGAACTATTGACGGAACAGGTAGAACTGGAAAAGCTATTGTCCGAAGCCGTGACTGAATACCAGGATGCAACCAATGCCTGGGAAGAAGGGCTGACAGATGAGACAAGAAAAGGGTTATCCGACGACACGATCAAGGTTCTGGCAGTTCCGGTCGCCAAACGGAACGCTTCTCATAAACGTCGATTGTTTTTGGCTGGACCAGGAGCGATGGACGACGTATTCCGCAAGCGGTTTTCGCGATCCAAGGAACTGGAAAAGCTGCTGGCCAAGGGCATATCGACTATGGTGATGAAGGAAAGGGAAAAGCCTCGCAAAACCAACGTCTTTATCCAAGGTGATTTTACCCGTTTGGCTGACGAGGTGAAGTGCGGAACGCCGAGCGTTCTGCATCCGATGGAAAGCGACGCCGGAACGTTGAATCGTTTGGATTTAGCGCGTTGGTTGGTTTCCAAAAAGAATCCCCTTACCGCTCGCGTGATCGTCAACCGCGTTTGGCAGAACTACTTTGGTCGCGGTTTGGTCGAGACCGAAAACGACTTCGGATTGCAGAGCTCTCCGCCCAGCCATGGTGAGCTACTCGATTGGATGGCAGTCGATTTTATTGAGCGGGGGTGGAGCCTGAAAGAGCTTCATCGGCAAATCGTAATGTCCAAAACGTATCGTCAGTCCTCGGCTGAAAGACCTGATCTGCGCGACGTGGATCGCGGTAATTATCTATTGGCACGTCAACGAAGATTGCGACTGGATGGAGAGTTGGTTCGCGATATCGAGTTGGCCGCTTGTGGTCTGCTCTCGGACAAGCTGGGTGGCCCACCTGTTTTCCCGCCTATACCAGCTGGAGTGATGGAGCGCGCGCAGGTCAAACGGGAATGGAAAGTCAGTTCCGGCGAAGATCGATTCCGACGAGGGTTGTATACGTTCGTGTACCGGGCCAATCCCCCTCCCTCGCTCAATGTGTTCGATACCCCGGAAGGCAACAGTACTTGTACACGACGAATCCGCAGCAATACGCCACTTCAGGCGTTGACTCTGTTGAACGATTCCAGTTTCTTTGAGTTTGCAACTGCGTTGGCGAAAGTTATACAAGCAGACGGCCTCGAGGTCGCGTTCCGACGTTGTGTGGCCAGGCATCCTCGACCGGACGAAATCGAAGTATTGAAGACGTTGGAGCCCCTCAGTGCCGCCCGAGTCTTGCTCAATCTAGACGAAACTCTCACTCGCGAATAAGAACAACATGCCCAATCACAATCACTACCTACAAGCCGAAACACGTCGGCACTTTTTCAATCAATGCGGGGTTGGGGTCGGCGCCATCGCGCTATCGCATCTGATGACGGACTCGACCAGGGCCACGTACTTCGATGCGGATAGCAATCCTTTGGCACCCAAACCGCCTCATTTCCCTGCCCGCGCGAAGCGAATCATCTTTCTGTTCATGGCCGGAGGACCTTCGCAGTTGGATCTTTTCGATCACAAACCACAACTCAACGCGCTTAACGGCCAACCTATCCCGCAGAGCTTCATCGAGGGCAAGCGGTTTGCGTTCATGGATAGCAGCCACCGCGTCAACCTGCTGGGAAGCCGCAGGAAGTTCGAGCAACATGGCCAAACGGGCTCGTGGGTAAGCGACTTGCTTCCGTACACGGCCAAGATGGTGGACGAGTTGACCTTTATTCGCACTTGCAAAACCGACTTGTTCAATCACGCACCGGCCAAACTATTTATGAATACAGGTACTGGCCAATTTGGTCGCCCCAGCCTCGGGGCTTGGCTAACCTATGGACTGGGGAGTGAATGTACGGACTTGCCAGGCTTCGTGGTCCTCCAAAGTGGACCTCGCGGTCCACGCGGTGGAGCCATGCATTGGAGCAGTGGAATGTTGCCGACAACCTACCAAGGGGTACCGCTGCGAAACCAAGGTGAGCCGATTCTGAATTTGACGAATCCGGAGTCGATTTCTAACGCTCAACAAGTCGAAGTGCTCAAGGCTGTCCGCCAGCTTAATGCCAAACGGTTGCAGGATACTGGGGACGAGGAGATCTCGACCAGAATCAACGCTTATGAAATGGCTTATCGTATGCAAACCAGCGCGCCGGAGTTGATGGACACCAGCAATGAAACTGCGGAAACCATGTCCGCGTATGGCATCAAGGATCCGAAGGAATCGAGCTTTGCCCGAAACTGCTTGCTGGCTAGACGACTCGTCGAGCGAGGCGTTCGATTTGTGCAACTATATCACACCAATTGGGACCATCATGGCGGTGTTACCGAAAACCTGGAGGAACATTTGCCATCGATCAGTCGCGAGATCGATCAGCCCTCTTCGGCATTGGTACTCGATCTAAAGAAAAGGGGTCTGCTCGCCGATACGATTGTGGTCTGGGGGGGCGAGTTCGGTCGTACTCCCATGGGAGAGGTTCGCGAATCCACAGGCCGCAATCACCATATCGATGCATTTACGATGTGGTTTGCAGGGGGAGGCTTCAAGCCTGGAACGAGCTTTGGAGAGACCGACGAGTTCGGCTTCGGGCCGATCGACCATTCGGTGCATGTTCGAGACATTCACGCAACGCTCTTGCACCAACTGGGGCTCAATCACGAACGTCTCTCCGTCCGTTCACAAGGGCTTGATTTTCGATTGACCGGAGTACAGCCAGCCAGGGTCGTCCAAGAGATTCTGGCGTAACCTAGCCAGCTTTTTTGGCAAGCTCACATTGATTGAGCTTGTTGTATAAGGTTTTCAGACTGATGCCGAGCTCATCGGCGGCTGCCGGCTTGTTCCCTTTATGCCGACGAATTGCTTCCTGAACAGCGATGAGCTCCATCTCCTTGAGGCTTAACGGATTCGAAACGCTTTGGGTAGGACTGGCGGGCAAAGCAAGGGATCCGATTCCGGCCCTGCTAACGTGCATACAGGTGCTGGCTGACTTTACTTCGCGCCTCATCCGCTTGTCAACAAAATGCTTGGGCAAGTGTTCCGGCTGAATGGGAGGCATATCGCACAGAATGGTCGCATGCTCCACGACGTTGGCTAGCTCACGAACGTTTCCGGGCCAAGGATGTTGCTTCAAGGTCGTTATGGTCTCCTCATCAAACACCTCTTCGAGAGACGCATGTTCTGGGCGATGGCGCAAATACAAGTGGCGAGCTAATGGCATGACATCCTCCATGCGTTCTCGCAAAGCTGGCACATAGATCTCAAACGTATTGATGCGAAACATCAAGTCCTCTCGGAACGAGCCGGATTCGACCATCGTTTCGACGTCGCGGTGTGTTGCGCAGACGACGCGCACGTCCACATGAAAGGTTTGATTGTCGCCTACTCGGCGGATGTCCCCGCTTTCCAGGACGCGTAGCAATTTGGCTTGCATCGCCAGCGGCAATTCACCGATTTCATCGAGAAAGATGGTGCCACCATCGGCCACTTCGAACAAGCCCTCGCGTTGAGAATCCGCACCGGTGAACGCCCCTTTTTTGTGGCCAAAGAGTTCACTTTCGATCAAGTGTTCAGGCAGGGCACCACAATTGACAGCCACAAAGGCCTTGTTCTTGCGCAGGCTCTGATCATGGACCGCTCTAGCTACCAACTCCTTGCCACAACCGGTTTCGCCTCGTATGAGAACGGTGCTTTGGGTTGGAGCTACTTTGCGAATGAGCGTCAATACATCCTGCATCGGCTTGGAGCTACCAATGAGTTTCGGCGACGAGGGTTGCGCGGCATTGGTCGCGCGCTCCACGCATGCCGAGTGACGCTTTAGCTCGCGGCGGGCGGCGACGCGCTCCAGCAAGGATTGCAGTTCGGATAGTCGACACGGTTTGCTGATATAGTCGATTACGCCAAACCGGAGTGCGGCTACGGCGGACTCGAGCGACTGTTTGCCCGTTAATACGATCGCTTCGGTCGTCGGCGAAAGCGTAGCAGCCCGTTCGATTACCTGGATTCCACTTATGCCAGGCATGTCCAGATCGACGATCAGGCAATCAAAGGTTTCCCGTTCGAGCGCGGCCACAGCGGTGTAGCCATCGGGACATACGGTGACGCGATGCCCCAAATGAGGCAATTCCATTCGCATCAATTCCTGAAGCGATGGCTCGTCATCAGCGAATAAGATTGAGAGCTCTCTAGGCTGCGGCTTTTTCATTGGACTTGTCATGGGTGGCTGAATGAGCTGGTTGACTGGGAAGAATGACTTCGAATCGAGTACCGCGTTGAGGGCCGGCGCTTTTCGGCGTGATGCGACCCCCGTGATCGGCAATGATTCGACTGGTGATCGGCAGCCCTAGGCCTGTCCCTCGGCCATCGCGCCGCCGGGTGAAAAAGGGCTCAAAGAGATGCTGCAAGACCTCGTCGGTCATACCGCATCCATTGTCCTCGATCACCAAACGAACGTGGTCGCCCAGCTGTTCGAGGGTGAGCTCGACGCGACCATCGGATCGCATTGGATCGAGCGACTCCAGGGAATTGGTTAGCAAATTGAGCACGACTTGTTTCATCTCCTGCGGGCTAGCCCAAGCGATCGCCGGAACGGACTTGGGCTGGAAATCGATCTTCTTCGAACGAAACTGCCCCAGATGTCTTACCATATCTACGACGTCACCGACAATCTCATTCATGTCTACTGATTGCTTGCGTTGCTCAGTCCCAAGGCGTGAAAAATCGAGCAAGCGCTCGGTGATTCCTTTGCATCGGAAGGCTTCATCCTGAATGCGACGCAAATAGGTCCGGAGAGTATCGAGATCTACGCCTGATGTTTCTACATCATCCCTGTCCCCAGACGTAGATTCGGTCGGATGCAGGATACGATGGAGACGAGACTCCAACGCTTCGGCACTCCAAGCAATTGACGCGAGCGGATTGTTGATTTCGTGGGCGACCCCCGCTGCGAGGAAGCCTACGCTCGCCAATTGTTCATTCCGAATCACTTCCCGCGATCGTTCGTGCACCTGTTGATTGAGGTCTTGCTGTATGCTGAGGAAGCTCGCCGCTCCGAGGTTGATAGCGTCGGCAAGCTCCGATAGTTCGTCCTTGCTATCGATCAGAATGCGATGCGAGAAATCGCCGGAAGCCACACGTCGCGATCCGGCGAGGAGTTCTTTGAACGGTCGGATCACAGCGACGCGGGCATACCCGATCAATCCTACCAAAAGGAATGCCGCCAGGGTCGCGCTGCTCCAGGCCAACCCGATCCAAGTTCGGTAGCGAGAACGGACCTCTTCGCGAAAGCTGGCCATGCGTTTGGTCAGCAACGTTGGCAACAAATGGGCGAGATCCGAAAGACGCTCCAGATCTTGCAACTGTTCGATAGCGCTGGCCGGACGGCTGGTCTCCAACAGGTCTTCATGACGCATCGAGATCAAGTTCAACAATTCCTGAATCTCCGATGATTTCTCAAATTCGTCGGAACGATCCGACAGAAACGGATCATCGCGATCTGCGCGTTCGAGTCTGGATTTGTAACGTGCCAGGACCTCTCGTACACGATGAAGCTGTTCACGGAATTTTTGTTCGTTGGTCCAACCGCTAAAATCGGTCTGGAACGAAAACTCCATCGACTGGTTTAGGTTCAGCCGCCCGAAGCCTATGCGCAGTTCGTCGATGGCGCGGGTGAGTTCCGAGGTGAGTGGCATCTCAGAAGCGCGGCTGCTAAGGGTCGTGGCTAAATCGCGATACGCATACACACCGCGGAAGCTGCTGTAGCCCAGTACAGCAACCACAATTCCAAAGACAACCAACGAAATCAGCAGCTTTTTGCGGATTGTCGAGGTAGAGATCAACGGGATTCCCATGCCACTCCTCGGTACGAAGCTTGCGGATAATTATTCTGCGGTGGAGCAACCTGCTGTGGTACGACGCTGGGCTGACCTGCGGATGTCAGCTGAGCCAGATTTTCTAACTGATAGCCGTTGGTATTGGGAAACGTGAATTGCGTTTGGTCTTCTGGCGCGAGACCATTGACCACATAAGCGGCAATCGAAATCTCAATCTCCAGCAGATTGCCACCGGTGGCGAATAACTGCACCTTCACACTTCGCGGCAGAGAGGTTTGCACCGACGCATAATATTCGTGTTTGGACTGAAACGCTTTAGCAACCTCAATTCCGGTCGGGTCTCTCAAACGTATTTCGCGGCTGAATCCATACTTAGGATCCACCACCAAAGTGCGTGTGTAATCACCGATCGGACTTGGCTCGATCGTGCTGATCTCCAGCATTCCGTCAGGGCGTTTGATGGGCGGTTGCGTTGGCAGGTAAGGCATATCGCAAACGCCCAGGGCCTGAATAAGCCAGACGGGCGAAACGGGCAGAATCGGCCGATTGGGCTGAGCATCGAATTCGGCATGTCTTGCAAAGTACATGCTCTTCGCAAGGCCCTGACGAATCGCCATCCAGAACCCCTCGTCATTGCTACCGATGTCGACTCCCGCGATTCCTCCAGCGATGGTAGCGTTCATCCGAAAGCGTTTCTCCCTCGCCCAGGTCAAATTGGCGTTAATCGTCCGTTCCTTGTTGACATTAACTGTGACCGAGTTCGACTGGAGCGACTGAATGTTTCGAGAACGATTGAAGACTTCGGCCAATTGTTCGACGCTCGGATCCGCTTGGAACAAAGGAGAAGGCTGAAAGTCCGGAATCGTCCGCTTGGGCAAACACGTTGCCCCGCTCGTTACAAACATCAAGAGGAGCAGTGCTAAGCATTCCCGAGCTAAACGGCTCTTTGGACCTTCGTGAAACGATGTGCTGGTGCGTTGTTCAGGTTTCACGATAGAGCAATTCGACAAGTTTTTGTTGAAGGTATTCTGCGCGTTCTGGAGGAGGCATATGCACCGGGATCGAAAACTCGCGGCGCTCTGGTGTATAGGTCAACTGCAAGTGGGTCTGGATAGGATCGCATTCGGTAAACTGGGAATGTGCTGATTCGAGCTTCTCGGACAAAATCCGACGTCGCACTAATAGCACGGCTAGCAAATACGCCAGATCGCTCTCCTGGGGTAGTTCGCATAGACTTTCTAAGGCATCGAGCAAAACGTGACTTGGGGCCAAGGTGAGTTTGCCCTTTTGTTTTGCAGGCATTTGACTAATCCACCATCCGACCGACTTTTCGGGTGGCCCAACCCAGTGTTCTTTGCTGAAGTCTTGACGAGCGAGTTCGCTCCCCCGTTGCAAAACGACAGAATAGTAGCGTTCGCCGGGCTGGAAGAGGCGGTCCGCTTTGTGGCACTTTCGGGTAGTGCGTTGGATTGAGAATTCCTGCATCCTGAGACTTGTAGGAAATGCCGGTGGAAAAGTCCAGACGAATGCTCCGTCCTTCAGTTCAATGCGGAGACCTTCGGACTACTTTCCGTTCGTGAATGGTTCTGCTCGGCGTATCGGTTACTTTTTCCCGATTCGCATCGGAGCATTGGGAACGGTGATTTCGTGTTGAGAACCGTGCTCCTTACCGCGGGATGCAGCCGCCTCATCGTGTTGGCTGCGACCCATCCTGCTGAGCGTGGTTAGACGAATATTGCACTCCATTTCAAGCCACCTGGTGGCTGACGCGTGCACGATGAGTGTTCGGTGATGGATCAAGGCCCGCTCGCGAACCGTCGAGGCAACGTTGCTAACTGTCTCGCTTGGGTTGAATGACCGTGGGAGACCTTGGACGTATCCCTCTGCATAAGAAGCGCCGCTACCTCGCGAGTGTCCTCCAAATTGCAATTGAGCAGAAGTCGCAATGGTCAACAACAGTTCTCGATAGAGTGCGACTGCATTCCTTACGTCCGCAGTAGGGCCATAAAACCAAAAGAAAGTTCTATTGCTTTGACAAGAGGTATACCTTTGGGTCGTTGGAAGGATATGTTCTGTAACGTACAACGCCAGTTCTCGTTCCCAATGGCACGCCCGCCGTCCGTTTACGGGGCAAGCCATCCGAGTAAACTGGACTCGGTCGATATCTCCCTCATCCACGATATCTTCGCGGGTAAGATTGTTGCGAAGCATGAGACTCTGCATCATTCGAAGGGCATTGTGCTTTTCCGCTTCTGTACTCCCGTTATTGTTGGCTGTATTGTCCAACGCACGCAGCCGACGCAAAATCTTGTCAAACGCTTCTTGTGTTAGGTCTTGATCGTGTGTGCTCGAATATTCTTGGTCGCGTCGGTGCTTCGATTCGTTGCTAGATATGGAATTGGTCCAATAGCTGATAACGCGATAAAAATCATCATCGGCCGGGTTCCAGGTGTCGTGCACCACGTGATCGATCACTGTGCAAAAATGGCTGGATCGTTCACGTTCTCCAGCAATGTAAACGATGACAACGCCCAACGGCAACGCCGTACACTCAAAGGGTTGTTCTACATAATCGGTTTGTTTCCAGCCTTTTTCGGCCAAGTAGGTCGCGGCAATAGTGACCGGCACTCCACTGCGAGGGGACTTTTCGCATTGAGCGCCCAGTGCCGAATAGACGTCCCGGTAGGCAGTCCCGGTAGCTATGGCGACCGATCGGGTCACGCAGTCCCCTGTCAATCCAATAAACCCAGAGGCCGCGCGACCTCCATCGCTCCAAACAAAGTCCATTTCATTCTCTTCGGTTAGCGTTCCAAGATCCCTTGGTCCTCCGCCCAATCGAGGATAACTCGTAAGGCTTTTGGAGAGACCGTTTCTTCGATTTGATCATATTCCTCCGGCAAACCTGTTTGACACGTTTGCATCAAATGGTTGAGTCCCGGGATTACGACCATGCTAGCATCCAACTGCTGATTGCGTTCGACAGCTAGAAGTAGTTTTTCGCGATTGAGTTCCGGCAATATTTGTACATCGTTGCTCCCCCAAATCGCAAGTGTCGGGCACCGCATCAACATCCAATTGGTAGCAGGATTGTAGTTGAGGAAATACCTGAACCAAGGGGTCTTTAGCTGTTTGAATTGCGACTCGATTTGGCTCGTCAAGTCGGCTTTCAGATCCTCGGGATTGGCAGTGGGATTTTGAGCCTGGGCTATCTGCTTTAAGCCATCCCAGTTTTGCTTGATAGCCAACAGAATCTCCCGCTTCATGCTGGCATCATCGGCAAAGTACCCACCGGCGATATCCTGCAATTTCTGCTGCAACCGCATCGTGGCCGCGCGATCCGACCGGCTCATTCCCTGAAGCTCGGACATGCGATCGATCTGCGAGCTCAAAACTTCGCTTCCAGTGATCCCCGGCGGAGCGAGCAAAATCAAAAAGGCAATGTTGGGTTCCCAGGCAGCCGCCATGGGACCAACCAATCCCCCTTCGCTGTGCCCTAGGATTCCGATTTTGGAAGCGTCGAGCTCGGGTAGGGAACAGGCATACTTCCAGAGTGCTAGCGCATCCTCTGCAAAGTCCTTGGTTGTCGCATCTAGGAAATCTCCGGTGCTGGCCCCAACACCGCGGTCATCGTACCTCAGGGATGCCATTCCATTCTCGGCGAGGAAGTGGGCGATAACTTCAAAGGGCTTGTGTCGCCCGATTGTTTCGTTGCGATCCTGCGGCCCGCTGCCAGTGACCATGACGACCGCTGGAAACTTCCCAGATGGCTTACCCTCCGGTCGCTTTGGCAACGTAAGTGTTCCCGAAAGGCGTATCGTCTCGGGTTTCCCCGAAGTGCCCTGGCTCTTTTCCTTGACTTTTGGGATCGTCTTGATGAAAGCGTTTCCGTTCGTGACCTCAAACGCCCGTTCGATATAAGGCTTGGATTCGATCGACGAAGGTTCCTTGGTCTTGGTTGCGTCGTCCGCTAGAAGATTCATCACGAGGGTCAATGGCAACGGGCCTTGAATGAACTTACCATCCAATTGACTCCCTGTCTCATCGAGATTGGCCACGTACTTCGCACTGATCGTCGGGATGTCGAAGACCATTCTTCGGTCTTCATCGATCGAAGCTTGCGCTGGAATTCCGATTGCATTCTGTGACAACGAATCGAAAAGCACGCGAGGCGAGTCCGAGGTGCCAAACGGTGGTCGTGAATAGATTCGAATGCGGAAGTCCAGTTTTCGAACTGCGACGTCGAGCGTCCCGAGCCATACGGAGTCGGCCCCTAGGTTGGTCTGGTTTTCTTGGGTCAATGAGCCTGCCTTTTGCAAGGTCAACGAGGCCTCGTTCTTTCCCAAAGAGATGGTCCCTTCTACACTTTCCGAAGAAGTCTGTTTGCCGAGGAAGTTAGCCGTTGGTGAGGAAGCGTTTGAATTCTTGGCTGAAAATGACCATGTGCCATCCTCCCCGATCTGGAATTGCGGTAACGGAATCGCATCGGGCGACTGGTCAGGGCTGAGGATGCTCCCAGATACCGATCGGCCCTCTTTGCTCCTTTGGACTTGAACGATGATTCGCAGATGTTGCTTGGGCGATTCCATCCACCCAAGCCAGTTCTCCAAGGTCTCTTTCGATAGAACATCTTCCCCCTTCGAGGGATGGTGCCAAGCGGAAAGAATCAGAGTAGCCAGCCAGAACCAAAGAAGGAATTGAGGCAGAGGTTTTGAGGTACTCATAGGGAACGAATTCGCTGGATTGTAGCTGTTCGCGAAATGATTGGACGTCAGGTTTTGGAAGTCTTGCTTCGACTCTGGTATCAGCCGATAAAGTCTAAAGTATAGAGCAATTTCCCCGAACGCTTCAACCGACACGCAAGATCCAATCCCTTTTTCGCCGAAACCGTTTGCATGGGCGAGCATTGGCTTCTTTAGTTCGACTGTACTAAGCTCAGCTACAAGTCCTTTTTACCAGCCAGTCGAGCTGGTTGAGGCCTCAATCCCAGAACTCCTACAGTCGAATTACTGCGGGGCTGTCCAAGCACATCCGTACCGTTCGCAAACCGCACCTAAAATCATACGCATCGATCCTGGGGATAAGTTTTCTAGGGCGTCACTGATTCGAGTTCTTGCCTAGGTATTTCGAACAACTTGCCGCATGACCTTCACGGCGCTACCGTCAATCTCGAGAATGCCGCACACCGCTACTGCCGTGGCTTCACGGACTTCCAATAAATACCGTTTAAGATCCGGACCGGAATCTCGATCCAAGTCCCTTGTCAATGATTCCGCAGCCGATATCCGAAACCGGGGTTCGGCATCATCCAATTCAGCGCGAAGGGCCACTAGCGATTCGGGTACCTCGTC
>Ga0105049_10003120_pt1 | contig 19645 bp, 8 predicted proteins | sample MAT06_FD_78087 | JGI IMG/M metagenome (GOLD analysis project Ga0105049, IMG submission 78087) | Freshwater microbial communities from Lake Fryxell liftoff mats and glacier meltwater in Antarctica - MAT-06 | ecosystem: Environmental > Aquatic > Freshwater > Ice > Liftoff microbial mat | place...
ACGCTTTAACGCACTCTTTTTTGCCTACAACTTGCGTTTTCTTTGGTGTGTACAAGTTCTGTCTTTTTTAAAATTTCCTGAGATTTCTCCAGAAATTTTTCTTTTTCTTTTTTAGAGTAACCATTTAAGCGAATACAAAAGTCCGTTTCTCCTTCTCTTCCCCAACTAACCTTGTCAAAATCAAGAAGAATACCATCAGAATTTGTGTAAGAAGATAATAGCTGGTTGTATTCTTTTGCAACCTTAAAATCTATTCCTTCACCAATACTATAAAATGAAACAACCAAACTAAACAGGCTTGAATCTTGGATAATTGTAGGTGTACTCTTTTCTTGTTTTGGTTCTAATTCTTTTGATTTTTGGTTCATTTCAGGCGTTTTTGAAGGGTTCTCTTCAGCAGAATCAACGCCTGTTTTTGTGTTTGATGTTTGTTCTTGAGTAGCTCCTTTTTTACTGTCGCTAATTTCTTTGTTTCGGTTTGATTTGCAGCTTGACAAAATAATGATTGCTGAAATGATGAGGATAATACGATTCATGGAATGTATATTAAGTGAATGATGTAAGTGAATATTAAAGTGCATAAATCTCGCCATACTTCTGCTTGGCATAATTAATAAAATAGTTTGAATTTAAACTTTCTCCTGTTGCCGCGTTGCATATTTCTTTTGATGTGTTTAATCTGCCTTTAACATAGATATGAGATTTAAGCCATAATGAAATTTCAGAAAAGTCATTCTTGGCAATTTTATGTTCAAGATTTTCTATTTTTCTGCTGGCATGTTCATAAAATTGTGCAGCATATAAGCTTCCCAATGTGTATGTTGGAAAATATCCAAAACTACCATGTGCCCAATGAACGTCTTGTAAAATTCCTTTCACATCATTTTCAGGAATTACTCCAAGATACCTTAAATAAAGGTTATTCCAAATTTCAGGCAATTCATCCATATTAAAATCTTCTGAAAATAAAAGCTGTTCAATTTCAAATCTTATTATAATATGAAAATGATAGGTTAATTCGTCGGCATTTGTTCGAATTAAATCTTTTTTTACAGAATTAATTATTTTATAGAAATCATTTAAATGAATAGATTTTAAATTTTCTGGAAATAAATCTTGCAATTGTTTATAATTGTATTTCCAAAAGGAATAACCCCTTCCAATATGATTTTCCCAAAATCTTGATTGAGATTCATGAATGGATAGCGAAGCTGCTTCTGCTTCTGGCAATCCAAAAGTTTGTCCCTGCAAGCCTTGTTCATAAAGAGCGTGACCGCCTTCATGTAGGCAGCTCCATATCATTTCATTCAAATTATTTTCTTCAATTCGAGTTGTAATCCTAATATCTTTTTCTCCAATATTAATTGTAAAGGGATGTACAGAAATATCTTGCCTTCCGGCATTTAAATTAAAACCAATATTTTTTAATAAATCAATTCCAAAATCCCATTGTTTATCTTTTGAGAAGAATTTATTTGTTATTGAAGTATCTATTTTATTTTTATTATCTATTCGACTTAGAAGAGTTATTAATTCAGGTTTTAATGTATCAAATATTTCTTTTATTTCTGTTGATTTTAATCCGGTATCATATTCATCAAGAAAAACATCATATACATCCTTTTCCTTGTTGATAAAATTCGCTTCTTTCTTTTTTAATGCAATAAGATTTTTTAAAGCGGGAGCAAATATCATAAAATCATTTTTTCGCCTAGCTTCTTCCCATGATGTATATGAGTTTGAAATTGCAGTCGATAACTCCTCCACAAAATCTTTAGTTAAACATAATTTTCTTTGGATATCTCTTTTTGAAAGTCTAATGTTTAATTTTTGTGTTTCATTTAATAATTTATTATTTTCTAAATTATTTAATAAATCTACATAATAGTTGCTTATATATAACTCATGAATTATTCCTGAAATACTAGCAATTTGTCGCCCCCTTCCATTACTGCTTTCATTTGGCATACCAACTTCTTGGTCCCATTGCAACAAAGAAGATATTCCATTTAAATCAGCAATTTTTGAATTAAAAGCTAAATAGTCATCATAGGTGTATTTATTCATTTAGTTGATTTATAAATGTGAATTGAAACAATAGACCAAGAAATTATTAATAAAATTCCTCCAATTGGTGTAATTGGACCTAATATTTTTAACCAAGATAACTCGAAAATTATATTTAAACTTAACATGTAAATGGAAAAAGAAAATGCAATTATTCCAGCAATCATAAAATTCAGTGCTCTTTTCAATGCACTTAAATTAATTGTAGCATGCAAATTCGAAAGCGCAACTATTGCAACACTATGAATCAACTGAATATTTGCTGCTGTTTTTATAGAATTTACTTGTGCTTCTGGTAATATCTTTTGAAGATAGTGAGCTGCTAATGCAAGAATAGTTATTCCTGTTGCAGCAAAAATACTAGCAATTAGTAATTGGGTTTTTAAATTCATGAATTTAATTATTCAAATAAGCGATTACAGAGATTTCAACGTTTACACCTAATGGTAAACCTGCCACTGCGACAGTTTCTCTTGCTGGGAAATCGTCGCCAAAATAACTTCCGTAAACCTCATTAACTGTCTTAAAATACGACATATCTTTTAAGAATATTGTTGTTTTTACAACATTATTGAAATTGATACCTGCCTCTTTAAGAATAGCGCCTAGGTTTTTCATAACCATGATAGTTTCTTCAACCAAATTATCTTGAATAAGATTGCCTGTTTCAGGATGAATCGCAATCTGCCCGCTTACATACAGGAAATTGTTTACGCTAATAGCTTGATTGTATGGACCAATTGGAGCAGGAGCATTAGAAGTTCTTATTATTTTTTTCATTTTATCTAAAGTTTTAAAGCAAAAATAATGTAATTAGTTTGATTTTGATTTGTAACTTTTGCTTAGCACTTTAGTGTAATATTGCATTTATGCTTTTAGCCGCACATATACCCCCAATAATTTATGATGTAAGTATCATTTTGGGTCTAGCTATTGTGGTATTACTTGTATGTAATTATTTCAAAATTCACACTGTACTTGGCTTCTTAATCACTGGTGTTATAGCTGGGCCAGATGCACTTAATCTCGTAAAGGAGGCAAAAGACTTGTCCGTATTTGCCGAAATTGGAATTATCTTTCTTTTATTTAGTATAGGTATTGAGTTTTCTCTTAAAGATTTAATTAGAATAAGAAAGCAAGTCTTTATTGGTGGGGCAATTCAACTTTTTGCTACTACGCTAGTTATTACACTTTTAAGTTTTTATTTTGATGTTGGGTTAAAAGAATCAATATTTATCGGTTTATTATTTTCGTTAAGTTCTACTGCAATAGTATTAAAGGTATTGCAGGATATGGGAAGAATTCAAACTGCTCAAGGTAAAAGTACGATGGCTATTTTAATTTTTCAAGATATTGCCATCGTACCACTGATGCTTCTTACTCCTTACTTATCAAAAACTTCTTCTGGTTTTGATTTTAATTTTTTTCTAGTCATCTTAAAAGGAATTGTCACTGTGTTTATGGTGCTTTTTGTGGCTCGTGTTTTAATGCCAAAACTTCTTTATGCAGTTGCAAAGAGTAGATCAAGTGAATTATTTTTGCTAACCGTTTTGGTAGTTTGCTTATCAGTAGCGTGGCTTACCGCACAATTAGGACTGTCTTTATCTCTCGGTGCTTTTTTAGCTGGCTTAGTTATTTCTGAGTCTGAATATAGTCATGAGGTTTTTGGAACAATACTGCCATTTAGAGAGTTATTTACAAGTTTCTTTTTTATATCGATTGGGCTCTTGGTAGATTTAGATGTGATGTTTAAATTCTTTCCGATTATTGTTTTGGTTGCAATTAGTATTTTAATACTTAAGACAATTCTTGCTGGAGCAGCTCTTTTTATTACGGGTAGTAATTTGAGAATCGCCTTTTTATCAGGCTTATTTGTTAGTCAAGTAGGAGAGTTTTCTTTTATCTTAGCTGGCAATGGAATAAGCATGGGCGTTATAGGAAACACGAATTTTCAGTTATTTCTTTCTGTTTCCTTATTAACTATGGCAGCTACACCTTATATTATTCAAAATTCAGATAAGTTATCTGCTTTTATTAATAAGAGTTTAATGAACGAAACATTGAAAAAGAGATTTCCTTTATTAATTAAATCATCTATTGAATTAAATCAACCTGTAAATAAATTAAAAGATCACATTGTTTTAGTCGGTTACGGAGATGCTGGTAAGAATATTTCGAAAGTAATTAGCATGGCTAAAATCCCTTATGTAATAATTGATTCGGATCCCGAAGTGATTTTAGGTACAAGAACGAAAAAAAGAATTAATTCAATATTTGGAAATGCTACCAATCCATCAGTATTGAATCACGCGAATATTAAGGAAGCCCGTGTTGTAGTTGTTGCATTATCAAGTCCTTCAGAAATTAGAAACATCGTTCTTGCTGTAAAGAAAATAAATACAAGTGCTTTCATAATTACTACTACAAGGCGAATGAATGATTTATTAAAAATATTCGATGCTGGAGCAAATGATGTAATTAGCGAGCAGTTCGAAACCTCTGTAGAAGTTATTACTCGAGTTTTAGTTAAATATATGGTTTCAAGAAATGAAATTGACGACTTTATAGTAAAATTAAGAGGTCTAAATTATGAAATGATGCGTTCCATTCGTTATGAACATCAAGGACTGCAGGATTATAGACTCGAAATTTCTGATACTGAAATATTAACAATTAGAATTAAGAAGGAGTCTTCTTTAGTAGGTAAACAGTTATCAGAATTAAATTTGAGGGCAAACTGGGGTATTTCCGTGCTTGCGATTAAAAGATCTGGAAGTATTTTCGCAAACCCAGAACCTAATATCACATTAATCGAGAGTGATGTTTTGGTAATATTCGGAACGCATCAGTCTGTAGACAATTTTTCTAGAATATAAAGGGAAATTCTATAAAGTTAGATTTCAAGCTGAACAAGTGATTAAAAGCGGAGCATACATTGGTTATGTGAGCCTTTTAATTTTGAAGTATAACGGACAAAGGTGAGATTTTAGATTTTTCCTAAATCTTATTTCCCCGGAGGTTGTATCCCTTTCCTTTTAGCCATTTCTTCCAATTTCTGCTGGAATCCTGATACTTTTGTTGACTTCGGTTTTAATTTATTCAACTGAATCTGAGCATGAATCTTTTTATCGTCTACGAGTTTTGTAAATATGAATTGTTGTCCGAAAGTAATAATATTTGCTAAGAAATAATAGTAATTCAAACCGGATGCATAGCTGTTTAAAACGAATAAGAAAATAACAGGCATTAAATACATCATCCATTTTAATTGCGGCATTTGCGCATTTGTGCCAGAAAGTTGATTATTCATTCTGGTATAAACGATTGTAGAAATGGTCATTAACAGAGCAAATAGACTAACATGACTTCCATAAAAAGGAATTTCAAAAGGCAGAGTTAAAACTGAATCATAAGTGGATAAATCGTCAGCCCATAGAAATGCTTGTTGTCTTAATTCAATTGCATTGGGAAAGAAATTGAATAAGGCAAAAAGAATTGGAATCTGAAAAAGTAATGGAACACATCCTCCCAAGGGATTTACTCCTGCTTGTTTGTATAAGCTCATTACAGCTTGTTGTTTTTTTACAGCATCTTCATTTTCGTATTGCTTATTCAATTCATCTAATTCAGGTTTTAACACCCTCATTTTTGCTTGTGATAAATAGGAACGGTACTGAAATGGAAAAAGTAATAATTTAATTACTAATGTTAAAAGCAAGATGACAATACCATAGTTTAAATTATAATCATCAAGGAATTTAAATACGGGAATTACAATAAATTTATTTACAGCGCCAAAAATACCCCAACCTAGAGGAATCTGTTTTTGAAAATCATTTCCTACAGCCTTTAAAGTATTGAAATCATTCGGTCCAAAATAGAAATTGAAACGGATTGATTTATCTTTAGTTTGATCAAATGGAATGTCAAAATTTGCAGATAAATCCTTAGTGTTTTTTTCAGAATTACTAATTTTGGTTTCAATAGCAGCATTGGCGTTAAAATTTTTATCTGCAATAATTCCAGCGCTAAAAAATTGTTGTTTAAATGCAACCCATTTTGTTGTTCCCTCTATAAGTATTTTTTCATTGGATAATGGATTTATATTATCCACATCAATATTTTCATCCTTAGTATAATTGTAACAAATTGTAGTATTATTTCTTTCATTTTCAAGACTTTTCTCCTGCCTTTTGGCAGAGATTGCCCAATTAAAATTAATTTTTTCGGAAGTTTTATTGAATGCAGATTCAATACCATTTAATAATATAGTTGTTCTAATTAAATATGAATTATTAGCCAGTTCATAGTTAATTTTTATTACATTATTGTCATTAGATTTCGCTTCAAGAACAATTAAATTCTTTTTAAATGACACTAAAGAAAAGTAGATATCACTAGTATTTACATTTCCTGATTTTAGAGGCAAAAGCAAATTTTGAACTGCAGAGTCAGATTCAAATAGAATAACTGGTTTTTTATCCCAAGTTTTATATTTTTTTAGTTCTACATAGTTTATTGAAGCACCTTTTAAATTAATTCTTGTTTTTATTAATTCATTTTCAAGAATAACTATGCTGTCTTTAAGTTCAGATGTATTAGAAAAATCTTTTAATTTTAAATTTTTACTAAGCTCTGCTAATGAATCATTATTAATTGAGGAGCTATCATTTTTTTCGAGAGATGCGGCAGTTATACTATCAGATTGATTTTTTACCTTTTTTAATGAATCTGCAACAAATTCATTCCGCATTTTTTCAAGCGTTTCTTTATCTGGTTGATTTAAGTATACAGCACCAATTAATATGAGACCTATCAATAGAAGTCCGAGAAGTGAATTACGATCCATGTTTTAAAAATGGCTGCAAATATAGATTTTATTCACGTGTAAATTGTTTTTTGATAAAGCAATCTAATGAGGTTACATGTTTTGTAAGAAATGTTCTAAATTCTCATATTTTACGACGTAATTCTTAAGCGCCTTAGCTGATTCATGTTTGAAGTTAATGAATAAAAATTTGTAAGTATCATAAAATCAATATGTAAGGTAGTGATATCTTTTTTCATGAAAAATTATTTTGTGAGAAAGATTTGAATATTTTTGTTCACATAACTAAGATTGTTGTCAGATACACGCACTTAACAAATCCATAATAATTATGAAACACTTTACAAGCTTCCAATTTCAGTTTGCTTTCATCCTACTTCTGCTTCTACCAGTGGCAGTTTCGGCACAAAACAAATCAAACGGGGATTCTAAACCAGCCCCTTATCCGGTTTTAAACTCTACCGGAAATTCAGTACTAGATAAGCAAGCTTATGAAAAAGCTGTTGAAGAATGGAATGCTGTTGAATTGAAACGCAATCAAGAATTGAAAAAAGTTCAAAACTCTCCTTTATCAGGAGATATAAAGAATGATGCTACAATTTCTAAGAACATTGAAAGAAAAGCGTCTTTATCAAGTGCAAACGAAGCGCAAGAAAAATCTACTTCAATCATAAGACAAACAACAATTATCGATTTGCCAGGATATCCAAAATATGTGCGCACTGGTAATGATGATTTGGATGAAAAAAATTACCAACAGAATAAAGCAAAATGGATTCAAGAGAACCCTGCGGCTTTTGAGAAATATTTAAAGGAACTTCGTCAACAGAATCCTTCAACGCTTAAAAGAATTGATCATTCAAATTCTTCTAAATAGTCCTACTCATATATATGTATATCCAAATAAAAAAAATGAAAAAGATTTACTCGCTTCTTACACTCATCACATTGTTTTTGGGCTCGTTGAGTTCTCCGCTCTTTAGTCAGTGCGCAAACAATAACGACTTATTTACATTTGCAAGTGTTCCAACAATAGTAGGTGCATCATCTGGTGCTCAATTAGGTTGTATCTTCCCAGGAGAATTTGTTCGATTTTCTGGCTTGCAAGCAGGTTCAACTTATAGAATCTCCGCTTGCGGCAGCAATGCTGGATTAGACACTAGGTTAACAATTTATCCATCTGCTGGGGGAGCAGCGGCAGGTTTCAATGATGATTTTTGTGGTTTAGCCTCAAGAATTGATTTTACGCCAACTGCTACTGGTTCTTATGATGTATTATTAGATGAAACAGGACCAGGCAATACTTGTATATCAAATACAAATCAATGCGGTCAAATTGTAATTACTTTAATTGGAACTGGAGCAGGGTTTGGTTACTGCACACCAACCTATACTGCTGGAACTTCTGGTGGAGACTTTATTAATGGAGTGAGCCTTGGTTCAATTAATAATCAAAACTCAGGTTCTACTGGAGGCGCAGCCTATACCTTCTTTTCTAATTTAAGCACAAATCTTAACTTTAATACAAGTTATACACTAAGCATTAGAAATAATCCAACCTTTCAAGAGAGAGTTGCCGCTTGGATTGATTATAATGGAGACAATACTTTTACATCTGATGAAAGACTTGGACAAATTATTCTTTCCCCTAATCAATTAGGTACAATTACTTTTACAACGCCTGCAACGGGCGCTGCCGGTGCTACAAGACTTAGAGTTCGTCAAGTTTTCACAATACCTTCGGGTTCATTCATTGAGCCTTGTGGAAGTGCTACATTAGGCGAAACAGAAGATTATGTTATTGTATTGCCTTCTGATCCTCAAGGTCCTCAAGTTGGAGATAGTTTCGCAACAACTTGTGGTATTGGTAACGCAATTCCAGATAATGCTTGTCCAAACGCTTCACTTACGTCTATTACTGTTAGTGGTCTTGCAAATTTGGGCACTACCAAAGAACTTAAATCTGTAGAATTAATAATTACTCATCCTATGGCTGCAGATTTAGATTTATTTCTTGAATCTCCTACAGGTGTTGTAGTTTTATTGTCAAGTGATAATGGTGGTTCTGGTGCCAATTATGGTGCTTATACATTAGGAGATTGTTCTCAAACTGCGCTCTTTAGAATGAATGCTTCAACTGCAATAGCAGGTTCTACAGCTCCATTTATTGGTTCATTTATTCCTGAGGGAAATTTAAACGATTTCAACGCAAATATTAATCCTAACGGAATTTGGAAGCTTCGCGCTTGCGATGATTTTGCTGGTGATATTGGAACTGTTCAGCTTTTTAGATTAAACTTTGGAGACGTTACAAGCGAACTTCCTTCTTGCGCATCTAATTTCAATATTTCAAATGGTGCAACGAATCAACCAACAAATGCAACAATTTCATGGTCAGCAGGAACAGGTTCTCCAACTTCATATGATGTTTATTTTGGAACTGACGCCAATCCTAATTTAGTTTCTAATAATCAAGTTGGAACTACATTTGATCCAGGAACATTAACTCCTTCAGAAACTTATTTTTATTCAATTGTCCCATCGAACTTTATCGGAGATGCAATTGGTTGTGAAATAAGATCTTTCACAGTTGCTGCTCCAAATGTTGGTATTTTGATGAGCAATGGAACTGTTTCAGCATGCTCAGGTAATTTCTACGATAGTGGTTCTAATATTTCTAATTACTCAAATGATGAATCATTTGTTTTAACAATAAGTCCTTCATCACCTGCAAGTGCAGTTCAAGTTGATTTTTCAACTTTTGTTTTAGCAGATGGAGACTTATTAACGGTTTATGACGGTTCGAATATTAATGCTACTTCTTTAGGTGTTTTTACTTCATCAAATATTCCCAACATTTTAACTGCAACAAATATTGAAGGAACATTGACTTTCTCTTTTGCTTCTGATAATATTTTAAATGCAGCTGGATGGGAAGCTGCTGTTGCATGTGTTCCTTTAAATTTGGTACCAGGATGTATTACTAATTTGTCTCCTGCATTAAATGCAACAAACGTAGATATCAATGCTAATATTTCTTGGTCAGCAAGTACTGGTAATCCAACATCTTATGATGTATTTTTTGGAATTATAGCGAACCCTGCACTTGCAGGTAACGTTGCAACAACCTCATTTGAGCCAGGTGAATTATTACCATCAACTACTTACTTTTATAGAATTGCTCCTGTAAATGTAAATGGTTCAAATCCTGATTGTAATGTTGTTTCATTTACAACTGCGGCTGCAGTTCTAACTTCAATTACAATTGCAGATGCGGATCAAACAATCTGTTCGGGAACTTTTACTGATACAGGCGATTTAAATGGTGATTATCAAAATGATGAAGATCAGGTTATCACATTTACTCCTGATGTTGCCAACAATCTTATTTCTGTAACTTTCAACGAATTCACAGTAGAAGATGGATTTGATTTCTTAACAGTATATAATGGTAGTTCCACATCAGCTCCTGTTTTGGCTATTTTAACGGGTAATATTACTACGCCAGTTACCTTTTTATCGGATGCGGTTAACGGCGCATTAACTTTTCAATTTGTTTCTGATTTTCAAAATACAAATACTGGTTGGAGTGCTGCAATTAATTGCGTACCAAATACAGTAGTGCCGCCATGTGCAACTAATTTATCACCTGTTAATTTAGCTGCAAATCAAAGTGTAAATGTTGGATTTGCATGGGAATCAGGAGGAGGAGCACCAACTGGTTATGACTTATATATTGGAACAGCATCTGACGCCTTAGTACTTGTAGCTTCTGATTTAACAGATACACAATATTCACCATTAGTTGCATTTAATGTCAATACAACTTATTTCTGGCAAGTTGTTCCTTCTAATCAAAATGGTCCTTCTACAGGATGTCAAGTTAATAGCTTTACAACCGCGGGAACTCAAACTACCGATGTTGTCATAACTAATGGCACCGCTACTGTTTGTTCTGGAGTATTTACTGATTCTGGAGGACAAACTGGAGGATATGCAAATGATGAACAGTTTATTTTTACAATTTTCCCTGCAACTTCTGGAAGCGTAGTTCAGCTTGATTTTACTCAATTTGATTTAGATCCAAGTACTCCTGATGGAATGGTTATAATTAATGGTTCTGATCCTTTCTTTGGAAATATTATTGGCATTTTTTCAGGTACAACAGAACCCACAACTATTACTTCTTCTGCACCTGATGGAGCTTTAACAGTAATCTTTACCTCTGACCCGACAATTACTGCAAACGGTTGGGCTGCAACTATTAGCTGTGTTGATGCGAATGCTGCTCCATTATGTCTTCTTGATGTTGTTCCTTTTAATGGAGCCATTGATCAAACACTGATAACAGAACTATCGTGGAATCCAAATACGCAAGGTGGTATTCCTACTGCCTATGATGTATATTTTGGAGAAGATGCCTTTGATTTACCTTTAGTCTCAAATGATCAAGTGGGTGAAACATATTCACCAGTAGGTCTTGCAACTGGAACTCAGTACTTTTGGCAAATTATACCTTCAAATGCAAATGGAGAGGCTACTTTTTGCGCAATTAATACGTTCACCACTGCCCAAGATGTAATTGTTACTGATGTAATAATGGCGAATGATACGGCCTACACTTGTGGTGGTAATTTTTATGATTCAGGAGGACTAAACGGAGATTATGCTGTTGGCGAAAACTTTACTCAAGTTATTTGCCCAACTACACCGAACACTGCAATACAAGTTACGTTTAATAGCTTTAGTGTGGAACCTGCTGATGACGCAACAGAACCTTATGATGCCTTGAGCATATACAGTGGCATGAACGCAACAGGAACTGCTTTTATCAATCCTGCAAATGGGAATGAGTTCTTTTACGGATTAAATCAAGATATAGGTTCTTTCATTTCTTCTTCAACTGATGGATGTTTAACATTTGTGTTTTTCTCGGATATTTTCACATTTGATGGTTGGGATGCATCCATTTCATGTGTATCTGTTGCTGATTCTGCAACATGTGCTTCTGCTGTTTCTCCAGTTAATGCCTCTACTAACTTAACAACATTAACTGATTTATCCTGGTCTGCTGGTTCTGGAATAACAGTTGGTTATGATGTATTCTTTGGAACTGACCCTGACGCTTTAATAGAAGTTGGAACAAATGTTACCACAACTTCTTTTGATCTGCCTGTCTTAGATGTCAATACAACTTATTACTACCAAGTAGTTCCATATAATAACGCTGGTTCTGCAGTAGGTTGTACCGTTAATTCATTTACAACATCTCCTTCAATTGATATTATTATGGAAGATGCAGTTACAGTAACTACTTGTGCTGCGAATTTCTATGATATGGGCGGACCTAATGGAAACTATTCAGACGATGCTGATCAAACTTTAACACTATTGCCAAGTACTGCAAATTCAGCAGTGCAAGTGAATTTTAATTCGTTCAGTGCTGAAAATGGTTTTGACTTCTTAACTATATATGATGGTCCAGATAATACTTTCCCCGAAATCGCTGGCTCACCTTTTACTAACTTAAATAGTCCTGGCATAGTTACTTCTTCTGATCCTTCTGGAGCGCTGACTTTCAATTTTACTTCTGACGGCTCTGCTGTTCGTTTCGGATGGGATGCTGACGTAACTTGTGTTTTGGTTGGAATTCCTGCCGAATGCGCTATCAATTTTTCACCAGCAGATTTAGCAACTGATGTGGCAACTACTTCAAGTTTGTCATGGTCCGCAGGTCCTGTTCTTACATTAACTTATGATGTTTACTACGGAACTGATGCAAATAGCATGGCATTAGTTTCTAATAATCAAACTGGAACTTCTTTTGTTCCAACAGTAATTGCTCCCGGTATTACATATTTCTGGACTGTTATTCCTTCGAATACAGAAGGTGCTCCATTAGGTTGCGATACATTATCATTTACAGTTGCAAACGAATTATCTTATTGTGTTGCGGAGCATGGTGGAGTTGTCACATTAGAGTGCGGAACAGGTCAAGAGTTTATATCAAATGCGAATATTGGAACAATTAATAACCCTTCAACTTGCGTTAATGCTCCAGCTTATACTGACTATACTTCTTTAAGTACAACTGTTATTCAAGGCACTGATGTACCTGTTAACTTTACTATTGGAAATTACTTTACAACCGACAGAGTTATTGTTTGGGCAGACTGGAATCAAGATGGTGACTTTTTGGATGTAAGCGAATTAAGTGGTAATTTCTTAACACCAGGAGCTGGAACAATATCAGGTAACATTACTGTTCCGGCAGGTGCAACATTAGGATCTACAAGATTAAGAGCTAGATTATTTTACGGAACTCCTACAGCTTTCGAGCCTTGTGGTATTCCTTCAAATGGGTATGGCGAAACTGAAGATTATACAGTAATTGTTGAAGCTTTAACTGAACCTCCTCTTTGTGCGACAAATCTTAATCCTGCTAATTTAGCAACTGATGTTTCTTCGAATCAATTAGTATTAACTTGGACAAATGGCGGAGCTGCTGCAACTTATGATGTATTCTTCGGAACTGATCCAGATGCTTTAGTTCTTGCTTCTGATAACCAAGTTGGAACAACATTTAATCCAGGAACTTTGGACTTAAATTCAACTTATTACTGGCAAGTAGTTCCAACAAATGCTATTGGAACAAACACGGATTGTCCTGTTACAAGCTTCTCTACCAGCGGTTCTATTGATATTATAATGGAAGACGGCATTACAGTTACGACTTGTGCTGCAAATTTCTATGATATGGGCGGAGTAGCAGGTAATTATGAAGATGATGTTAACCAAACACTTACAATAACACCTAGTACTGCTAATTCTGCTATTCAAGTAATTTTTAACACTTTTAATTCTGAAGCAACTTGGGATGGGATTTATGTTTATGATGGTCCTGATATTAATTCGCCTTTAATTGCATCAGCTAACCCAGCTGGCAACGCATTTGGTCCTTTAACACAACCTGGTGCTTTCTGGGGAACAGTAATACCAGGTCCTTTTACTTCTTCGCACCCATCAGGGGCATTAACGTTTGTTTTTTTATCTGATGATTCAGGAATTCGTTTTGGTTGGGATGCCGATGTTAGTTGTTTACTATCTGGTATACCAGCTGAGTGTGCAACCAATTATTCACCAGCAGATTTAGCAACTGGAGTTTCAACTACTACAAACCTTTCTTGGTCTGCTGGACCAAACATAACAACAAGTTATGATGTATATTATGGAACTGATGTGAACAACATGGCATTAGTTTCTGACAACCAAACTGGAACTTCTTTTATCCCTCCAACAGTTGCTCCTGGCATTACTTATTTCTGGACTGTGATACCTTCTAATGCTACTGGTCCTGCAGTTGGTTGCGATACTTTATCATTTACAGTTGCAAACGAAGTTTCATATTGCATTGCTGAGCATGGTGCTCCGGCAACTTTAGCATGCGGAACAGGTCAAGAGTTTATTTCAAACGTGAATATTGGAACTATTAATAATCCATCTGCTTGCGTTAATGCTCCAGCCTATACTGATTACACCTCTATTAGCACTACTGTAATTCAGGGTACTTTGGTGCCCTCTACTTTCACTATTTCTAATTTCTTTACAACTGACCGAGTTATGGTTTGGGTGGATTGGAATCAAGATGGCGATTTTACCGATGTAGGTGAGTTAAGCGGTACTTTCTTAACCCCAGGAGCTGGAACTCTTGGAGGTGATATTGTCGTTCCCGCAGGTGCTACTCTGGGTTCCACAAGATTGAGAGCTAGATTATTTTTCGGTACTCCTACTGCTTTTAATCCTTGTGGATTACCTTCAAATGGTTGGGGTGAAACGGAAGACTACACAGTAATTGTTGAAACTTTAACTAATGTTCCATTATGTGCTACAAATTTAGTTCCTGCTAATTTAGCAACAGAGGTTTCTGCTAATCAAGTGGTATTAACTTGGACAAATGGTGGAGCTGCTGCGACTTATGATGTATTCTTTGGAACTGATCCTGATGCTTTAGTTTTGGTATCCGATGATCAAATAGGTACAACATTTAATCCTGGAACGCTGGACTTAAATTCTACTTACTACTGGCAAATTGTTCCAACAAATACTATTGGAACAAATAACAACTGTGCTGTAACGAGTTTCACCACTAGCGGTTCTGTCGATATTATTATGGCAAACGGAATAACAGTTACAACATGTGCTGCTAATTTCTATGATATGGGTGGACCTGGAGGAACTGAAACAACAAGTTTTGCTACACCAATTCCAGCCGGTAATTACTCTAATAGTGTTAATCAAACGTTGACTATTCAGCCAAGTACTGCGAACTCTTCCATTCAAGTTAATTTCAACTTGTTTAACTTAGAGAACAACTGGGATTTCTTAAGAATCTACAATGGCCCAGATAATACTTTCCCTCAAATACCTGGTTCGCCGTTTACTAACTTAAACAATCCAGGACAAATTACTTCTTCTCATCCTTCGGGTGCACTAACATTTAACTTTACTTCAGACGGAACTGGAACAAGGTTAGGTTGGGATGCAGATGTAATTTGTATTAGTGCATTGGATCCTCCTAGTTGCGTAACTTATATTACTGGGCCTATTGATGGTGCAATTGATGTTTGTGTTAATGAAACTGGTTTTTCATGGGTAAGCGGACCAGGAACTCCTGCTGTTTCATATGATGTGTACTTAGATTTAGGGGGTGGTCTTCAATTATTATCACCAGCTCAAACAACAACATCTTTTGACCCAGGATTGTTAGCACCGAATACTACTTATGCATATCAAGTAGTTGCCATTAATGCCAATGGTTCTGCGGTAGATTGTCCAGTAATAACCTTTACAACAGGAACTTGCCTTAACTATTGTGATGCAACAACTACTACTTGTGACGAGTTCATAAGTAACGTTGAATTTGGTTCTATCAACAATCCTACAGCTTGTACACCTGGTGGCTACGCTGATTTTACCAGCTTATCTACTAACTTATACGTTGGCTCGGGACAACCAATTACGATTTCTAACGGCCCTCCTGTATATACTGCTGACCAATGCGGTATTTGGGTAGACTGGAATCAAGACGGAGATTTTGGTGATGCAAATGAGACAATAACACCTATTGTTGGAAGTCCAGGAACGGGACCTTATTCTGCTATAATTATTCCTCCAGTTGATGCTTTGTTAGGTCCAACCCGAATGAGAATAAGAATTACATGGACGGGTGCGGTATTGCCTTGTGGTAACACTGCTTTCGGTGAAGTTGAAGATTACACAGTTGTTGTTAATCCAGCATTAGCTTGTCCTTTCCCTAATAACATCACTTTAAGTGAAACCTCCACAACTAGTACTGTTGTATCTTGGGATTCTCAACCAAGTGCGATTCAGTATTTGTTAAGATACAAATTGGTAAGTGAGCCAACTTCGGTATCTACTTGGACTGTTCCTCAGCAAATTGATGCTCCTTTAGTATTCTCTTTCTTACAAGGTTTAGTGACTTGTGAAGATTACGTATTACAAATTGCGAGTGTTTGTGATGATGGTAGCGGTTTCCCTCCTCCTCCAGGCGGTGGTATTGCATTAGACACGGTTTATTCTTCTGATATTTTATTCGGAACTGGTTGTATTGAATGTACTCCCGATATGACTTTAGAAAATGAAATATGTCCTGCAGATGCTAATGGCACTTGTTTAACTGCTCAACCAATTACTTGTGGAGAGACTATTTGTGCTACTACTTTTTGGAATGGAACAAACAGAGATTTGGATTGGTATAGTTTTACAGTGCCAACTTCTGGACTTTACAGTCTTAATGTTGTTACTGATTTCATTGGATTACTTCAAATATTGAATGTCGATAATTGTAGCAGTCCTGTAGTGATTAGTCAAGGTAATTACGATGCAAGTAGCATATTTACACTCGCATCAACATTAACTCCAGGTAACTACGCGGTGATTTTAGCGCCTTCATTCACTCAGCCAAATATTACTTGTGATGGTTTCAACCAATATACAATTACTTTATCTGGTTCAAATGCTGAGATTGCTCCAGTAGATCCAGTTTGTGAGACTACTGCTCCGTTTAACTTATTTGCAATTCCTTCGGGAGGAACATGGTCTGGAACTGGAATTACAAGTGCTGCTAATGGTACATTTGATCCTTCGGTTTCTGGAATTGGTTCTTTCGTGATTACTTATAATTCTACTGCAAACGGATGTGCTAGTTCTGATACTTTAACTATAGTAGTTTCAGGTTCTACTAATACAGCACCCGTGCAGCCTACAGGTTCTGATACTATTTGTATTGGCGCAGCTGCAACTGTTTATAATGTTACTCCTCTAACTGGTATTACAAATTATGTTTGGGTACTTACTCCAACAGAGGCTGGAACTATAACAGGGACAACAGCTACTGCTACAGTAGTTTGGTCTCCAACATTCACAGGAACAGCTTCAATTGTTGTGGCTGCAAATAGTTCATGTGGATTGAGTGATTTCTCAAGTTCATTGAATATTGAAGTTGCTCCGATAGCTAGCACTCCTGTTGCGATTGTTGGTTCTCTTACATCATGTTCAATTTCTGAAATTTACAGCGTTGCTGCATCTACAGGTGTTACAGTAGAGTGGACAATTTCTCCAACATCTGCTGCAACCTTAGTTGCTGGTGCAAATTCAGTAACTGTAAATTGGGCGGCTGGATTTATTGGAAATGCGACACTATCTGCCGTTAATACTAACTTCTGCGGAACAAGTGTAGCGCAAACATTATCAATAAACGTTCTAGGTTCTCCTTTCGCTGATTTTGTAGGACTTGCTGCTAGCTATTGTACTTCAGAGGAACCAGCTATTTTGACGGGAATTCCTTCAGGTGGATATTTCTCTAGTGTTCCTGCTGGTGCGGTTACTGGAAACGTATTTAATCCTAACACATTAGCTGCTGGTACTTTTTTAATTAGCTACACAGTTGAAGTGGATGGCTGTTTAGGAACAAATACGCAATCTGTTGCTGTTGTTTCTGGAGTGCCAGCTACCTTGAATATTTCTCCTGCTACTGTTTGTAATAACAGCGCTGAAATTGTATTAGCTGGAACAGGTTCTCCTGTGGGCGGCGTATTTGGTGGTCTTGGTGTAGTGAGTGGTGTTTTCTTCCCTTCTCAAGTTACTCCAAGTCCAATTACAATTACTTATACTATTCAGGGTGGAGCTGGCGAGTGTCCAGGTTTTGCTTCTCAAGTAATACAAGTGAATCCTTCGCCAGTAATTAATCTTGTTGGACTTGCTTCTACTTATTGTTTAAACTCTGATGCTGTTGTTCTTGAAGGCTTCCCTGCCTTAGGCACATTCAGTGGATCTGGTGTAGCTGCTGGAATATTTACAGCGGCAGATGCAGGATTAGGAACTCATGTATTAACTTACTCTTTCGATAATGGAACATGTATTGGACAAGATCAAGTAACGGTTGCAGTAACTCCAAACATTTCGGTTAATTTTGCTGGTGTACCAAGTACTATTTGTTCTAATGCAAATGAGATTACATTATCTAGCAGTCCTTCTGGAGCTGTTTTTAGTGGTCCTGGTGTTAATGGAAATAAGTTTGATCCACAAGTAGCTGGTGTTGGAGCACATACAATTACTGCTATTTTAACGCAAGGTACTTGTGTTGCTACAGCAACAACTGTAATAAACGTAGTGCCTTCTCCAATTGCTAGTTTCAATTACAGCTTAAATGGAGCAACAGTAACTATAATTAATTCATCTATTAATGCTACTTCTTGGAATTGGGCATTCGGTGACGGAGGAACAAGTACTCTAGAGAATCCTTCTCACACTTATTTAACAAATGGCAATTTTGTAATTACATTAATTGCGTCTGGTAGCAATGTAAATTGTAATCCTGATACATTAAGTGTTCCTATTGGATTGTCTGTTGGAATTGGTTCTATTGATGGAATGGATATGGTTCAATTATATCCAAACCCAACAAGTGGAGATGTCAATTTGAGTTTAAATTCATTGAATGCTCAATCATTTGAAATTAGAATTACGGATGCAACTGGTAGATTGATTGCGAATGAAGCTACAACTAACTTCCTCGGTAAATTCAATAGAGTTTATGACTTAAGTGATAAAGCAAGAGGTGTTTATTTCTTCACTATCACATCTGAAAAAGGTGCCATGAACTTTAGAGTAGTGCGCAACTAATTTTAGAAAGCAATAATTACGAAAGCCGGTTTGAGATTTACTCAGACCGGCTTTTTTTTGGTGTTTTAGGAATGTTAATTCATACTCGGTTGCATATCCCGAATGACAGTTGATGGACGTGTTAAAATCTAAATATAGGATTGTTAATTGCAGAGTAAAATCTGAAGGAAGAGCTTACGAACAAAAACTTTACATAAGTAGGTATTAAGTGGTTGGTGTTGCCTAAGAAACAGAAGTCTATTATAGCAAGATACCTAGATGCGAAAATAAAGAGGCTGCATTTTAAAAAGCGAATGAACTTTCCCTGAGAGCTCTCTTTGTTTACTTCATGCATTATGGTCGAGTGCCAAAGAAACAAGGAGGTAATGCAAGAATTGCTGGCAGTCGCTGTTTGAAATAGGGAAGCGAAATTCATCACTTTATAATACGGAGGAAAAGTAATTAAAATGATTCATCAGCAAAATACCTAAATTGCGGCTTCTTGGTTTAGTGACTGTGCATCATAGTAATTTATCTTTTTTTAGAATTATTCGATTAAGTTTGTCT
>Ga0105049_10003122_pt1 | contig 19634 bp, 23 predicted proteins | sample MAT06_FD_78087 | JGI IMG/M metagenome (GOLD analysis project Ga0105049, IMG submission 78087) | Freshwater microbial communities from Lake Fryxell liftoff mats and glacier meltwater in Antarctica - MAT-06 | ecosystem: Environmental > Aquatic > Freshwater > Ice > Liftoff microbial mat | place...
CGTCGCTGCCGGTGCTTGCGAGTATTTCTGAGCGGCGCTTGAACAAGCTGCTCGACCCGGCCACCAACGACGGCTTGCCGGCATTTTTAACCGGCAACGAAGATGCCACCGACTCGGGCCTGATGATCACCCAGTACACCGCCGCTGCGCTGGTCAATGATCTCGCCACGCGCGCTCATCCGGCTTGCGTGTACAGCATTCCAACCAGCGCCAATGCCGAAGACCATGTCTCCATGGGCGCCAATGAAGCACGCCATGTGTTGGACATGACCACCGAGCTGGCCTACGTGATCGCACTTGAATGGCTGACAGCTGGGCAGGCGCTGGACTATCGGCGACACATGCTCAACGCGGCGCGGCGCATGGCGGCGCGCGGAGATTTAGCCGAGGCGATCAGCAAGATCGAACAGGCGCCGCCCGTCGGCGCGCCGAGCCGCGCGCAATTTGAACGCGAAGTGGGCGAGCTAATTGCGGCGCTTGCACGCTGTTCGGAGTTTCATCCCGGTGCGCGCTCGCTTGAGCTTCTGGCGATGTTGCGCGAACACGTCGAATTTATTGATCGCGATCGCGCGCTGGATGGCGATGTGCGCCGCGTCACCGAACTGGTCGAGCAGTTGCTTAAGTAATGGCATTTGCCACGCTGAACGGCGTGCGCCTGCACTACCAGGTTTCAGGCGCCGGACCCAGTTTGCTGCTGATCCATGGCTTGGGCTCCAGCGGTGCCGACTGGGCTTTTCAAGTGCGCGATTTGGCATGCCGATTTACACTGATCGCGCCGGATATGCGCGGCTCGGGCTTAAGCGATGCGCCGCATGCACGCTATTCAATTGCAGGATTTGCCAGCGATTTATGGGCGCTGCTGGATCATCTCGGGGTGACGTCCATTGGCATCCTTGGGTTCTCCATGGGCGGGGCGGTTGCGCTGGAGATGGCTTTGCAGCACCCCGCGCGGGTCAGTAAAGTGATGACAATCAACAGCTTGCCGTCGTATCGGGTCAACACAATGGCCAAGCTTTTGGAAGTCTATGGGCAGCAAGTGCTGGTGCGCACGCTGGGTCTCAAACGCGTGGCCAAGATGGTAGGCGCAAGATTGTTCCCAGATAGCCATCAACACGCGATGCGCGCGCGGGTCATTGACGTGCTGGGCGCACAGCCGCTCAAGCCATATCTCAACACGGTGCGCGCGCTAGCGGGTTGGTGTGTGTTGCCGCGCGCGGAGCTATTGCGCACCCAGGTGCAAGTGTTGATGCTGGTGGCCGAGCGCGATTACACGCCTTTGGCTGAAAAACACGCGCTCGCCGAGCGCATCGGCGCGCAAATTCTCACGGTGCAAGGCTCACGCCATGGCACGCCGTTCGATTCGATCCTGGCAACCAATCTCGTTGGAGCAGCCTGGTTTTCCGGCGCCGATTTGGCGGAAATTGGGTCGCTAAGCATTGATACGGCAGAGCAGGCTCCCACAACGCCTCCATAGATAGGGCAGTGTTGCGCTGCACCATTCGCTTTGCGTATCATCGCGCCATTACATTAATTGGTTGATACAGTCGGCATGAAAAAACGTGTTCCGAGCCATCGCCCAAGCGCGGGCGCGCAGGAGGGGCTTTTTCAAGCGCTGGCTAGCTTGAAGGATGCCAGCGAGATTCGCGCATTTCTGCTTGACCTGTGTACGCCAGCCGAATTGGAGGCCTTGATCGACCGCTGGCGCGTGGTTCCACTGATCGAAGACGGGATGCCGTATCGCGAAATCCACGATCACACCTCGGTCAGCGTGACCACGGTCGGACGCGTGGCACGTGCGCTCACCGCTGGTTGCGGGGGCTATCACATGGCGCTGTCGCGACTCGGGACGCTTAAATCTAAACGCAGCAGTGAGGCCACGTTGTGATTGCTACGAAGCAGCGCGATCGGCTGCGCATCGGCGTGCAGAAGTCGGGGCGTTTGACCCAGCCATCGTTGGATTTGTTGGCCAGCTGCGGCCTGCGCTTCAGGCAAAGCCGCGACAAGCTGTTCTGCTACGGCGAGAACATGCCGGTTGATTTGCTGCTGGTGCGCGACGATGACATCCCCGGAATGATCCGCGACGAGGTCTGCGATTTGGGTTTTGTCGGTCGCAATGAGGCCACCGAACGCGGTTTGAGCTGGCTTGAGCAGGGATTAGTGACACCGTTTGAGGAAGTAAAGGCGCTGAATTTTGGCGGCTGCCGTTTGTCCATCGCCGTGCCGACTGATTGGGATTACAGCGGCCCGCAGATGCTTGCCGGAATGCGCATCGCGACCAGCTATCCTTCATTGCTCAAGCGCTTTCTTGAGCAGCATCAAGTCGCCGCACAGATTGTGGAATTAGCAGGTTCCGTTGAAATCGCGCCGAAGCTGGGCACCGCCGATTGCATTTGCGATCTGGTGTCTAGCGGTGCCACGCTCGGTGCTAACCAGCTCAAAGAGGTGGAGCGCTTGCTCGAATCTGAGGCTGTGTTGATCTCCTCACGACTGTCGTTTGCTGATGAGCGTGAAGGCTTGCGCGAGCTGCTTTTACGCCGTCTTGATGGCGTGCTGAAGGTCAAAGATGCCAAGTACCTGATGATGCAGGTGCCTAATTCTGAGATCGAGACTATCCGCGCGCTGCTGCCGAGCGCAGACCCAGCAACGGTTCTGCCGGCGGCGGCGGGGTTCAGTTCGATGTCCGCGCTGTGCCACGCACGAATGACCTGGGAGCACCTTGAAGCGCTTAAGGCCGCTGGTGCGCGCTCTATTGTGGTGTTGCCGATTGATCAGATGCTGGTATGAAAATTCTCGACTGGAAAGCGCTCAGCCACGCTGAGCAAGGCTTGGCCTTGGCGCGCCCGGCTTTAAGCCAAAGCGCGGAGCTCATCGAGCAAGTGCGGCGTCTGATTGCTCAAGTTCGCGCGGACGGTGATTCGACCCTGCGTGCGCTGACGCGACGCTTTGATGGCTGCGAGCTGGACGATCTTGCGGTCAGCGAAGAGGAGTTTTTGCGGGCCGAAACGCAGGTCTCAACTTCACTCAAACGTGCCATTGAAGACGCGTACTTGCGCATCAAGGCTTTTCACATCGCCGGAATGCCCAAGGCCTATCGACTGGAAACCGCGCGCGGCGTGGTCTGCGAACGTCTGATCCGCCCAATTGATCGGGTCGGCTTGTACGTGCCTGCCGGTTCAGCGCCATTGCCGTCGACCGCGCTGATGTTGGGGATTCCCGCGCAGCTTGCAGGCGCTGGTCGCATCGTGCTGTGCTCGCCGCCGAACGCAAGCGGGCAGGTGCACCCTGCGGTACTGGTTGCGGCGGCACGCTGTGGCATCCAGCGGGTTTACAAACTGGGCGGCGTACAGGCCATCGCGGCCATGGCCTATGGCAGCGAAACCGTGCCCAAAGTGGACAAGATTTTTGGCCCTGGCAACGCGTGGGTGACGCAGGCCAAAATTGAATGCTCGCTCGAACCCGGCGGCGCGGCGATCGATATGCCGGCGGGTCCGTCTGAAGTGCTGCTGATTGGCGATCGCTCCGCGGATGCCGAATTTATCGCCGCAGATATGCTGTCGCAATGCGAGCACGGGCCCGATTCGCAAGCGATTTTGCTGACCGATTCCATCGAGCTAGCGCAGCGCGTGGACGCCGAACTGGCCGTCCAGCTCGGCGCGCTGTCCCGCCACGAGATCGCAGCGCAGGCGCTCGCGCACTCACGTGCCATCGTGGTCGGATCGCTGAAAGACGCGCTTGATTTATCCAATCTTTACGCGCCGGAACATCTGATTTTGCATCTGAATGCCGCGCGCGATTTTCTGCCGCTGGTGCGCAACGCGGGCTCGGTATTTTTGGGCCCGTGGGCGCCCGAAACGGTTGGCGACTACTGCTCGGGCACCAACCATGTGCTGCCCACTTACGGCTATGCGCGCGCATGGTCGGGGGTGTCGGTATTAAGTTTCCTCAAAACGATGACCGTGCAGGAGCTCACGCCGCTGGGCCTGCGCGAAATCGCCGATTGCGCGCTTGAATTGGCGCAAACCGAGGGTTTGGACGCGCACGCCATGGCGGTACGCAAGCGCTTGGACCGCCTCACATGAGCGTGCTTGATTTAGCGCGCCGCGAGCTACTCGCGTTGAAGGCTTACAGCTCAGCCAGAATGGAATCAGCGCGTTTGCCGATCATGCTCAACGCCAATGAAAGCGCGTGGCCGCTGATCGACAACGGTTTGGATTTGCACCGCTATCCGGACCCGCAGCCAAACGCGCTGTTGGTGAAGCTCGCCGCGCTGTATGGCGTTGACGCCGACCAAGTGCTGATCGGACGCGGCAGCGACGAGCCAATCGACTTGCTGACCCGCGCGTTCTGCCGCGCGGGCGAAGATGCAATCGTCATTTCACCGCCCACATTCGGCATGTACGCGGTGTGCGCCAATGTTCAAGGCGCACGGGTGATCGAGGTGCCGCTCGATCGATCGCGCGGCTTCGCGCTCGACACCTACCGTTTGATTGGCCGTGTGCTGACCGAGGAAGCCAAGCTGGTATACGTGTGTTCTCCAAATAACCCGACCGGCGCGCGTGTGGCGCGATCGGAAATGCTCGGGATTGTTGAGTCGCTTGCCGGGCATGCGTTGGTCGTGATCGATGAGGCCTATCACGAATATGCCGACGTGCCGTCGATGGCCCAGGAACTCAAGCGCTTCGAGCATTTGGCGGTATTGCGCACATTCTCGAAAGCCTATGGTTTGGCCGGCGCGCGCTTGGGCGTGTTGCTCGCCAATGCCCAAGTCATTGCGCTGTTGCGCAAGCTGCTGGCGCCGTATCCGCTGCCCACTGCAAGCTTAGAAGCGCTGGACTTGGCGCTTCAGCCCGAGGCACAGAACGCGGTGCGCGAGCGGGTTGCATTGACCGTGGCCGAGCGCCGCCGCTTAGGCCTCGCGCTGGCTGAATTGCCGTGCGTGCTGGAGGTGTTGGCATCAGACGCGAACTTTCTAACCTTGCGGGTCGTTGACGCGCAAGCCATCCTGAAACGCTTGGCTGAGCGCGGCATTGCGATTCGCGATACGCGCAAATATTTGGGCTTGAGCGATGCGCTGCGGATCAGCATTGGCACGCCGCTCGAAAACGATGCAGTGCTTGACGCGCTGCGCTCCGTAGTGAGGGTGGCTCCATGAGCGTGCGCAAGAAAATTCTGTTCATCGACCGCGACGGCACGTTGATCCTAGAGCCGCCCGATCAACAGATCGATGCGTTCGAGAAGCTTGAGTTTTTGCCCGGCGTTATTGCGGCGCTTATTGAGCTCAAAGCGGCCGGTTACACGCTGGTGATGGTGACCAATCAAGATGGCTTGGGCACTGCGAGCTTTCCTGAAGATACGTTTTGGCCGACGCACCGTTTGATGATGCAGGTGTTGGAATCGCAGGGCTGTGCTTTCGCCGCCGTGCACATCGATCGCCACTTCGCGCACGACGGCGCATTTACGCGCAAGCCCAGCATCGGCATGGTTCTGGAGTATCTCAAAGCCGGCGATCTGGACCTACAGCGTAGCTATGTGATCGGCGATCGCCTCAGCGACTTGCAGCTCGCCCAAAACATGGGCATCAACGGTTTGCGCGTGGGCCCCGAGGGCATGGCGTGGACGCAAGTGGTCCGTGAGATTTTGCAGCGCAATCGACGTGCAACCGTAACCCGCACCACCAGCGAGACGGCTATTACCGTGAGCGTTGATTTGGACGCGCCGGTGGCCGCCAAAATCAACACCGGGATCGGCTTTTTCGACCACATGCTCGATCAGATTTCGCGCCACGGCGGCTTTGAGCTGAATGTCAGCTGCGTTGGCGATTTGCATATCGACGAGCACCACACCATCGAGGATTGCGCGCTGGCACTGGGCGAGGCTTTGCGCATGGCGCTTGGCGACAAACGCGGCATCCAGCGCTACGGATTTGCACTGCCGATGGATGAAACGCGGGCCGAGGCGCTGCTGGATCTCTCTGGGCGTCCATATTTTGTTTTTGAAGGCGAGTTTCCGCGCGAGCAAGTGGGCGGAATGCCCTCTGAGCTGGTCAAACATTTTTTCCGCTCGATCAGCGACTCGATGCTGGCTAACGTGCATATTCGCGTTGAAGGCGAGAACGCCCACCACATGATTGAAGGCTGTTTCAAAGCGTTCGCGCGCGCGCTGCGCATGGCTAAAACCGCAATCGGCGCTGAGTTGCCCAGCACCAAGGGCACGCTGTGACCCGCCTGGTGATGGTCGATTCCGGCGGCGCCAATTTGGGCTCGGTGCAGGCGGCGTTTGCACGGCTCAAAATAAATGCGCCGATTACCTCGGATCCTGAAGCGATTGCGCACGCAACGCACGTGGTTTTACCCGGCGTAGGTGCCGCGCGCCCGGCGATGGATAAGCTGCGCGCACACGGCTTGGTTGAGCTGCTGCGCGGCTTAAGCCAGCCGGTGCTTGGCGTATGCGTCGGCATGCAGCTCCTGTTTGAGATGCTTGATGAAGGGCCGGTGGCTGGAATTGGTGTGTTAGAAGGGCGCGTGGGCAAGCTTGCAGCGAGCGCTGGTTTGCGTATCCCGCACATGGGCTGGAACCAGCTTGAGATCACCCAGGCGCACCCGTTGTTAAGCGGGGTGCGCAGCGGCGACTGGGCCTATTTTGTGCACAGCTATGCAGCACCGCTGGGCAATGCCACGCTTGCGCATACCGAGCATGGCGCGCGCTTCTCAAGCATCGTCGCGCGCGAAAATTTTTACGGTGCGCAATTTCATCCCGAACGCTCAAGCGCGGTTGGCCTTAAGCTACTGTCCAACTTCTTGGACCTGTAGCGGATTGTCTTGCCCAAACCTATGGAAATAATTCCTGCCATCGACTTGATCGACGGCCGCGTCGTTCGGCTGTTGCAAGGCGACTACGCGCTTAAAACAATCTATGAAGGCAGCCCTATCGGCGTGGCGCTGCGCTATGCCGAGGCGGGCGCGCAATGGCTGCACGTGGTCGACCTGGACGGCGCGCGCACCGGGCGCTTTGAGAATCTCAATACCATCACCGTGCTGGCGCGTGATTCTGGCTTGAAGATTCAAGCCGGTGGCGGTGTGCGCACCGCGCAAGACGTTGATCGGCTGTTGATCGCGGGCGTCCATCGCGTTGTGATCGGGTCGCTCGCGGTGCGCGAGCCTGCGATTGTGTCCAATTGGATTGACCGTTTTGGCGCCGATCGCCTGACCATTGCCTTTGACGTGCAAGCCGACGCTGACGGTGCGCTGATGCTCAAAACAGCCGGTTGGCGTGAACAGGCGACGCTGTCTTTGTGGGACGGCTTGGCGCTTTATAGCCACTCCAAACTCAAGCATTTGCTGTGTACCGATATTTCACGTGACGGCATGCTGTCGGGGCCGAATGTGCCGTTGTATCGCGCATTGAGTGAAAGCCATCCCGAGCTTGAAGTACAAGCATCCGGCGGCGTGGGCGGGATTGAAGACGTTGAGGCATTGCGCACTTCAGGCGTGGCAGGCGCGATCATCGGCAAGGCGCTGCTCGAGAATCGCTTGCGGCTAGCGGAGCTTTTCTAATGCTGGCGAAACGCATCATTGCGTGTTTAGACGTACGCGCGGGCGAGGTGGTTAAGGGCGTGCGCTTTCGCGACCATGTGGTGATGGGTGGGATTGAAGAGCTCAGCCTGCGCTATCGCGAAGAAGGCGTTGATGAGCTGGTGTTCTACGACATCACCGCCAGCCCCGAGGGCCGCACAGTGGATCGCGCCTGGATCAAGCGAGTGGCCGATGCGATCGATATTCCGTTTTGCGTGGCCGGTGGCATTCGCTCGGTAGCAGACGCAGCGTTGGTGCTCTCGGCAGGCGCCGATAAAATCTCGATCAATTCGCCAGCGTTGGAAAGACCCGAGCTGATCAGCGAGCTTGCGGGCGCCTTTGGCGTGCAATGCGTGGTGGTCGGGATCGATTCGGCGTGGGTGAACGGCGGCTATTGCGTGAATCAGTTCACCGGTGATCCGAATCGCACGCGCGCACTAGCACTCGATACGCTGAGTTGGATCGAGCGCGCGCAAGAGCTAGGCGCCGGGGAAATCGTTCTGAACTGCATGGGCGCTGACGGCATGCGCGCAGGCTTTGATCTCGCCCAGCTTAAGCTCGCCAGGGCGCGCTGCAGTGTGCCGCTGGTGGCCTCTGGCGGTGCGGGCAGCGTCGAGCATTTCACGCAAGTTTTCCAGGATGCCGACGTGGACGGCGCGCTCGCTGCCAGCGTGTTTCACTCCGGTCAAATCCGCATTCCAGATCTCAAGCGCGCGCTACACGCAGCCGGCATTCCGGTGCGCCCCGCATGAAGCTTGAGCGCTTCGATGAAATCGCTTGGGACAAGCTCGATGGCTTGATTCCCGCCGTGGTTCAAGACCAGCGCAGCTCGCGCGTGCTGATGGTCGGCTTTATGAATCAATTAGCACTTGAACAGACGCTTAGCAGCGGACGAGTCACGTTTTTCAGTCGCAGCAAGCAGCGCTTGTGGACCAAAGGCGAGACTTCTGGCAATTACCTTGCGGTTCATGAAGTCGCACTTGATTGCGACGACGACACGGTGCTGATTCAAGCCGAGCCATACGGCCCGACCTGTCATCGAGGCACGGAAAGCTGCTTTGACGCACCCGATTATTCGCCCGCTCAAAAGGATCCGCTTACGTTTCTGCGCACGCTTGAGCAGCTCATCGCGCAGCGCCACAGTGATCGGCCTGAGGGCAGCTACACAACCAGGCTGTTCAACAGCGGCACGCGGGCGATCGCACAAAAGCTCGGCGAAGAAGGTGTGGAGACCGCGCTCGCAGCCGTGGTTCAGGGTGACGATGAGCTGGTCGGCGAAGCCGCCGACCTGACGTTCCACCTGATGGTGCTGCTACGCGCGCGCGGTTTGAGTTTTGATCAAGTGCTGCGCAAGCTGATCAGCCGCCATTCTTGATTGCTCAATAGCTGCTTTTAAAGGTAGCCGCATCAATAATCGACCACAGATGGATCAACCAACCCATCCACACCAGCCATAACAGGCCAGCTAGACAAAACATAAAAGCGGCTTTAATCCAGCGTCCCTGGACCAATTGTCCCAAGCCTGGGATAAAAAACGAGCAGATCGCCGCAATCACGTTGCCAGCGCTGCCTCGGCCTTGAACGATTTCAGACATGGTTTGTTCCTCGACGGTTGCACTGAGGTTGTAAAGATGGGGCCCGTTCGCGTTTGCCACAAGCGACGGAAGTCACTGTCCCCTCGATCACATTGATTGCGTATGTGTGAACGTGGCGCGCTAAACTTTGCGCCCCAAGCCATCCGAAATTGTTAACTGCAAGAGGTGTTGCCAAAATGAAACGATTCGCTGCGGCGTTTGTAGGTGTGGGTTTGTTGATCTCGGCTGTGAGTGCGCTGGCTGCGACCAGGCCGGTTGTGGGCGTTGCTGAGTTTAAAAATGAATCGGGCGCGGCCTGGTGGCGCGGTGGCGTGGGTTGGGAGCTCTCGGGCATGTTGTCCAACGAGCTGGCCGCCACCAATGCATTTCGCGTGGTCGAGCGCAGCAAGCTTGAGAACGTTTTGGAAGAGCAAAATCTAATGGCCTCGGGCCGCGCAGCGCCTTCGCAGGCGGCGCAGTTCGGTAAAGTGACCGGCGCGGAATACTTGATCATGGGCACGGTCACCTCCTATGAAGAAGAAACCGCATCCACCGGCGGCGGCATTAGCTTTGGCGGCGTGTCCCTGGGCGGCTCGTCTGAAAAAGCCTACATCGCGGTCGACATTCGCGTGGTCAACTCAACCACCGGTGAGATCGATTTTGTGCGGACCATTGAAGGGTTGAGCAAAGGCGGCGGCATGTCCATTGGCGTGTATCGCGGCGGCTTCGGCGGCGAATTGGCCAGTCAGAATAAAACCCCAGCCGGCAAGGCGATTCGCGCAGCGCTGGTGGAGGCGACCGATTATCTTGAGTGCGTGATGGTCAAACGCAACCGTTGCGTGGCTGACTACGATGCTAAAGAGGATCGTCGTCGCGATAAGACGCGTTCATCGATTGATCTCGACGAGTAGAAAACGGCTTATTTGGTCGCACGGGAACGATAGGCTTCGTTCCCGTCTTACCGGCGCGAAATATCAACTTTGATGCGCCAGCACCATTGACACGAACTAGGGTTACGCCAAACGATACGCGCCTTGGCTAATCAAGTCGTAGGGCGGTGCAAGTGATGCGTCAATGGATTACTTTTGGTTGCGGCGTCGTGGCGCTGGGCCTGCTTTGTTTGCTTGTTAACCTTGCCAATCACTCGCCTAACTCGAGCGCTGAGTCGGCTGGGCATGAGCGTTTAGTCAGCATCGATGCTGAAAGAGGGAACCGCTAGTGGATACTCTTTCATTGGTCGCGCTGGTACTCGCTTTCGCAATTGGTTTTGCCACCGCTTGGTTGATGCGCAATTTTCATTGGCGCGAGCAGCTGCGGATCAGCCAGGAGCAGCTCTTTGCTGTCGAACGTGAACGCAACTCCTCAGTTGACCGGGTGCGCAGTGTTGACAGCCAACTCACTCTCGCGCAGCGCGCACTAACCGACGCAAACGGCAAGCTCCAGCTCGTCGATGAAGACATCGTGCGCTATGCCGATGATCTCAAACGCCTCGATGAAGATTTGGCTCAATCCAATCAGCAAAAATCTGACGCGCTCAAACAGTTAGGCCAAGTGCACGCTCAACTCGCAGGTAGCGGCTCGGAAATGGAGCGCCTCAAAGTAGAGCAGGGCACGCAACAAGCGCGTTTGCTCAAACTGGAATCCGATGTCAATCAGCGCGGCGCGCAGCTCAGCGAATCGCGCGCCCAGCAGAACGACACTGAGCAGGCTTTGGCAACACAGAAAGCTGCGCGTGCAGCGCTGGAAATCCGCGTCGGCGAACTTGAACGCGACCTTAAAAGTGCGCTCGATAGCCACAATCGCGATTTGAAGGGCTGGGAAGCCAAGTTTGTCGAAATGGGTGCGTTGATTCAGCGCGCTGCCAAGGCGGCTCCCAAAGCTCAATCGACCGCGCCGGTGCAAAGCGCTCTCCTTCCGCTTGAGCCGGCAAAAAAGGTCTCAAGAGCGCCGCGGATTGCCGCGGCATCTCTTAAGCCGTCCGATCCGAATTAGCCAACCCGCTCGTGCAGCGGGCTCGCAGCGCGCAAGTACTTCATTTTGATCCAGACATAGGCAATGCTGGCAGCGACCAGCGGTGCGAGCCACGCCACGTTTTGGATCAAATCTGAGTTGCCGGTTGGCGACAGTCGCGGCAGTCCGATGCTTAAGAAAGCAATGTGGGTGGCGATGCCATTGCCGATCATCGCGCCGGTGTGTTGGCGCAACCACCAGCGCGGATCGGCTTTCAACGAGCGCGCGAAAAGCAGGCTCGAAATCCCGCCGACGATGCCAACAAAGGAAAACGCGACCAGGATGATGCCGTTATTGATCGACACACCAAGCCACAGCACCCCAGCGCCAGCCAGCACGTTAAGCCACGCAATTGCGCGAAAGCGACGATCTGCAAATGCGGCCCGGTTGCGCTTGGCTTTGATCGCTGTCCACGCCGTCCAGCACGCCGTGCCGGTGATGATCAGCAAATATCCGAGAAACACCGGAAAGATCACCTCGCCTTTTAGTGCGCGAAAAATGGTTAGCGGCAAGCCGGTGACAATAATTCCGAGCATTGCAAGCAGGTAAATGCGACCCGCGCGCAGATGCAACTGCCCGCCTTTCTTAGCCAATGCGGCGGTCCAGTAAGTTAGTAGGGCAATGCAGCCGACGCTGACATGAGCTAAGGCAAGGGATGAATACAGCATGGGAGCGACCTTTTTGGCGGCAGTGGTGGTGCTGGTAGCGTGGCCGAGCGCCTTTTAAGGGGGCAGGTGAGAAAAGTCACCACTTTGCGGGCAACTCGCGCGCATCGCTTACCCTTCGGGCATCCAACTCATCCCCAGCTAGCCATGAAAGCGTTCCTACCTACTCAAAGTCAGTGGCGACTCAAACTCCATCACGAATTGCGCTCGCCGCTAACGGTTGCCGCATTGATCACCTGGCTTGCAGTGGCACTGTCAGTCGCGAGCGAACTCAATGCGCTGAGCACGCGCAGCGTTTTGGGGATGCTCGCGCTGGCGGGCATGGCGGCGTGCTTTATTGGGCGCGCGATTACGACCCAAGAGGCGCGCGGGATGGCGTGGATCATGGCGCAGGGTGTGTTGGTGGTTGCAAGCACATTTCTGGTTAAGAACGGCATGGCACCGGTACTTCTGATTGTGGTGGCAGCCCAAGCAGTGGCGACCACCAGCGTTCGACGGGCGCTGCTTACGATGCTGCTACTCAACTGCGCCTTGCTTGCTGTGTTACTTATCGAAACAAAGCCGCTCGATGCGCTCGTTAGCGTGCTCGCGCTGGGCGGCTTTCAAGCATTTGCGGGCCTCACGGCGTTTTATGCGCTCGAAGCACTAATCTCGCGCGATCAACTGGCAGCCAGCCTGGTAGAACTGGCTTCAACCTCGCAGCTGCTCGCACAAAGCGCGCGGCTTGGCGAGCGTCTCGACGTTTCGCGCGAGCTGCACGATGTCGCCGGTCATAAGCTGACCGCATTGAATTTATTTTTGAACAAGCTCATCCGCGATGGCGGCGAGCACGCGAGCGACGAGTTGCGCACATGTAAGACCTTGGCCAGCGAGCTGCTCGGTGATATTCGCCAAGTGGTGTCGCAGCTGCGCGTAGCTGAGCCGCTTGAGTTGAACGATGCGCTGCTGGCACTCGGGCAGGTGCTGCCAGAGGGCGCGTTGAGCGTTGTCATTGAGGACAACGCACGTCCCAAGCACCTAGCCAGCGCGCAAATGGTACTGCGCATTGCGCAAGAAGCTCTGACCAACGTCGCGCGTCACGCACCCGGTGCAAGCGCGCAGATCAGGCTTTCGCGCAGCCAGGATCAAGTCACTTTGAGTGTTCTTGATAGCGGCCGCGGCCAGGGCGCGATCGAATTTGGCAACGGGCTCAAAGGCATGCGCGAACGCTTGCTGCTGGTCGCTGGGACGCTTGAAGTCACTCGCTTAAGCCACGGCGCAGTGCAGGTAAACGCCATTTTTCCGGCCGCTGCGCTGTGATTCGAGTGGCGCTCGCCGACGACCAGGCGCTGGTACGTCGCGGTTTAAAAGCGCTGCTAGGAGAATTTGCACAGCTAAACGTGGTGCTTGAAGCGAGCGACGGTTCGAGCTTATTGAGCGGGCTTGCGCAGTGCCAAGCCGACGTGGTCTTGAGCGATATCCGCATGCCCGGTATGGGCGGTGTCGAGCTAGTGCGGGCGCTGCGCGCGCAAGCCAACTTCATCCCGGTGGTGCTGCTGACCACGTTTGATGAACCAGAACTTTGCATTGCGGCGAGTGCCGCCGGCGCGCAAGGCTATTTGCTGAAAGACGTTGAACCCGAAACACTCGTGCTGGCCATTGAGCGCGCGGCGCGCGGTGAGCAGTGGTTCGCTCCGGCGGGCGCCTCGCCTGAGCTTGCCCATACCTCAACGACGCTTGCGCCGGTGCGCACGAGCCCGCGCGAGCTCAGTATTTTGAAGCTGGTGGCCGCAGGGTTTTCGAACAAAGAAATTGCGCGAACCTTAAGCTTGACTGAGGGCACGGTGAAAAACTATCTCACCGATATTCTGCTTAAACTCGACGCCCGCGATCGCACCCATGCGGTGATCAAAGCGATCAAATTAAAACTCATGTGAGGCGGCGCGCCTTGTCCGTAAACTGCAAGGCAAATCATGACCCCAACCTTATCGCACCTTGATCGGCTTGAAGCCGAGAGCATCCACATCCTGCGCGAGGTTGCTGCGCAATTTCGCGTGCCCGTGCTGCTGTATTCGATCGGCAAAGATTCGACCGTCCTGCTGCACCTTCTGCGCAAGGCCTTTAGCCCAGCGCGGCCGCCGATTCCGCTGCTGCATATCGATAGCCTGTGGGAATTTTCTGAGACCTACCGTTTTCGTGCGCAAGTGCCCGAACGCTACGACGTTGAGCTGCGCGTGCACGTCAATCAAGCAGGTGCCGCGCTCGGGATTGATCCATTCACAGACGGTGCTGCGCTGCACACCGATGTGATGCGTACCACCGGCTTGAAGCAAGCATTAGATCTAGGTGGCTACGACTGCTCGATTGGCGGTGCGCGCCGTGATGAGGAAAAATCGCGCGCCAAAGAGCGGATTTTTTCATTCCGCAGCGCGCAGCACCGATGGGATCCAAAACGCCAGCGCCCGGAATTGTGGAGCCTATACAACGGACGTATCCGCACTGGCGAAAGCGTGCGCGTGTTTCCGCTTTCAAATTGGACGGAACTGGATGTCTGGCTGTACATTCACCGCGAAGGCATTGATTTGCCTGGGCTTTATTTTGCGGCCGAGCGCCCGGTGGTTGAGCGCGATGGCACGCTGATTCTGCGCGACGATGCGCGCATGCTGCTGGCCCCCGGCGAGCGCGTGGAGACCAAGCGCGTGCGCTTTCGAACCTTGGGCTGCTACCCCTTCACCGGCGGCGTTGAATCTGAAGCAGATACCGTTGAGAAGATTATCGAGGAGTTGATTCAATCGAATAGCTCCGAGCGACAAGGCCGGGTGATTGATCGCGACGCTGCGTCCTCGATGGAAAAAAAGAAGCACGAGGGCTACTTCTGATGAGCCAGATGAACGATTTCCTGCGCCGTCACGAACAAAAAGATCGCCTGCGCCTGATTACCTGCGGCAGCGTCGATGACGGCAAAAGCACGCTACTCGGGCGGCTTTTGTACGACACCCAGCGCCTTAACGTCGACCAACTTGACGCGTTGCGCAGTGACAGCGATCAGCACGGCACGCAAGGGCCGGGGCTTGATTTTGCACTGCTGCTCGATGGGCTTGAAGCCGAGCGCGAGCAGGGCATCACTATTGATGTTGCGTACCGGTTTTTTTCAACCGATACGCGGACATTTATCGTGGCCGATTGCCCGGGCCACGAGCAATACACCCGCAACATGGCCACCGGCGCATCGACCGCCGACCTGGCAGTTGTGCTGATCGACGCGCGCAAAGGCGTATTGACCCAGACCCGTCGACATAGCTACATCGTCAAGCTGCTGGGCGTTTCGCAGGTAGTTTTGGCGATCAATAAAATGGATTTGGTCAATTTCGACGAAAGCGTGTTTCTATCGATCGTCAGCGACTACGCGCGCTTGGCCGAGCGCCTTGGCATCGGCCGCTTTAGCGCCATTCCATTGAGCGCGCTAAACGGCGACAACTTGGTAAGCCGCTCGGCGCAGATGCCTTGGTACCTAGGCCCAACCTTGCTCGGCGCGTTGGAATCAGCCACGACCCAGGCCAGCCCAAGCGAGGTTGGTTTTCGCATGAGCGTGCAATGGGTGAATCGGCCAAATTCGGATTTTCGCGGCTTTTGCGGCAGCGTGGCCAGCGGCAGTATTGCCGTTGATGACGAGATTGTGGTGGTTCGCAGCGGCGCGAAATCGCGCGTCAGCGGCCTGCTGCGCGGCAGCGAGTCGGTGCGCGAAGTCAGCGCGGGCGACCCGGTTACGCTGACATTGCTCGATGAAATCGACATCAGTCGAGGTGACGTGCTGGCGTCAGCCAGCCAGCCTGGGCAGGCAACCGATCAATTTGCCGCGCACTTGCTGTGGATGCACGAAGCGCCGCTGCTGCCGGGGCGTCCGTACCTGCTGCAATGCGCTAGCGCCACGGTTGGCGTGCAGGTCAGCGAAATCAAATATCGCGTGGATGTGGATTCCCAAGAGCAGCTCGCGGCAAAACGCCTGCGTCTCAACGAGGTGGGCTACTGCAACTTTAGCCTAGACACCGAACTCGCTTTTGAGCCTTATGCAAGCTGCCGGACGCTGGGCGCTTTCATTCTGATCGACCGCCATAGCGGCGAAACGTTGGGCGCTGGCACGATCGATTTCGCACTGCGTCGCGCATCAAACATCCACTGGCAGCAAACCGAGGTTAATAAAGCCACCCGCGCTGCGTTGAAGGGGCAACTGCCGCGCGTGGCGTGGTTCACCGGACTCTCCGGCGCTGGCAAATCAACCATCGCCAGCCGCGTCGAGGCTAAACTCACCGCGTCTGGGCATCACACCTATCTGCTCGATGGCGACAACGTGCGCCACGGCTTGAATCGCGACCTGGGCTTCACCGACGAGGACCGGGTCGAGAATATTCGGCGCATTGCCGAGGTTGCCAGGCTGATGGTCGACGCTGGCTTGATCGTGCTTGTCAGCTTTATCTCACCGTTTAGGCAAGAGCGCGAGCTGGCACGTTCACTGTTTGCGGCCGGTGAGTTTGTCGAGGTCTTTGTCGATGTGCCGATCGCTGTGGCTGAAGCGCGTGACGTCAAAGGGCTGTATGCCAAGGCGCGCCTCGGTCAGATCAAAAACTTCACCGGAATCGATTCGGCTTACGAGGCGCCACAGAATGCTGAGGTCGTTTTGGACGCGGTCAATTTAAACGTCGAGATATTGGCCGATCAGGTCATTAAGCGCCTCACATGAAGCGCTGCAGATGAAACGCTTCATCCTTTCGGTGATGTACAACACCAAGCTCGCCTACCGGGCCGCATCGCGTGGCTACAGCCGTTCGATGTTTGCGCACTTGCCGCCGCACCTCGAAAAGCCGCTGCATTTTGCTGAGTTTGTGTGGCGTCGATTTGTTGATGATCGATGCTTTCAGTCGGCCGGCGCGCTGTCGTACGGTTCGCTGCTGGCGCTGGTGCCGCTGATGGCGGTGGCGCTGTCGATTGTGTCGGGCTTTCCGCTGTTTGATCAGTGGATGGATCGCGTTGAGGATTTTATTTTCCTTAATTTTGTGCCGCGCTCGGGAGCGACGGTGCAAACCTATATGCGCGAATTTGCTGCAAACGCCAGCAAGCTCACCGCGCCGGGGATTGTCGCGCTGATCTTCACTGCGGTGCTGCTGATGGAGAACATCGAAGACACCTTCAACCGCATCTGGCGGGTCAGCGGTGAGCGCAAGCGCCTGGGCAAGTTTATCGTGTACTGGACAGTTTTAAGCCTGGGTCCCATCTTGATCGGCGCCGGCCTGGCTATTTCTAGCCTGCTGTTTACTTCAGCCCTGGGTGTCGACCTGGATCATCTCTCAGGCTTAGCCGCGGGCCTTTTGCGCGCCACGCCGTTTGTGGTCACCTGGATTGCTTTTACCTTTGCCTACCAGATCATTCCGTATCGCTCGGTGCCATTCAAATCCGGCCTGATCGGGGGCTTTGTCGGCGCCGTTTTATTCGAGGTGGCCAAGCGCCTGTTTGCGTTTTACCTGATTCAGTTCCCAGCCTACGAAGAAGTCTATGGCGCGCTTTCGGCTGTGCCAATTTTCCTTATCTGGCTGTATGTGTCTTGGGCGGTCGTGCTGCTCGGCGCGTCGTTTGCAGCGTCATTGTCGAGCTATCGCTATTTAGCCCGAGAAACTCGCCTGCCCAAAGGGCTTGAGCTGGTCACGCTGATCATGATCGTGCGCGAGCTGTGGCAAGCGCAGCGCACCGGGCATGGTCTCTCAACGCCACTGCTGCAAGCGTCGCTCCCCGGTGTCAGCGAAGATGCGCTGATGATGCTGCTCAATGCGCTCTATAAGCGTGCGCTGATCCGCCGCACCGATGGCGGCGATTGGCTGCTGGCGCGCGACGCTGATGACTTAAGCGTCGCGGATTTATATGCCTGCGGCAAATATCACTGGCCTCTCAAGCTGCCCAGGGCGCTGAAAGGTACTGCGCTGGCGCAATGGCATGCCAGCAACACCGGTCTTTTGAACCAAGCGCTAGCAACCCCGCTCAAAGCTCTGCTAAACCCCATCGAGATCCCCGCACCATGAGAGTTGCCCTGTTACTGACGCTGGCTTTGTGTAGCGCCACGCTTCAATCCGCACCCATCGATTTCACCTTAAAAGACCTAAGCGGCAAGGATTTTCAGCTCTCGAGCCTGCGCGGGCAGTGGGTGGTTGCAAATTATTGGGCGACTTGGTGCGCGCCGTGCCGCAAGGAAATTCCTGATTTCTCGGCATTCCATACCCAGCGCGACGACGTAACCGTATTGGGCCTGGCCTATGAAGAGACCGACCCAAAAGACATCGTCAAATTCCTCAAACGCTTGCCAGCCAGCTATCCGATCTTGCTGGTGGATGTGTTTAATCCGCCCAAAGCACTCGGCACGCCGCGCGGTCTGCCGATGACGTTTTTGATCTCACCCAAAGGCGAAATCGTGGAGCGCTACATCGGGCCGGTCACCTCTCAGCAAATCGCCGAGCGCATTGCTAAAAAATAGGGGAAATGAGAACCATGGCGCGCCTGTTTTGGATTGCCGGACACGTCCAGGGCGTCGGTTTTCGCGAACACACCCGCAGGCAAGCGCGCCGCTTGGCGCTTGTCGGCTATGCGATGAATCTTCCAGACGGGCGCGTTGAAGTTTTGGCCTGTGGGGCTCAAGCGGCCATTGATGAGCTCGCCAGCTGGCTGAACGTGGGATCACCGCAGGGGCGTGTGGACCAGGTCGATAGTGTAGAAACCAGGCACGATGAAACGCTATCGACCTTTCAAATGGGTTGGCTGCCGGGCCCTAGTGCTGCCTGAACTTGCAACCGGCTTAGCGCAGCCGCGCCGCGATTAACTGCGCGTTGCGCATCAGCTCTTCGCGAGCGTAAGCAATGCGCTGGCCCGCGCCCCACACCGGCCCCGGCCAGGCCGCATCGCCCGAGCGCCTTGCCACCACGTGCATGTGCAACTGCGCCACCTGGTTACCCAGTGCGCCAATGTTTACTTTGTGTGGCGAGTAGATCGAATCGAGCAGCTTCGCCACGCGCGCCGTTTCATGCATGAAGGTGGCTTGATCGGCGTCTGTAAGCTCGTAAACCTCGGTGATCAAAGCGCGCACCGGAATCAACACGCACCACGGAAAGCGTGCATCGTCGCGCAAGCGCACCATACACAGCGGCAACTGCGCCACCGCGACGGTTTCTTCGGCGATACGCGGATCGAGATTAAAGTCGGTCATATCGTTGAGTGTAACCAACCCGAAGCGCAACGCGCTTGCGATAACTGCCGCGTCGGATGTAGCTTCAACGGCCTGTGCTGGCCGCTCGAGAGTTTTGCGTATGAAAAGTGTCAAACAACTGCTGGAAGGAAAATCCAAAGCGCTTTTTACGATCGCGCCCGATGCGACGGTGCTCGATGCAATGAAGCTGATGGCGGCCAAGTCAATCGGCGCACTCGGCGTTGTGGAAGGCGAGCGCCTCATCGGCATCCTGTCTGAACGAGACTACGCGCGCAAAGTGATTTTGCAAGGCCGCAACTCATCCGAAACGCTCGTTCGAGACATCATGACCGGGCAGGTGATTACCGTTGGGTTAGAAGATCGAGCGTTCGCGTGCATGGAAAAAATGACGCAAATGCAGTTTCGGCATCTGCCGGTGGTGGAGGGCGACAAAATGATCGGCATGCTGTCGATCGGCGATCTAGTCAAAGCCGTCATCGACGACCAAAGCCAGCGCATTGCGGCGCTGGAGAGCTATATCTCCAGTTAAGGGATATCGACAGGCTTTTAAAGGTCATGTGCGGTGAATAAGCACCCTAATCACCGCAGGTAG
>Ga0105049_10003124_pt1 | contig 19629 bp, 15 predicted proteins | sample MAT06_FD_78087 | JGI IMG/M metagenome (GOLD analysis project Ga0105049, IMG submission 78087) | Freshwater microbial communities from Lake Fryxell liftoff mats and glacier meltwater in Antarctica - MAT-06 | ecosystem: Environmental > Aquatic > Freshwater > Ice > Liftoff microbial mat | place...
CCCGCGAGGCGAATAAATCGATCACGCAGTTCTTCTCGGCCAATCAGGAAGAAGATTACAAAGACGATCACGACTCCGATCGTGCCCAGCACTTCAAGCAACGTACCAAACATTCCCCCAACGATTTCAAGGGGACTCGTGGGTGAAGTCAGTACGCGAACGGAAAACGGCAGCTTCTCCGTTCCGCGCGGCTCGCTGGCCGCGTCCGAAGGCGCAAGTTCTTGCCGCACTTCCCGGCCTGCTTTGGTCATTTGACTCAACGCGACAATGGCATACTCGTTGACGGCGTTCAGCTTCGCCTCCACGTTGTCCCTGTACTCGGGAATCTTCGGAGCCAGGTAACTGACCTGAAGGGCCGCGGTCCAGATCACAGCTCCCAGGATACCAAAGCCGACTGTCGCGGTTACCAAAACCGCAGGGATTCGCCCGAGTCTCCAGCGCTCGAGCCAGTCACACACAGGGCTCAGCAGAAAGCTCAGTAGAATCGCCAGCGCACAAGGGACGAGGATGCCTTTGGCGAGGTAGACCCCCGCGATAATGACGGCGATCGATGCCGGCATCTGGATCCACGAGAAACTGGAAAGCCTAACCGGGGGGCTCATGGATTCTCCTCCCTGTCGCCGCCTCCCGGCCGCGAGTACGCATTGTTAAATCCGTTGGAACGAGTTAAACACAAAACCTCGGTTTTCGAGAAACCTGGTCTGACAATGGAACAGCATTCGCCTTGTTTGTATCGCCTACCACGGCTTCAGTTTCCACCCGAGTACGATACCAATTCCAAGGCACCAGAGTGCGACAACTTCGGGCTTCTCCCTCGCATACTCGCGCATGTATTCGGTAACGTCATGAACTGGTTTCAGCGGCTGGCCCGGCTGATGGATCCCTGAAACAGCGGGTGTTGCACAGATACGTTGCTTGCCGTTCATTTTATCAATCTCCGAGATTTGTGAATAGAAGTTCGTGCAAATCATTCAGCTAGGCTACGGCCGATCACTTTCTTGATCCACCGCAAATTGCGGGCCAGTTCATGCTGAGAACGTTTCAGGACAGCCATTCGCTTGCCAACCCGACGCCAGCCAATGATGCTCATGAGAGTGCCCAAAATGGCTCCCACAAGGAACGCGATTAGAAATCCTGTGGCATAGGTTGTGTTGAAGAACTCAATCAGACACAGTGCGAAAGCCGCCAGCCCGATTGGAAAACATGCCAAGGCGATGGCAAATCCACTGAGCAGCAACAGGACGGGCACCGTCATCCGCGCGCGACATTCCCTCACGTCGATGGCAAACAACTGCGCCTGCAGTTCTGCAAGTGTGAGTACGTCGTGAACGACATTGCCCGCGCCGGTTGCGAAGCCTCGCGATGCGCTCTGCTGAGTGCTCTTCGGATTGTCTGCTTTCGTTTGATCATCCACGCCAGAAACACCCCGGTACAAAAATGCCGTATCCGTTAGGATCGTGCGGTCAATAAGTGTCTCGTCAAAATCAGCCGTTGAGCGCTAGCTCACGGTTTTCACGGAACCGGACGCTAGCGGCTAATTAGACAGTTGAAAATTCGACTGTCTATGGATGATCTTTTGAGGCTGAACCTTCGCCCCTGGTGAGGAAAAGTCTGTCAACATGTCGCACCGCGTAGGCAGTAAGCCCCCGCATCACCAGATTGCCCACAAAACCCAAAACTTTGCCGGTAGCATCAGACTTCGCAGGTAAAGGCGCAGCAGGCGAGGTGTGCGGGACAGTTGGCACATCGGCAGTACTGCGGTTTTGCTTCACCCCGAGTCCTAGCCGCGACATGATGAAGTATCCGCCGACAAATGATAACGCAAGCACAGTCCACGGATACGTTTTCACGTAATAGGTCCAGTCGCCGATATCATGAGCGTCTTTGACCATTCCCTGAAATCCGACATCCAGATCACCACGCACCTCTTCCATGCGCTGGCGGATGACTCTCGATTCTGGCGAATTTTCCATCACGATTTCCACGGTATGTTTGTAGAGTTGTTACTTCCGCTGCAGTAGCAGCGAGAGGACGACTCCTGTGACTAAACCCGCACCAAAGCAGGCGAGTATTGACTCAGCTGGTCGCTTCCGAACCATGGCTTCGACATCGGTATAACTTTCACGCACCGCAGCAGCGGCATTGTGAGACACTGCCTGGGCGGAATCAACCGCGTGGTGGACGCCAGCACGGGCCGACTCACCAGCCCCGCTCACCGCAGCAGCGCCGCCTGCAACAATCTGTCCCAGAAAATGTTCGATGTTCTCGCGTGCCTCGCCCGTTTTTTGCTGGATGGCACCCAGCAATTGCTCAACATTCCCATTGAACACTGCGACATCGTCATCGGTGAGGGCACCCCACTTGCTCCGAATTTTGCCTTTGATTTCGTTCCAGTTTCCCTGAATCGCTTGAGCGCTGAACATAGTCTTTCCCTTTGGCCATAAACAAATATCATCGAATGCTTCGTCGGCAAAAGCGGTTCAACGACCGCGCCGTGCAAAAGCTAAAGTGCATCATTTGTGCCGACAGCGATGATGGGCATGTGTGTGGGCGGTAGCCAGTATTTTTTGTTTCAAAAGTAAAAATGATTGCCAGGAATCGCACAATCTGCGCGAGTAATGGTCCATTTTGGCGCGCTCTTGCTGGCGAGTCGTCATGAATTCCCTGCACGACATCCACGGCGCAGTGGATCATGAAGCTTAAAACGCGGCAGCACAGGCGACGTGAGAGTCCTCACGTCTTGCCGATACCAGCTACACGTGCGTCCTCGCGAGCATAGAAATACTTCTTCGCCAGCTCTGCCACGACGACGTAAAGCACCGTCATTCCGATCAGCAGCAACATCAGTGGTGCGGGCAACGGGACAAAACCCATCAGCGAATTGAACGGAAGATAAGGCATCACGAGCGTCATGCCAATCACGACGATGGTGCTCGCCAGCAACAGCTTTCCTGGACGACTGCGATAGAACACACGGCGGGTCCGCACGACGATCGCGATCACCAATTCCGTCAGCAGAGACTCGATGAACCACCCGGTGCGAAATTCCTCCGGTGATGCATGAAATACGTATAACAGAATCCCGAAAGTCAGGATGTCGAAGATAGAGCTGACCAGACCGAAGAGGACCATGTAACGGCTGATGAATTTGGTATCCCAGCGGCGCGGCTTGGCCACCCATTCCGGATCCACATTGTCACCAGCGATTGCCATGCCCGGAATGTCAGACAGGAAGTTGTTGAGCAGGATCTGTGAGGCGAGCAGTGGCAGAAACGGCAGGAACATTGAAGCCACGGCCATGCTGAACATATTGCCAAAATTCGCGCTGATCGTCGTCAGGACGTACTTCAGCGTGTTGGCAAAAGTCCTGCGGCCTTCATCAATTCCATCTCGCAGGATGTCCAGGCCCTTTTCGAGCAGCAACAGGTCAGCTGCGTCTCTGGCGACGTCCACGGCGGTATTGACTGAGATCCCGACGTCAGCAGCATGCAGCGCGGGCGCGTCATTGATGCCGTCCCCCATGTAACCGACAACGTGCCCGGTCTTCTGCAAGGCCAGGATAATCCGTTCCTTCTGGTTGGGGTCCACTTCGGCGAAGATGGATGTCCGTTCGGCGGCGTGCCAGAGCGCCTCATCTCCCATACCCTGCAGGTCGTTTCCGGTCAGCAATCCGCCGCTCGGGAGATGCACGGCCTCTGCGACGTGCCGCGCCACCAGTTGGTTGTCGCCGGTGATGATCTTCAGCTGGACGCCCCGTGCGTCGAGATCCGCGATCGTTTGGGCGACATCGGGCTTCGGCGGATCGAAGAACAACAAAAAGCCGGCGAACTGGAGTGCGTTTTCATCTTCGCGAGAATACGAGTCGGTGTGGGCATCGGTTGGTTTCACGGCCACGCCGAGGACGCGGAAGCCCTGTCCACTCCATTGTTGAAATCGCTTACTGATGGCGTCATCTAAAGGATTGCTCAGACCGGTCTGATTGCGGGCGTTGAGACAGGCATAGCGAAGCACTGCCGCAGAAGGCTGCCCGTCGGCATCAACCGCCTTATCAAGGACCACAACGCCCTCACATTGGCTTCCAGAACAATTCCGTCGGCAGGGCTCAGGCTGCCCGCCGAAAGCAGTACCACATCTCCCGGCACGATCTCTTCAGACAGCACCACGCGTGTCTGACCATCGCGTACCACGCTCGATTTGAGTGTCAGCCTGGAACGCAGTTTCGCGATGGCGTCGCTGGCTCGGTATTCCTTCACGAATCCCAGCGTCGTGCTGCCCAGCACGACGGCCAGCACGATCACCGCATCGGGCCATTCGTGTGCGAAGGCGGAGATAACGGCTGCAACGACCAGAATCAAAACAAGCGGACTCTTGAACTGGTTCAGCAGCAAACTCAGGGCGGTGTCCTGGCTCCCCGCTTTCAGGGCGTTCGGGCCGTATTGCTTCCGCCGTAACTCGACGTCGGCCTGGCCGAGGCCATTCGGAGTGCTCTGCAACTCGATCAGAAGTTGCTCGGGGGAACGGCTCCAGTAAGCATCCAGTGAAGTTCGATCTGCATGCTGCGTAGTTTTCGGCTTACCGAAAAAGCGACTGGTCCAGGATATCACTCGTCATCTCCATTTACAATTGCCGGGCGAATCCGAACCAAGTGAGGCAGGCTCTCCGCCTGATCAGCATTGTGCCGAGTATCATAGCATCGCCTATTCATTGTCGTCTCGCATTTGTCGCTGACGGCGCGGAATGGCACAGGACACGGCATTGCCAGAGCACAATGGACGAGCATTGGGCGTGTCGAAATCGCACAGAACATGTGCGCGATGTGCGAGTTCGCTCGCATGGTACTATTCACAATACGAGAACAACAATAATAGTCAGCTAATCATCCTGGTCGTCGTGTTGTTTCTGTTGTTTGGCGGGGGAGGAGGCTATTATTGGAGACGCCGAGGATAGTCCCTTATCATCTGCGGATTTATGGGTCGCTGAACTCGCAAGAGTTCAAACGAATTCCGGGTGTAACTGGAGCCCTGCGACTCCGGCTGCAGGAAGATTTCCGTCAGCTCATCATAGATACAGCAGCAGGCTTCATCGGCTCACTGCAGGAAGGAGCCGCATGAACAGCGGTATTCAAAGAAAAGGTTTTTCCGTGGATGGATCTCCCAGTCCAGCTGACCCGATGACCGATGTTTTGGCCAGGTACCGCAACCCGGAAAGGTGCGATTTCGCCGACGCCTGGGTGGGCATGGAGCCAACCTTCCAGACGAAGAAATCCATCCGCCGCTGGGCGAAGATGAGTGAAACACCGGCGGGCGAAGATGCCTACTTCGAAGACCCGTACCTGCTCAAGACCCAGAAAAAGGTCGCGAAGGCTATCCGTTCAAAGTACCTTGCCTGGCGGAAGGAAGGTACGCACGCCTGTTGCATGTTTGACGACGTCGAGCTCGAGTGTGACCGGGACCAGTGGGACGTCCAGCGGCAAAACTTGCACTTCCGCTGGGCCGACCATGAATTGGAACCGTTCACGGTCCGCATCTCTCTGGACCCCGAAACGTTCGAGTACAGCATTAAGCCGGTGCCGCTGGCTTGGCTGTATGAGCCGCGTTTTGTGGAGTTTCTGCAGGAGTTCATGTGGCAGGTGCCGCTCGACCTTGGCCTGTCCTGTTCAATGGCTCACGGCGGAGCCCAGTTCTCACTCTCCGCCAAGACCTTCCTGGGTGGCAGCCTGCTTGCAGACGAAATTGCCACCCGGCTGAATCACCCCGAGATTTCTACATGGGTGATGGACAATCCAAACAGCGACGACCGGGCCTTTCGGGCCACACGGTCACGTTTTGAGGCGTTCCGTCATGTCCTGGATCGCTACTGGGCTGGTGCCTTCCACCCCAGGGCCATCGGCACGCTCACTGTGGAAAATGCCTACTTCGACCGAGGCTTCGATCCGTCACCTTCTCCACCGAAAGGATTGATGAACAGCCACAAAGGACCTGTCGGCAGTGATCGCGAGGTGTTCCAGACCAACTTTGCCTTTGGCCAGGCGGTTCGCCTGCATGCCCAGAGCATACACCCCGGTTATTGGCAGTCTGCTCATCCCGACGAGGATGGGTATCGGCCGGATCAGATCATGCGTTACAGCGAGGGCAACCTGAACCGGCTGCAAATCGTTGGCGAACTCCACGTCAAAAGCGGCAAAGTTCTCAACCCCGAGCGCGTCGTCGAGCTGGACACGCCTCTCGACCTGGGCCTGCTGTACGAAGAGTGCAGTTGGGAGAACCGGTCGGAGATGTCGCGAACCAGTGCCAGGGACTTTGTCGAGGCGGTGCTGCTTTATGTCCATCACGCTCGCTACCTGCAGGAACATCCGCACGTGAAGGTGATTCCATCATTGCTGCAGGACCAGCTGCTGATGGACGGTGAGAAGACTCTGGAACGCTACGGCACGGCAAAGACACTGAAGCGTTTGCGTGAGGAAGCCCGGGCCTTGAATTTCGAATGTTCGCGGCAGCGGATCAAGTCAGACTGGATCGAGCCGGAAACGCTGATGTGGGAGGCGTGGCGCGTGCTGCCGTCTCTGGAAAAAGCGTCGATCGCCCGCGAGATCGTGGCCGGGGTCGTGAAACGGGTGGAGCAAGCTGCCTCAGTCGATCCGCGCCCCGATGCGCAAGACGACCCGATGGAGTGGCATCGCCACCGCGTTCATCCGCTGATCTGGAAGGCGCTGCAGCAAGAGCCGGGGGTGTTTTCCAAAAGAGATCCGGTGCGTGAGGAACTGCAACGCTGGCAGGAGAGCCAGGAGAAGTACCTGGCTCGCCGCCCAGTCTACTCGGTCACCGGGATGAAGGCGCCGTGGGAAGAGCCGGGCTACTAGTGCTTTGGCGAACTCCACGCCGAACAACGCGGTCCAGCGCCAGAGCCGTCACCAGTGCGGTGACCGCCGTAACGGCTGCTGTCTCGTGGTCGGAAGGGTAGACTTGGTGCAGTTGGTCAGAGCGTTCAGCCAATTGTTGCACCAGTGCCCGGACACGTTCGGGGAAACAGCCCGTCCAGCGATAGACATTGGCGACAAGTTCCTGCTCGATCCGCCGAATGAGGGCGCCGGCGGCGAGGCGCGGAGCTGCTGTGGACAGGTCCTCGCGATCGCCAAAGTCCTCGAAGATACCGTGCAGCGATGCGTTGAGCGCGGGCGCGAATATCAGGTCAATGTCGGCAGTGGCGTCTTTCGATGCATCTTCCTCGCCCGCGCCCAGTTCGTAGTTGTCATAAAAATGTTGCAGGGTGCAGGACAGCTGGCCCACTTCCTCGTCCATGTCCACCACAGTCACGTCAGGGTCGCGTTGGTTGACTTCTTCTTTCATGAGTCTGTCGCAGAATTCGAGCTTCGCGAGGGCGACAGGCCATTCGGAATAAGCAGCGCGCCAGTCATAATCAGGCGTCATCCAGACGGCAAAGCACTCGGCCCAGTCTTCATCCGGGTGCTTCTGGGCGTACCAGCCAGGCAGGTTGCATACGTATTCGGGGGAGAAGGGCTGCAGGCGATATTCGTCCACATAATCGTCTTTGATTGAGCCGTAGCACTTCGTCCAGTCGGAGCGATCGTAGAGGCGGTAAGCGTAGTTGACGACGTGACCCACCTCGTGGCGGAGGTAGCGAAGGAAATCATTTCTGCCGGCCCCTTCAAGGAATCCGACTTGTTGAACGTGCAGGGCGATCAGGTCGGCCCTGGCCAGGCAGAATGGGATGCCAACCGAGATGGTCCCGAACGGTACACCCCATTCCGTGGAGAGGTAGTATTGCGGCTGCAGTCGCATCATGCCCGCCGCCATCCGCTCCTTCTCGAAAGCGACGATCAGCGGCTCCAGCCGACTGCCCGGAATCGTAAGGCCGAGATCGTGCAGCGGGGTTGCCAGCAGTCGCGGACAATCAGGCGCAGAGCCTGGTGATGACATGAGACGACAATCCTGTGTTAGTCTACTGTTTTGGACGCGGAGCTACCGGTGCGATCTTACTCCACGACGCAACGGAAGTATATGGACCAGGGCCAGGCGAAAGCAGACCAGCCGAACGAACGAGCCAACGGAGAAGCGCTGAGCCGTTTGAGGATGACTTTGTTGCGACTCATCGCCAATGCGCCTATTGACAGGCACGCGGTCAGGGAAACCAACCTATGGACGCAGCTCGTTGATTTGAGCCTCGCCCCTTTTTAGGTTTAGGTTTATGATTTATGACTGATGCACTCAATGCATTACTTCATCTGCTCAGCAATGAAGAACGCGATCTCCATCGCCTGTTCGTAGTTCAATCGAGGATCGACCTGGCTGCGATAATCGCGGGCAAGGTCGGCTTCCGTAAGATTGCCGGGACCGCCAGTGCATTCTGTGACGTCTTCTCCGGTGAGTTCCAGATGGATGCCGCTCAGCCGTGAACCCACTTCTTTGTGAATCCGGAACGCGCTGAAAATTTCCGACATAATGTCGTCGAAAGATCGCGTCTTAATTCCATTGCGAGCCGTCTGCGTATTTCCGTGCATCGGATCGCAGCTCCACAAAACTCGACGACCGGCGTTCAACACGGCTTCTGCCAGATGCGGCAATCGCTCGCGAATCTTTTCCGCGCCGAAACGATGAATGAGCGTAAGCCGACCTGGTTCGTTTTCCGGATTCAGGATACCGATCAATTCCACCAGTTCGTCTGGTTGCATCGAGTTGCCGACTTTCAGGCCGATCGGGTTACGTATGCCGCGAAAGTACTCCGCATGCGCACCGTCGATGTCACGAGTGCGATCGCCGATCCAGGCCATGTGAGTTCCAAGGTTGTACCAACCGCGATTGCGTTCGATGCGCGTTAACGCCTGCTCAAATGCAAGCAGCAGACCTTCGTGCGAAGTGAAAAAATCCACTCGCGACAATTGCGTCAATTCACTGGATGAGACCACTTCCATAAAACGAATGGAGTCGCTGAGCGATTCCAGTAACTGCTGATATCGTCGAGATCCCGGCGTATTGCGGACGAAATCCATGTCCCAGTTTTCCGGATGACGCAGATCAGCAAAACCACCTTCGCTCAGCGCGCGAATGTAGTTGATTGTGAGCGCAGATTTTTCGTAGGCTCGAAGCATCAGTTGTGGATCTGGCCGACGCTCCGCAGGCGTGAAGCCGGATTGATTGACGATGTCGCCGCGATAACTTGGCAGTTCGATGTCGCCACGTTTTTCCATATCAGCAGATCGCGGCTTCGCGTACTGACCTGCAATGCGTCCGACACGGACGATCTTTCTTTTCGAGCCGCAGATGAGCACCAGGCTCATCTGAATCAGAACTTTCAGCTTGCGCAGGATCGACGTGGAATTGCAGTCGTCGAAACTTTCCGAACAGTCGCCGCCCTGCAACACGAAAGCGTTTCCCTCCTCCGCATTCGCCAACTGCACACGCAAGCGATCCACCTCCCACGCCGTGACCAGCGGAGGAAGTGTGCTGAGTCGGCGGATAGCGTCTGCCAACTCCTGGGAATTGTCGTATTTGGGTTGCTGTTGAGCCGGGCGTTTCTGCCACGAATCGGGGGTCCACGTTGAAGTCATTCTCGAATTGTTTCCGTCTGAGTCCTGTTTGTCACTTCAAGTGGGGACCGGTTTTGAAAGCTGGCAAGAATTTCGCCGTCACCCGGCAGCGAGACACGTGTCGCAGCGATCCGGATCGGCCTTTCTTTCGCGTCAAAACTGGCGCAATCCACAAAATCAGCAAAACAGGAAGAATAGTAATTGCATCGAACCTTGCGCAGTTCTAAGCTGACACTTCTCCCGTTGAATCTCGCTGACGAATAAAGCACGTCGTGATGTCCATTGGCAATCGTCCACCACGGAATGGTGACTTGCCTGACTCTGGCAATCCGAAAAGTGCTGTCGTGAAAACAATCGAATTATCCGCTATCAACACCGCCTATGCGCGGCGTTCTCCTGCGCAAAATCTGTTGTGCAAGGCACTTAGGTCGCCAATCGAGATATCGATTTCAACAGTCGATCACCGGCTGGCGTCGATCTGGAGACCTGCGAGATTATTTTTTGAACAGCATCGAATGCTGGACGCTCTCGCCACCTTGACTGAAGTCATTCAGCAGCCGGAATTGTCGGCGAATGTCCGCATCCCGACTCTGTTTTTGCTGGCTCAGATGCACATAGAAAACGACGATTCGATCTGTGCAGAGCAGTGTATTCAGCGAGGCTTGCGGTCACTGGGTCAGCAGACACATTCACACCGCGATTGGAGCAATTCCGTTGGAACGGGCACTTCGGCTCAGGGCAAAATTCAGCCCTATTCGCTTGGTGTTCGTGACTGGCTGACGCTGGCAATTCAGTCACTCACAATTGGAGACGTCGAATCTTCTCTGAGTTGGATTTGGCAGGCGGATCGGGCACTTGCGTGTGGCGTCACATCGTCAGCATCTTCGGTCCAAGCCCGGCAGATCGGTGATTTACAGGCGGTTTTGGCGTGTGCAATGGTACAAAACAAGTGCTTTGAAGAAGCTGACAGATGCCTTTTGGCGGCATATCAGCAGCACTTAGAAGCAGAATCTTACGAATCAGCTTGTCGTGATCTGATCCTCACATCACGCCTGGCGGCCATTCAAGGGCAAGCAGATCGTGCGTACTCCCTGCTTGATGCCGCCGAATGCCAGCTGATTCTCGCCCTGCCATCGCATGCCGCAGAAAACAGCCCACTGGCTGACACAATCCGCTCCGATCGTTATGCTGAACTGGCTTTCTGAAATTGAGTTCATGTGGAAATTCTAGAGATGCAGCCGTTATCTATGAATCGGTTGACGCCTGACTGGACCTCGTTTTGCACTGAACTCTCTCAGATTCAGGCTGCCGCGCAACGTATTCAGCCACTGGTGACCGAGACACCAACACTTGCGTTCGAATCATTAAGTCGTGAGGTTGGATGCTCGATCGCGTTCAAGTGCGAAAATTTTCAACATGGATTCGCGTTCAAAGCTCGCGGTGCCTGCAATGCGGTTTTCAGTTTGACTGACGAAGACGCTTCGCGCGGCGTGGTGACACATTCTTCCGGAAATCACGCTGCGGCATTGGCACGAGCTGCAAAACTTCGCGGGATCGAAGCTCATATTGTGATGCCGCAAAACTCCGCCAAAGTCAAGCTGGCCGCCGTGCGGAGTCTCGGCATTGAACCAGTCATGTGCGGACCAACGCCGGCCGAACGCGAAGCAATGGCCAACGAAGTCATGCAAACAACGGGAGCAACGATGATTCACCCGTTCAACGACAAACGCGTCATCGCCGGACAGGGTACAGTGGGCCTGGAAATCCTTCGACAATATTCTGATGTCGAAACGATTGTCGTGCCCGTCGGTGGTGGTGGTTTGCTGGCTGGAGTCCTGATCGCTGTAAAATCGCTCAATCCAGCGATCCGCGTGATCGCAGCAGAACCAGAATGGGCAAACGATGCGTTTCGCAGTTTGGCATCCGGCCAGATCGAACCTGTGTTGCGAACAGATTCAATTGCAGACGGCCTCCGCACATCTCTCGGCAGTCTGACGTTTCCGATCATCTACCAACTGGTCGATGAAGTTCTGTGCGTTTCCGAATCGGCAATCATGGAATCCATGCAGATGATTGCTTCTCACGCGAAAATGATCGCGGAGCCATCTGGCGCGGTTCCGCTGGCCGCCGTGCGTCAGCACAAAGAACGGTTCGCAGGTCAACGAGTTGTCTGCGTCGTTTCCGGCGGCAACCGGGATCTGTGATTCGCGATAGTGCGAGCGGCAGGAACAAATCGACCGAATATATGACCACGCCGAAGGAATCCGACCTGGGACAGGTCGGACTACGTAGGCAGATCTGTCCTCAGATCTGCATCCTTCAGTCTGGCCGATGGGAATTGGCTGCGTGGCCTGCCCATCGCCTTACATCATTCTTGATCGCGTGACGTAAATTTCCCGCCGCATCATTTTCGTTATATCAGTTCGCAGCAGCCTCGCCTGGCTGTGCGCCTCCGGGAACGCCAGGTTGCTGTCCTGGTTGCCCTGGCTGCGGGTTCGGCTGTTGTCCTGGCTGCTCGGGACCGGCCGGTACCTTCATCAGATCTCGCAGGCGTTCCTGAATAAGCCCCAAATCGATACTTTTATCGACATGAAGTACCTGCACGACCGATGATGAATTCGCAGCTTCATCAAGCGATTCTATCATCTCTCCGATAGTATCCATCAACGATCCTGATGACGAGACGATCAATGTGTTTGAAGAATCATCAATCCCCATCGACAACAATCCCTTGAACCGAATTGGCTCCTCTTCATCGCCTTCACTGCTGTTCGACGACGGTCCCCGAGGCAGGAAAGTCACCAGACCACCTCCTCCTTGCCGTTGTCCCTTGTCGTCAGCTTCCAACGCTTTGTCGTTGGAACTCAGCAAATCTCGAAAGACATCTTTCACCGCTGCAGCAACCATTCCAGCCTTAGCATGTTTAAGTCGAAAGATTGTCGTCACGCGCATCGATCTCGAATCCGATGGTTCAGGAACATCATAGATCCCAATGAGATCTTCAATGGTCTGCAACTGTTTCGCATCCGCATCACGCACCAGTATCGTGCTGGTAAAATTGTCCGAAATAAACTGCGGCTGACGACGTTTGGAAAGGCTGTGTTTTCCTGTGGTTTTCTTTTGAGACGGCATGAAGCCATTCCAGGGATCATATTCAAAGCCGCTTTTCGTCTGTTCTTCTGGCTTGAAAAAGTCTTTCAGGTTGAGCGTCACCCATGAAGGCGTTGCATATTTCAACCGAAAGATTTTGTAGCTTCGCCTTGGAGCTGCGACTTGTCCGATCAGATCTTCCATCGCCGCAAGTGCCGCAAGATCGCGACTGCTGGCGATGAGTTTGCCATCCGGGGTGACGGAAAATTTCACTGGCGGATACTGTTTGTTACTGTCCCTGGAATTTTCTGCGGTGCCTGCATCATCAGCCTGACCAACTTTTGTGTCCGGCGCAGGCGGCTCTGGGGTGGCGTCAGATTTGGATGCATCCGAGTCTTTCGGAATCGAACCGGCGTCCTGCAATTGACGACGCAAACGATCAAGCAACTTCCGATCGATAACTGGTTCCGATTTCTCTGGCGGTTCATTTGAATTCGATGGCGTTTTTTCGTCCGCATGAGACGGCGTAGGAATTTCCGTATCACTGTCGGTCGGCAGAATTGGACTATTGGAATCCGAAACCGTTTCGTCGATAGCTCGCTTAGTCAACAACGCCATACCTGAGAGGTGCGCCGGAGACTTTGCCGATGACTCAGCGTGCCCCGCGTTTTGCAACAGAGCATCAAATTCCCTCGTGGCTGTGTTCACCAATTTTGAAGATGCGGCCTTTGCAGGTTGTCGTCGGCCATTTTTCCAAACGAATACTCGTGGCGGTTCCGCGTCGGTGCTTGTGACACCATCCTGCGATACCGGCTTCCTGACATCCTCAAGCGGAGAATCAGATTCATCGTCCTGTTTGGGAATCTCTTTCGGCAGATCGAACTCCAGAGGATTTCCACGTTGCCAATATCGTTGCAATCGCTGCTGCAGATCCTTCAGATCCTCATCAGAGTTGATTTCGAAAACGCGAACACCATCATCCGTTGAATTCGGATCCGGCAATTCGCCAAGCTTGATCAGCAACGTGCGAATCTCTTCCATCTCGATGGCGTTTGCATTGACAAGCAGCCGGTTGTTTTCAGTGTCTGCTTCAATCCGGAACACTTTTTCTTTTTTCTCCTCCTGCTGCTGATTGAAGTCGAAGTAGCCGTAAAATCGCCGGTTGTTGTTCGCACTTTCCTCTTTTGGTTCCGCATCAAACAACATGCGAATCGTGCCAGCCACATATTCTGCATCAAGCCGCTTCAACGTGATCACTTCGAATTGTCGGGACGACTGATCCATCTTTTCCACCAACGTCGTAATCGTCAGATGGTCAGACAACGTCGCCCAGGCCATGATCGCCTGTTTGCTCTTATCGACCTTTAGCACCGTGCCAGGATCAAGGTCACCTAATTGCTGTAACAGATCGACGAGCGTTTGAGGATCGACCGATTCGAGCCGATAAATCTTCATGCGATTGATATTCTGCAGCAGGCTGCTTTCGCCGCCACGTGGCACATCAATCTCTTTGACAGCCCGCTCGATCACCGCCATTTGATCGGGTGCCGCAATCGCCAGAATCGTGTTTTCCCTTTGATTCAACACCAGCCGGGTTTCCTTGGGTGCCTTGGCACCGGCTACCCCGGGCTGAACTCCTGCCTGCTGCATTTGCTGCTGCATCTGCTGCATCATCTGCATCACCATGTTCGGGTCCATACCACTGCTGACGTTTTGGGCACCTTCACCGGCTGGTGGTTGCAGTTTGAGCAATTCTCGCAACAGTCGAATTACGTCTTCAGCTCGACGATGATCCAGATGAAATGCTTTCACCAATTGATCATCACCACTTTCAGATTGTTCATCCTGCAGCAGTTCCCAGATCTGCCGCAGACTGATGGCGGTATCCAGAATCTCAAGACGATTCGTTTTGCTGAGCTTGTGAATCTGTCCGACGGAACTGAGCATTGGCTTGAGTTCTTCGACCGCTTCGTCAGCAACAAGCCAATCAAGATTGAACGACACTTTGCAGATCGTGTGATCGGCAATCGTTTGCAGTTCCTGCGGGCTCACTCGAGCAACCATCGCTGGATTTAAATCCTTTGTCCTCACGATTGACATCACTTCGCCGTTGACAATCATTGTAAAACCACGCATCAATAGATGGCGGTTGATCAGGTCACGCGATTCTTCCATTGTATATTCACGTGTCGTGATGAGGTTCAACGCATCACCGGGGAGCTCCTGCCAGTCCAGCGACAATGCCGACCCGTCAGCCAGCCATTGAAGGACCACCTCCCACGGTTGACCAATGATGTTAAACGCCACTTTCCCGTCCGGATTTTTGCGAATCTCAGTATCAATCTTCTGCGGTACGAACTTCTCGGCCGTTGGTCGCTTAACCGTATTCTGCGTTGCGGGCGTTGCAGCCGCGTCGGAGGTCACTGGTGTAGCGCCCGGTGCGGTCCCGGATGGAGGTGCACCTTGAGGAGTTTCAGCTGCCGGAGTAACAGCTGCCGTGACCTGAGCTGGCGTACTTGCTGCCGGAGAATCAGATTGAGGCGAGGCCACTGAAACTTCCGGCACCTCCTGACCGCATGTTTCGGCGGTCGAACAGACAACAACTACGACGTTGGTGCAAACCGCGACGCACCACAAAAATAGTTGGAAATTCATCGGCAGTTTTGAAAGTAGAAACACGCTGACTGAACTCCCCAAAAACTGACTTGCGGAAGGCGGACTCAAAACAGACCCGGAGAACCAGGTATCGAACGACGCCTTTCCAACAGAATCTAATGTCTACTTTGTCCACGAAATCCTTCACGGGATTCCCGATGATTACACTCGTGATACAGGATCTGCCCCGTTTCGTCTGGCATTTTCCCGGGTTCGGCGACGAAAGCAAGATTGGACTTCAGTATTCACTAGCTTTCCACCCCCACAACCCGCAGTTCCGGTCTCTTCGGACAGCAAAAAAGCCCGGCATCATTTGATGCCGGGCCTTTCGGATATGTCACGACCAGTGGCTTCCTTTGCCTACAGAGTCCAGCCTTCACGGTATTCGCGATTAACATACTGGTTGAGTTCCGGTAGGTTTTTGCTGACCAGGTTCTTTGCATCCCATTCAATTCGCTGACCTTCGCCAGCTCGCACAGCAAGATTGCCGACAAGGATCGTTTCGGTCAGGCGACCTGCATAGCCAAAGTTTGACATCGTACCCGGTTCGTATTCGCCGCGGCAGCTCTGTACGAATTCCCACTTCTGTCGCTCGTCTGTGCCACCCTTGAATGGAATTCGAGGCAGCGACTGATCTGGTTTTTTGAAGCCTTTGAAATCAGGCTCTGGCAGCAGAGTGTACTGAGCACCGTAGTCGTTTTCGGACAACAACATGCCCTTGCTTCCAACGATCAAAGCCGCGCTGGTTTTGCCGCCACCCTTTTTCTGTTCTTCGATACGTTTGCGGAATCCTTCTGGCAAATGAGCGATCAAATCGTCAGATGGCAGGTTGCCGCCATCATACCAGTAGAACTTGCAGGCAACTTTGCCGTTGCGTTCCGGAAACTCGAACATCAGCGTGGATGAACCTGGATAAGTTTCGTCTTCGAAGATGCCCGGATTCTTAACGGCCGTAACTGCAATCGGATCCCACAACTCCAAAGCCATCACAGGCATGTTGGTTGTATGGCACGCCATGTCACCCAGGGCACCAGTACCGAAATCCGCCCAACCACGCCATTTGAATGAATGGTAGATGCCTTCCTTATATGGACGCATCTTGGCAGGCCCGATCCACGAATCCCAATCAAGGTAGTCAGGCACTTTATCTTCGCCAGCTGGACGACCGATACCCTGCGGCCAGATCGGACGATTTGTCCAGACGTGAATTTCTGCCACGTCGCCGATCGCACCAGATCGAATGACTTCGACCGCTTCACGCAGACCATCTTCAGACGTGCCCTGGTTGCCCATCTGAGTGACAACTTTCATTTCAGCAGCGACTTCGCGCATCATCCGAGCTTCACGAATCGACCATGTCATTGGCTTCTGGCAATAAACATGCTTCTTCATCTTCATGGCTTTGATAGCCGCTGCAGCATGCGTATGGTCTGGCGTACTGACCGTGACGATGTCAACTTTGTCGCCGAGCTTATCCAGCATTTCGCGGAAGTCCGTAAACTGCTGAGCATCCGAAAATTGCTTACCTTTTTTCTCCAGTGTGCGACGATCAACGTCACAAATTCCGACGATTTCTACATCCTGATCGGCAATATGGCTACAGTCGCTGTCGCCCTTACCGCCGACACCAACGCAAGCTGCTGTCAGACCTTCCAGTGCCGATCGAGTTGGACCGGCAAAGGTTCGCGGAGCAACCCACAGCGCACTTCCCAGAGCGGCAGTGGTGCCGAGAAAATTACGGCGTGATGGTTTCTGTGTCATTGAGGGTTCCTCAGGATTTCAGGTGGGATAAAAGAAGTTCAAAGAATACAGTTGGACGAAAGTGCAGGGTCGTCCAACGAATATCTTGCTTTCTGGCACAATCGTTTAACGATGCCGATTGTTTGCCGACGCACTAAGGGATTGGCATCCCGCTCAGCAGGCAAATTCTCATCTCACGATCGACTAAATACAAGTCTCGCACCACCACAACACCAGAAGAAACGACAACGATTCGCAGAAATTCGAGAGAGTTGCGAAAGTGACTCAATCGACGTACGCTGCTGAGTCTGACCAACAATTCACTGATCTTTTGCGCATTTGCTCTACCATGAAATTTCTTCAAATAAGTACTTATTGCAGTCTGCTTTCCATCATCGCGGGCTGTTTCTTTTTTTCGGGCTGCTCCGATTCTTCCAGGACCGGAAAAGCGGCAGCACCAAAAGCAACGCCTGATACCCCAGCAGACGTCGCGGCACTTGAGGAAGCCGGTTGCCGCCTTAAGAAAAATGCAGACGGCAATGTCACCGAAATCGCAGTGTCATCTGACAGCGATTTTTCGGAAACAATGAAGCACCTGTCAGGCATCCCAAACGTCACGATCGCGCGATTCGGCGGCCCTGGCATGAACGATAAAGGGATGCAGTATCTGTCCAGCCTGAAAGCCGTAAAGCGACTCGATCTGACAGATTGTTCCAAGGCTGGTGACGCGACACTAAAGATTGTCAGCACAATGCCAACCATCGAAGTGTTGACTCTTCGCCGTGTCGGATTCAGCGATGCCGGCCTGGAGCCCATCAAGAATCTGTCAAAGCTGCGAGCAATCGATTTGCGAAACACCAACGTGACTGACATCGGTGTCGCTCATCTCCAGGGAATCAAAACGCTGATCGATGTGCAGTTAGAAAACTCCAAGGTGACGGATGCAGGCGTGGAACATCTGCGTGGCTTGCCGTTGAAGTCACTGAACTTAAACTACACGGTTGTGACTGATGGTTGCATGCCGGCAATTGGCAGTATCACGACGCTCGAATCACTCCAGATGGACACAGCGAAAATCACCGACGCCGGAATGCCTGAACTTGCAAAACTTAAAAAGTTAAAACGCTTCGGTTGCCGACAAGCTGACATCGGCAGCGAAGGTATCAAGTATCTCGCCGATTTGAATGAACTGTCTCGCCTGGAACTGCGTGAAACGTCCATCGACGACAGCAGTCTGGAAATTATCAGCAAGCTACCGAAACTTACCTTTCTGGATATCGGCGAATGTAAAGTCCTCAAAGGCAAAACGATTGGCGAACTGGGAAAACTGATTGGGCTGACCTCTCTGGAATTACGTGAAATCAAAAAGGTCAAAGACGACAACTTTGCCGCACTCGAAACGCTCACAAATCTCACGGAACTCAATCTGGAAGCCACTCGCATTACCGATGCGTCTGTACCAACAATACTAAAGATGCAGAAGCTCGAGCGACTAAGTGTCGCTGGAACACAAATGAGCGACGAAGGCATGCTTGAACTCAGTAAATTGCCGGCACTGAAGTGGCTGGATCTCAGCAACTCTCAGCCGAAACCAGAAACAGTCACGGCCCTGAAAGCCGCCAAACCGAACCTAGAGATTGTGGAGTAATCGTGCTTCCGGACACATCAAAACGTACTCGCAGCGAATTAATGTTTAAGCACGCGGCAAAGCTGATCCCCGGCGGCGTCAACAGCCCTGCGCGCGCTTTTGGCGCGGTGGGTGGCACGCCGCCGTTTATGAAACACGGCGACGGCGCGTACCTGTTCGATGTCGATGGAAATCGATTCATCGACTACATCTGTTCATGGGGACCGCATCTCTTTGGACATCGGCATCCAGTGATTCTGCAAGCTATCGAAAAGTCCCTCACCATCGGCACGAGCTTTGGTGCGCCGACTGAGGCTGAAGCGGAACTCGCACAACTTGTAATCGAGATGGTTCCTTCAGTCGAAATGGTGCGAATGGTGAATTCCGGCACTGAAGCAACAATGTCTGCCATTCGTGTGGCTCGCGGATTTACGGGACGCAACGGTGTCATTAAGTTCGCAGGCTGTTATCACGGCCACGTTGACAGTTTGCTTGTCGCCGCTGGTAGCGGCGCGTTGACGCTGGGATGTCCGTCCAGCCCCGGTGTTCCGCCTGGCGCAACGGCCGATACCGTCGTGTTGCCTTACAATGATTGCGAGAGTCTGGAAGTTGCCTTTAAGAACAATGGTCCTCAACTTGCGGCCGTCATCCTGGAGCCTGTCGTTGGGAACATGGGCTGCGTTATTCCGACACCGGAGTTCCTCGCGCTGCTACGACGACTATGCACCGAGTATGGCACTGTGCTGATCTTCGACGAAGTGATGACAGGCTTTCGATTGGCGGCCGGTGGCGCGCAGGAACTTTTCGGCGTTATACCCGACATGACGACCATGGGGAAAATCATTGGCGCTGGGATGCCGGTGGGTGCGTACGGCGGTCGAGCGGACATCATGAACACTGTATCGCCTGTTGGGAAAGTGTATCAGGCCGGTACGCTTTCCGGTAATCCGGTGGCAATGGCGGCTGGCATCGC
>Ga0105049_10003125_pt1 | contig 19627 bp, 13 predicted proteins | sample MAT06_FD_78087 | JGI IMG/M metagenome (GOLD analysis project Ga0105049, IMG submission 78087) | Freshwater microbial communities from Lake Fryxell liftoff mats and glacier meltwater in Antarctica - MAT-06 | ecosystem: Environmental > Aquatic > Freshwater > Ice > Liftoff microbial mat | place...
ATTTAGGCGACAACTGTTTTGCCTGAGAGGTAATCGTGGAGCTGGCGGCTGTGGTCATGGGATAGTTCATCAAAGGGGATGCTGCTTAGCTCAAACGCTTTCACATCCAACACTTCCAATTGATCTTGGATATCGAGTGTTCCGCTGGCCATGACTTCAATGACAATACAAATCGAGTGGAAGCGTGGATCGCGCTCAGGGTCTGAATAGATCCCCACTAACCGACCTATCGTTTCCAGCTTTAGCCCAGTTTCCTCCCGCAGTTCGCGGTCAACGGAAGCGGCCATGGTTTCGCCCCAATTGACCATCCCACCTGGGAGGCTCCAGCGGCCATTATCACTACGCCGAATCAAAACAATTTGCCCATCGGCCATGACTGGAATGATGCTAGTGCCCGTGAGGGGATGGCGAAAAATGATCCCCAAGGCCGTTTGAACATAGCGCCGCAGTTGCCCTAAACCCATAATTTATCTTATTCGTTGGATGATTTTTATTCGTTGGAACGCAATGGTAAACCCGTGGTAAACCGCCGAGAAAACCGGCTCAAGCTAGATAGAGTTGAGCTTCTGATTAAAACAAGAACTGAGCCAGCCCCCATCCCCCAGCAGCCCCACCGATTTAACCTGCCATCAGGGTTTCTAAATCATTCAAAACCTGCTCTGCATGGGGTTCTGGCTTCACCTTGAGGTAAACCTTGGCGATCGCGCCGTCTGGGTTGATGATAAACGTATTGCGGCTGATGCCCATATACTCTTTGCCCATAAACTTTTTGAGGCCATAGCTATCATAGCGAGTCGCCATTTCACCCTCAGCATCTGACAATAACGGAAACGGGAGGTTGAACTTAGTGCTGAACTTGGTGTGGGCTTTGGCATCATCGGTGCTAACCCCTAAAACCGCCACTTTTTTAGATTCATAGGTAGGGTAGGCATCCCGAAACCCGCAGGCTTCTTTGGTGCATCCGGGGGTATTGTCGCGGGGGTAGAAATAAAGCACGACCCATTTTCCGCGCAGGTCAGCAAGGCTAATGGGGTTGCCGTCGCCATCGGGAAGGGTAAAATCGGGGGCGACATCGCCAGTTTGAAGAGCCATCGGTTCGTCCTACAGAGGGTTAATTAAAGGTACTCAGGGGGATTCTAGAACAGAAGCTCTCCTCTAGCAGCATCGGTTTGATCATGGATTTGGCTAAGAACGGAGATGCCGGAGATAGGGTTTGAGCATGGACGCACCGGGATAAGATACGTCTCAAACAGCATCCTAAACGATGATGGAAGGGGAGGGAACCCCAGAAGTCACACTGATAGATTCAGCTAGATCCGACGGAGCCAGCGTCACCTAGGGGCACGCTTCCAGATCTGCGAGCAACACAACGATATCGTCGATACTAGGACGGATGGCGCGGACGGGTTGATCGAAGTGGTTGACGAGGATGCTGAAGGCGAGGGGCGGGTGGTGGGGTGGGGTGAGATAGCCAGACAGCGCCGCGATGCCGCTGATGGCTCCGCTTTTGCCCTGCAGTCTGCCGACAACCGGGGTTCCCTGAAAGCGATTGCGGAGGGTGCCCGAAACGCCAGCCACCGCTAAAGAATCTCGGTAAACCTGGCCGTAGGGGCTACGGTGCATGGCTTGGAGGGTTTGCACAAAGGCGGTGGGGGTAGCCAGGTTTTTGCGGCTGAGACCAGAGCCGTCGGCTTGGTCGATGCCTGTGGGGTCAACCCCTAGCTCTGCCAGGATCGCTTCAACTCCGATGATTCCGGCGGCGAGGGTGGAGGTCTGGGCGATCGCCCGATCGTGCCCAATCAAATACAACAGCGTCTCAGCATATAGGTTTTCGCTTTCGGCATTGGCGATCGCCACCCACTCAGCCAAGGGCGGAGACATCTGCAGCGCGAGGGTCTGAGGAAGAGCCGAGGGCTGGGGAGCAACCTCTGCTCGGCGCACGGTGAGGCCAGCACCGATGAGAGCGGCGCGGAAATGGCGGAGGAAGCGTAGGGTGGGGGTGGGAGTGGCGATCGCCACATCTTCAGCGGCGCTTCCGGTTCGCAATTGCCCTAGCACCTGCAAGGTTTGGCGCTGCCCATCTTGCACCACCTGCACCTCCTCGGGCGCGGTTGGGGCAACGGTGCGGCTGCGGTTTTCGAGCGCCCAGTCTTGGGCATCGAGGGGCGAGGCAAAGGCTACCTGCAACGGTTGGCCAATCTGCTGCGGGGTGAGGCGCAGATGAATCGCATTGCCATCTAAGATCAAACTGGTGACTGGGGCACCATACCCAGCTTGCAAATCTTCCCATTCCCAGTTGGGGTTAATAGCATCTCCCTGGAAATAGGTGTCATCGAGGATCAGGCGATCGATTTGCGCCGTTGCACCGAGTCTTGGGAGTTGCTGTGCCACCTGCTGCGCCAGGGTTTGTAACGAAGCAGCCGTCAAGGTCGGGTCGCCTTGCCCCACAATTTGCACCGTCGTTTCGCCACCCTCGGTGTGGCCATAAACCGTAGTACGAACGCGATGGGCAGGGCCAAAGTGCTGCAACGCCGCCGCCGTTGTCAACAGCTTGATGTTAGAGGCCGGAATAAAAAATTGCTCAGCGGAGCGGGTGTAGAGCGGCTCCCCACCGGCCACCGGTGCCACCACAATGCCCCAATGGGCGCGGCGGATTGCGGGCTGTTGTTGCAAGATGGCGTTGATTTGGGGTTCTAGGTCTGCGGCGCAGAGGGGGGCGGCTAGTAGGGGCGATCGCCACCCCAGCCCACTGACCACAGCCAGCCCAAGGCTGCCCACAAACCAAGGCTGTAGCCTCTGCCACAGGTGACTTAGGGTTCTCGACATTCTAGGATTCTCGATACTTTAAGATGCTCGATACTTTAAGATTCTCGATCCTTTAGGGTTCTCGATCCTTTAGGGTTCTCGACAGAGCGCAAACACCGAGGTGTAGCCGTGCAAAAAGGTCGAACTGCCAACGGGGCCAATTTCGCCGCCACAAAAGAAACCGCTAACGGGCAAGCCATCAAAGTATTGCCGCAGTAGACCCGAATCAAAATTAGGCTGGTCATAGAGCCGCTCGCCCCGCCCCGAGCAAGCAAACAGCAGCGCCCCAGATGGGGTTGGCCCTGCCAAATTAGTGGCATAGCGTTCGAGTAAGGCTTCGAGATCATCCGCAGAGGCGCGGGCATCGCGCAGGTGAAACTGGATGCGCTGCCCTGATCGGACGCGATCGCCAATGGCGATCGCCCCAATTCGCGGATCCACCCCCAACAGGTTGCGAATCAAAAAATCTCCCTGCTCTAGGGTTTGCTTAAATTCGCTTTGGGCAATGCCCACAAACAGCGAATGCTGCGCCAATTCTTGATCCTCTGCCTCTAACTGTTGATAGAGATCCTGTAGAGCTTCTAGAGGCGTTCGAATGGTGGATCCATCCCCCTGTTCTTCTAACTTCATCAAAACATTGCGCTCCCCTTCCACCACCCGGTAAGGATTGCCGATGGGGCGACAGCCCTGCGCCACGATCGCCTCTAGCACGACCCTGCCACTGAGGGCAATGCCAACCGTGCCCTCGCGATGCAGTTCATAGTTGCAAAATAGCCCAGCCCCAAAAGACGAAGCCCCCGTAGCCAAGCCCCCCACCTTCACCGCGCCAGGGTAAGCAAAGTCTAAGCCTTGCAATAAATCATTAATCCCCGATGACATGGCATCAGACAGCAGCACAAATGAGGGATTGTCTGCGGGGGCAACCCCCACTAAGTCGGCCCATTGCTGCGGGGGGCCATCGAGATCTGGCAAATCATCATTGTGGATGTGGAAGGGCTGCACGGTCACCCCTGGCAAATGCGCCAAACTTAGGCTGAGCGCCGGAGCATCCTCAATTTCGCGGACATCTTGATTGGGTTGAACCCCAATAATGCCACCGCCACTACAGCCAAGCAAAACTGGCAGCGTCTCAGGGGCGTTCAAATGTTCTTTAAGCTGGTCTTTGAGGAGGGGAAGCAACCGCGATAATTCGCTGGAAAAGGCGGAGGAAATGAAGACCAACGCTAAATCTGCAGACCCCTTGAGCTGCTGGGTGGTCTGTGCCACCACTTCATGGACGGCGGCCTCCAAGGACACTTGACTGGAAAGTGCATTGACCCATTGCATGGGGTTGCGGGTTGAGTCTGCCATCACGAAGATCCTGGTGGGTGAGTCTGCGAAACCAACTCAGAGGCCATGGCGGTGCATGGTGAGCCTGAGCCTCTGATACATTGCCAAATACATTATCAGACCGACAGAGTATCTGAGAAAAGAAGAGTATTGGAGAAAAGAGAGACACTAAAAATATCGACCTAAAAATATCTACCTGTAAATAATAGAGAGAATTTACGTCTCTATCAGGCTGAGAATCAGTATGAGCGTCAGTATAAGAGAGGGAGGTAGAAAGCCGAAAGAGGTGAGCAGAGATGAACTTTCGGATTTTCTTAAGCTTCCATTCTGACATACCCGCTGTAGCCTAGGAGCGTTTAAGGGTGCCGATTCCTTTGGGGCGATCGCCCTCTCCTAGCTGGCCTCAATGAAGTTGGGTCGGAGGAGATCGGCATTCCGTAACGATTGACACAGGATGCCCCCGCCACGGACGCGATAGGATAGGGAGAGTAAGAATACTCATTCCTACTGATTAATTTGTTTTATTTAGACGGTAGACTCCTCCATGTGGGCGACTTGACGAAATCAATCAGCGAGTTACTCTAAAGTGGAACTGTCATTAATCCATACGTCTGCACATTCGATAATCTGAGCGTAAAGCCATGAGCGACATCCATCAAAAAATTCAAGAAGAGCGTGACGAAGCTCGCCAAGTTTGCGAAGTTAAGGGCGACGGTTCTGTGGAGTGTGCGGCAGCTTGGGATGCCGTCGAAGAGTTACAGGCCGAAGCATCCCACCAACGCGAAAAGGGCAGCGACAAGAACTCTTTTCAGCAATACTGCGACGATAACCCCGAAGCCGCAGAGTGCCGCGTTTACGACAACTAGATCGCCGCTACCTTAAACCCGGCAAAGGGCAAAAGCCCTGTTCCTCAGTTAAATTGACCGAGTAAGTTGACCGAGCCTGAAGCCTGCGGTGCTGCCTAACTGGGTATCACGCTCTCAGGGGTTAAAACGGAGTTATTAGGGTTCTAAATACAATCTATCTCCCCAAATAGGGCAGTGAAGTGACCGAAAGACTAACTCTTTCGATCACCCTGCCCTATTTGGTGTGATTTTGACTTCTGCTAAACGGTTCTAAGGCACTTGTAGAAATGCTGGGGTTAGGGTTTCACCCAAATAGCGAGGCCTCCCCCTTTTCCCCGTGCGGCGATGTAGCGATCGCCCACACAAAAAAATGCGAAGAAAGGAAGCTGGGCGATCGCCATTTTTGCAAACGCCTCGGCGCGGGCTGAGCCACCCCGGATAGCCCCTTGATACAGGGTGAGGCCAAACAGGCACAGGTGCAGAGCGGTAAAGTCAAACACCATCAAGTTTTTGGGGGGTTGATAACGACAAACCCCTGACAGTTGGAGGAACAAGCCTCCGAGTTGGATTTGGTTTTGCACCACCCCAGTTAGCGCCCCTGGGACATCTGCCTCAAAGGTAATACCCGCCGGGATCAAGCGAGGGAGATAGAAGCCCTTACCCAGGGCAATGCCACCTTGCGATCGCTTTTTGACCCCAGTTGTAAAACACAGCCGCCACTGCCCTTCAGGAAACGGGAGCGAGAGATGCTGACGGCGGGTTGTTTGCTCGGCCTGAAGCAAAGCCGCCACCACCCGATCAGGGGAAGGGCGATCGCCCTTCCCCTGGCCATAGCTGTAAACCACCTGATCGAGTATCGCCAGATTGGCTTCTGCAGTTTCTGGGTTAGGGTCTGGATTCGCTTCTGGGCTGAGTTCCGCCGTCATGGGGTCACATCAAAACATAGAGTATCAATCTATGGTGCATCATTCTGAGATGCATCAATCTGAAATGCATCATTCTGATAGAGCATCAATCTGAGGTGCCTGGGATCGCGCTTACAGCAACTCACATTGGGCATGGTGCCGCATTAGATGATCACATAGCACTAATGCCATCATGGCCTCTACCATGGGCACCGCACGGGGCAACACACAGGGATCATGGCGACCCTTAGCCGATAGGGTGGTGGCTTCGCCATCGGTAGTCACGGTTTTTTGGGCTTTACGAATGGTAGCGGTGGGCTTGAAGGCCACCCGAATTAGGATGGGTTCGCCATTGGAAATTCCCCCCTGGGTTCCCCCCGATCGGTTCGTTTCGGTGCGGATGTTGCCCTCGGCGTCGGTATAAAAGGCATCGTTGTGTTCGCTGCCGGTCATGAGGGTTCCGGCAAAGCCAGAGCCAATTTCAAAGCCTTTGGTGGCGGGCAATGACATCATCGCACCGGCTAGGTCAGCTTCTAATTTGTCAAACACAGGTTCACCCAGGCCACGGGGAACGCGCCGCGCCACACATTCCACAACACCCCCAATGGAGTCGCCTTGATCTCGTACCTGCTCGATCAGGTCAATCATGCGCTCCGCCGCTTCGCCGTCAGGGCAGCGCACGATATTGCTCTCTACCTCCGCCATGGTAACGGTTTCAGGATCAATCGTTCCTTCGAGGTCTCTGATCCGCTTCACATAGCCAACAATTTCAACCCCAGCGATCTGCTGCAAGATTTTTTTGGCGATCGCCCCTGCAGCCACGCGCCCAATCGTTTCTCGTGCCGAAGACCGTCCGCCCCCCTGCCAGTTGCGGATGCCATACTTCGCGTCGTAGGTGGCATCGGCATGGGAGGGGCGATAGGTCAACGCCATTTCGCTGTAATCTTGAGGGCGCGTATCTTTGTTGCGAACCAAAATCGCCAAGGGCGTACCCAAGGTCTTCCCTTCAAAGACCCCAGACAAAATCTCGCACCGGTCTGTTTCTTTACGCGGCGTGGTGATTTTGCTTTGCCCCGGTCGTCTCCGATCTAGCTCATACTGAATTTCTTCGAGGGAGATGGGTAACTGTGGCGGACAGCCATCAATTACAACACCAACGCCGCCGCCGTGGGATTCACCGAAGGTGGTGATCCGAAAAACATGCCCAAATGTGTTACCCATGCCTGTTGGAACTATGAAGGAAAAAAGAACCAGGAAATCGGCTAACGATCCAGTGCATGACACTGCGCTGGCAAAGCCTAACCCTGTTATAACGTTCAATGTTGCAACCTTCCAAGTTCTAGCCGATTTAATCCTCCAACCCAGGAATTAAATTCATCAACTTGGCATTAGGTTCACAATTGCAAGCTCTCTTTCAATCTCTCTCTTTCAAAGAGATTCTGAATAGCAGCACGTCGATAAAACAAGACTTCCCGTTAGAACTCCTCTACAAGATATAGCGGTAGCCATGATCCATAAGATATTTACCTGTCATTCCCGCGCAGGCGAGAATCCATCTTGAGAGTCGTGTAACCTATGGATTCCCGTTTTCACGGGAATGACGCTGGTATGTCCTAACCTTTATGGCTGTAGCTATGGCTCTAAGAAAGCTGGGCGTTGGGCGATCGCACCTAAACAGTCCCAACAGTCAAACATCCAGACAGATTAGATAGCAATTTTTGGGCGATCGCCCTCTATCAGCCAGCCATCAACGGAGCAAGCGGCCTATTCTAATGACTAAGGCGCTCCTTCATTTCTCAGGAGGCTTTTGTGAGAATGGACTCACGCCCCATTAAGGCTCGTGACCGATTAGCTCTGGCAACTTGGAGGTAGCTGGTAATGCTTTCTCCACGGCATCGGAGGTTGTAATGTGACCCAGATAAAATGCCCCGGCTTCGATATCGATAGAGTGAGCCGTTACGTCGCCTTCTAGCCGTGCGGTGCGGCTGAGGGTGAGACGGCCTTCGGCCACAATCCGCGATTTAACGACCCCATGCACAATCAAGTTGCGCGCACGAATGTCGGGCCCTTCCACTAAGCCCGTATGCGAAATTTCCATATCTCCCCGAACCTCAACGGTGCCATGGATCACGCCATCTACCCGCAAGTTGCCTTCAATATGGAGAGTGCCTTGAAACTCACTTTTTTCGCTTAGATAGGTGAGTGTGCTTGACTGTTTTCGCCCGAACATGCCATCGCTCCTCAGCAGAAGTGAATAGTCAACAAACCTGAATGATCAATAAACCTGAATGATCAAAGAACCGGTAATGGATACCAGTCATCCATCTACAAACGCCAATCGCTAATCTATATATATTAGTGGTTAGAGCTTGAACTATGAGTCATTGAATGATGAATGTGATTGAATGCGATCGCTCAGTCTAAGGGTCAATCCAAATAGTCATCAGGATCAACTGGCTGACTATTGAGATGCACTTCATAGTGTAGATGTGGCCCAGTCGAGCGCCCTGTGTTTCCCAAGTATCCCACAACGTGATACCGATCAATCCGGTCACCGGGCGAAACTGCTAACCCAGACATGTGAGCGTAGAGGGTTTGGAAACCATAATCATGGTTGACGACCACCATGTAACCATAGCCGCGAGACAGTTCGGCCTTCATAACCGTGCCTGGGGCGGTGGTGTGGATGGGGCTACCGTAGGCCGCCACAAAATCGAGACCCGAGTGAAGTTCTGAACCGCCACCAAAGGGATTGCGCCGCCGCCCAAACTCAGAGGTGGTGCGGGTCGTGGCTTTAAGTGGAACACCACTGGGTCGTGCATTCTCTCGATCTAGGGTTCTTTCGAGGGCTGGCTCTATTTCACCCTTCAGGCTTTGAGCGAGCTGAGGCAGTTGTGCTTGAGCCGATTGCAAGAAAAGCCTGGCATCAAAATGAGGCGGAACGCCACCCTGGGGCAAAGAGAGTTGAGATTGCAATTGCCGTTGATCCTCGGCGGTGTCATTCGTCATACCTGCCCGACGCTGCAAGGCGTTGATTTCTTTTTCGAGGGTTTGTACGTCTTCGAGAATCTCGCGGGCTTTGCGGTCGAGGGAGCGATTTTCGCGGGTTAGCTCGGTGTTTTGGTAGGTCATAGACTGGAACAACCGCGCCACAGAAACCACCGGGAAAGAGATGGAGGCAAGGATGATCCCGAATAAAAGCAGGGGCGGCACCGACAGCGTAATGGGAGTTTTCCCGGTGCAGGTAATGAGAATCGTAAAGGTTTTAGGAATCCGATGACGCATGGGCTCTCGATAGCTTTCGGACAGTGGGAGTGAAGAAGCTGGGTGGCGATCGCCCGCGACAGGGCAACGAGGCGCAGAACCAGAGCCTGACTCCGGTGCTTAGAGGTTCGAGAAAATGGCAGTTTCACAAACAAGCTTAAATTTATGTTCAGCTTGAACAAGAAATGAGAATAGCAACAAAGTGGTGATCTCGCAACGGGGATCACTCAAAAGGCAAGGTATCCGCGATCGCCCAGCCAGTTTCTCTAAGGCTGTAATGGCCGAATATCAGCGAGTTCTAGGGCTTGGTATAGGGTCTGAGGCCGAACCCAAAGATCAGCTTGGCGCGCATCGGGATAGAACGCCTGTTGGAGGTGCAGCCCTTCTGGATGTTCGCCTAGCACCGCGAAGTAGGAGAGCGATCGCCCATTGGCCACGAGCCAAAAACAGGGATAGACATACTGTGGCGAAAACAGCTCAATCACGGGGATCCCAGGGGGACAGAAGACCAAATTAGTGAGGCCGCTACCATGCACCCCAACCACGGCCTCCGCCTCTGCAAAAGCCTGGGCTTGCTCCGCAACGGTTAGGGTTTCGAGGTGCAGCGTTTCAAACCCAAAGGCCGCTAGAATCGGCAGCAGCGCGGCTTCATTAATCAGGCGACGAACACTGGCTTTAGCACGGCTAATGTAAAGGCGGCGGCGGCGGGATGGGGTAGGCGGGGCAGGCAAAAAGGTTTGCCGTAGAAAATTGAGGCTCCAAGGCGGCATCCAGGAAATGCTGGCGGGGAAGGAGGGGAGGAGGAGCGATCGCGCCTGAATATGAGGATAGCGGGCGGGGGCGAGGGTCTTGGAGAGCGAGATCCCGAGGGTTTTTAGGGTTTCTTGCTGAAACGGGAGGGACGCATCCACTAAAAAGTAGTCGATGGTCTGGAGATCGATCCCGGCTTGTTGCAATAGTGCTAGACGCGGCAAGACATCCAACATCCAGTGAAAATAAACGCCGTTGGATAAGCCCGAGATCACGGCCACGGTGCCATCGATCGTCTGGGGCAGGGGGAGGGTGGCTTGCTGCAATAGCGGATGGCGCTGGGGATGGGCGGCGGGATGGCCGGGGCTAAGGATAGGGGAGAAGGGCGAGAGGTCGCCCAAAATCCGGTTGTCGGGGGCGATCGCCGCGACCTGGCGGGTTTCCTCAATCCAGTAGCGCCCGTTGGGTAGCTGCACCACGAAGGAGCCAGGCAAAGGCACGGCAGTTCCAAAGCAAAAGCTGGGGTGCAGGGTCGTCTGTAGGCTGCGGGGCGGGGTCAAAGAGAGCAGGGTCGGCGGATAAATCGGAGTGTAGGCGATCGCGCCATCGCCAGATTTCCCATCGCCAGATTGAACGCCCTTTACCCAGTCTAAGGTGGTTTCATAGTAGCCAACGGGGGCAGGAATCGTTGATCCCGCAACGGAGGGCACGCCGGGGTCAGATCGCTGTTGCCCGAGGCGAGGAGCCAAGATCGAGATGACGGTTGCCTCATCTTGGGCTTGAATGGCGTGGAGCAAGGTTTGGTTTTGGTGCAAGAGGCTCCCTGCGGCTTGGCCGTTTGCCGCCAACCACGCTAGGAGATCGGCGACAAACAGCGGTTGCAATGCCAGAGTTTGCCGCCAAGCCTGGATCGCGGCGATCGCATCTCCCTGCCAAAAGAAGGCCATCCCCAAGTCTCCCCAGACATGGCTGGTGGGGGGATCATGCGGTTCACCATCTTCGGCCAAGAGGGATAGGGTGTGTTGGAATTGGGCGATCGCCCCGGTGATCTCTCCGAGTTCCCAGAAACATTGCCCCAAACGGTGATGGGCTGGGGCAGCGGTGGGCTGGAGCGCTAGCCAGAATTGAAGTGCTGCGATCGCCCGTGACCATTCTCCCAAATGCTGGTGGGTTTCGGCTTGGGCTTGATAGCCTGCCACCCAGTCTGGCTCTAAGGTTATAGCCTCTTGCCAGCAAGCAATGCCTTCGTCATAGCGTCCTTGCTGGGCGATCGCCCAGCCCAAGGCTTGCCACAGGGTTGGCGCAACCTCTAGCTCTAAGGCTTGCTGGTAGGCGCGCTCGGCCACCCCAAAGCGGCGCTGCTGGAGTTGGCGATCGCCCTCTCGTTGTAAGGTCTGCCAAAGGGATTTCCAGGCGGCGCTCTGCACCTCTGGAGTGTGGAGGGCGATCGCCTCAAACCAAAGCCCTTGGGCTGTTTCGGGATCACCCGCCAGCAGGTAGGCGATCCCCAATGGCCACACTGCATTGGGGTCTGTCGCCATGACCGCTTGGTAGAGGGTGATGGCTTGCTCAAACTGGCCAGTGGCGATCGCCCGATCGGCTGGCTCCCCTATAGATTCTGGATATCCTGCACTGTCCATAGCTGTTCCATCGCCGACAAGGTGGGCTAGGCTGGGGGGCGATCGGCCCAGTCCTGAGTCGTTGCAGATCCGCCATGCAAATCCAAAGACTTGTTCATAGAATACCCCTGCTGCTAGATTTCATTGCCTTTCGATGAAAATCCTAGGTATGTATCAGAAATGCCAGGATTGCCATTGATTGCCATTGATTGCCATTGTCTGAAGCCATCGAGAAAAAGCCATCGAGAAAAAGCCATGGAAAAAAGGCGACCCCTGGTAGGAGCCGCCTTTTCTCTAATCGACTGAAAGGCAAACCTTCGAGCGGTGAGCGGCTCTTAGCCTTGGATGCTAGGAGCCGTCAGCGCCACGGGGGTTTCGTCGCCACAGGCCAAGTCGAGGGGGAAGTTGTGAGCATTGCGCTCGTGCATCACTTCCATACCCAGGTTGGCGCGGTTCAATACATCCGCCCAAGTCGCAATCACGCGGCCTTGGCTATCTAACACAGACTGGTTGAAGTTGAAACCATTCAGGTTGAAGGCCATCGTGCTGATGCCCAGCGCAGTGAACCAGATGCAAACCACAGGCCATGCACCCAAGAAGAAGTGCAATGCGCGGGAGTTGTTGAAGGAGGCATATTGGAAGATCAACCGACCGAAGTAGCCGTGAGCCGCAACGATGTTGTAGGTCTCTTCTTCTTGGCCGAAACGATAGCCATAGTTCTGAGACTCGGCCTCGGTGGTTTCACGCACCAAGGAGGAGGTCACCAAGGAACCGTGCATGGCCGAGAACAAGCTACCGCCGAATACACCAGCCACGCCCAACATGTGGAAGGGGTGCATCAAAATGTTGTGCTCTGCTTGAAACACGAACATGAAGTTGAAGGTACCGGAGATTCCCAAGGGCATCCCGTCAGAGAAGGAACCTTGGCCAATAGGGTAGATCAGGAAAACAGAGGTGGCAGCGGCCAAGGGCGCACTATAAGCTACGCAGATCCAAGGACGCATGCCCAAGCGGTAGGAAAGTTCCCACTGACGACCCATGTAAGCAAAGATACCGATCAGGAAGTGGAAACAAACCAACTGGTAAGGGCCACCGTTGTATAGCCACTCATCCAAGGAAGCCGCTTCCCAGATGGGATATAGGTGTAAACCGATGGCGTTGGAGGAAGGAACGACTGCACCGGAGATGATGTTATTGCCATACATCAATGAACCTGCGACAGGTTCGCGGATGCCGTCGATGTCAACGGGAGGCGCAGCGATGAAAGCGATGATGAAGCAGATGGTTGCGGTGAGCAACGTAGGGATCATCAAAACACCAAACCAACCGATATAAATGCGGTTGTCAGTGCTGGTGATCCAGTCGCAAAACCGATCCCAGCTGTTGGCGCTATCGCGCCGTTGCATGGTTGTAGTCATAATATTAAATAAGTGCAGTTCAAAAGAACAGCGAGGGGTACTGAAAATGAGGTCAGTAGCCTCGTACATTGAATAGTAATTAAAAGACGTGAATTTTTCTGAGTCTGTTCACAATTTTTTGTAAATAAGAGAGGGCGATCGCCCCTCCCCCAACTCATCCTTAAAAGACTAAACCTATACCCAGAGAGGCAAGCAAGCAAAAGATTGTAGAGAATTAGCAATCTATTCAGCGCTCTCTTTTAAGTAACAAAACATTAAGTACTTCCTCTATCTTTTTACGCCTGTTTTGCCAAAGCTAGCTGACGCCGAAATAGAGCTTCGCATATCGATTCGACTCTTCCAAGTTTTAGCTATTTTGCATATAAGAACAGAGTCAAACCTGGTGCCATGACTATGGTTTAAATGAGCACCTTAGCCTGCAACAATTACTATCGAATCGATCAACTCCAATAAACCTATTTAAGCCTTAAAACCTGAATCAAACCTAATATTGAAACTGAATTAGACACGTGAATATTTTTTAGAGTAATAGCCCACACCAGATTTATAGAGCGTTACGCGCCTGAAAATTCTATAGTTTCATAAGTCTCTTAAGCCGGGAGAATTCACCCTTTATACAGACTGTTTCACAGAAATCTGAATCCTACTAGCAGATATAAACGAAGTAAAATTAGACTGAACCGATTGGCCGTCTTAGCTATAGATTTAGATTTGAGGATAAACTGCCTTAATGCCGCCATCTGTCTTAATACCGACTGACACAAAGGATACTTGTATGAAGTAATACCCGTAGGGTGCGTAAATTCATCATTGGCTACTGCTTTTAAAACTTCAATGAGTATTTATTCTTAAGTGAAGATTTGATGAAATACATACATCTTGAGCATGAAGGTTTTACTCCTCTGCTAAGTTGCTAATCGAATCAGTATTTTGCAGACCTTTCAGCATTTGAATTTGCTAAGGTTTTAGAGGAAGATTTGAAGAGAAGACTGAAGCTGCTCACAAATCTTCCTGATTTGATGTTTAGTTCATTCTGGGGTCTAGTTGATTTACGCCTAAGATTCTCAAATTAGGAACAATTATGCGAATTCTAGTAACAGGTGGTGCAGGTTTTATTGGCTCCCATCTTATTGATCGGCTGATGGAAGCAGGACATGAAGTAATTTGTGTAGATAACTTTTATACTGGGCACAAGCGCAATATTTTGAAATGGATGGGGCATCCCTACTTCGAAGTAATTCGCCACGATATTACCGATACCCTTCGTTTAGAAGTAGATCAGATCTACCATTTGGCTTGTCCGGCGTCTCCGGTACATTATCAGTACAACCCCGTCAAAACCATCAAAACCAATGTGATGGGCACCTTAAACATGTTGGGCTTGGCAAAGCGGGTTAAAGCGCGGTTTTTATTGGCCTCGACCTCAGAAGTGTATGGCGACCCAGAGGTTCATCCTCAGCCTGAAGAATACCGTGGCAATGTCAACACCATTGGGATTCGTAGCTGCTATGACGAGGGTAAGCGGGTTGCTGAGACCTTGGCCTTTGACTACCATCGCCAAAATGATGTAGACATCCGCGTCGCTCGTATTTTCAATACCTACGGGTCTCGGATGTTAGAAAATGATGGCCGGGTGGTGAGTAACTTAGTCGTGCAGGCACTCCAAGGTAAGCCCTTGACTGTGTATGGCGATGGTTCCCAAACGCGCAGTTTTTGCTATGTGACAGATTTAGTAGAAGGCCTGATGCGCCTCATGAATGGGGAACACATCGGCCCTATTAACTTGGGTAACCCCGATGAGTACACCATCTTGCAATTGGCAGAGACGGTTCAGCGGATGGTCAATCCAGGAACGGCGGTGAAGTTTGAACCCTTGCCCCAGGATGACCCTCGGCGTCGCCAACCTGACATTACCCGTGCTAAGACTTGGCTGGGCTGGGAACCGACCGTTCCTTTGCAGGAAGGGTTGAAGTTGACCATTGATGATTTTCGGTCACGCTTGGGCGATCGCGCGATCGCACCCACTCCCTCTGTTTCTTCTGTCTAGAAAGATTTCTTCCATCTTTGAGGATTAAGGATTGCTTTTGGTTTAAGGATCCTCGCTACTCAAAAATTCCATAGACCCGATCGATTCTAAAAATCGATCGCAGCAATCCTAGTGAAGGAATCAGCCGTTTAGGTGCATCTTGTATTAAGCGAAACCCCTTGATTGGGTTTACACGATAGGTTCGCGTCTTGAGTTCATGCTACATCCATATATTCCTTAGTTTTGAAGAGGTAAGTTCTATGCAAGTTTGTGTAATTGGGACGGGGTATGTTGGGTTGGTGACGGGGGTTTGTTTGGCCCATGTCGGCCACCATGTTATTTGTGTGGACAACAACGAGGAAAAGGTCAAGCTGATGAAGTCTGGCCAGTCTCCGATCTATGAACCTGGCCTCTCAGAACTGATGACCGCTGCGATTCAAGCCGGACACATTGAATTTACGTCAGACTTAGAAGCCGGGGTCAAGCATGGCGAAATTCTCTTCATTGCTGTAGGTACGCCTCCTCTCCCGACCGGAGAAAGCGATACGCGCTATGTTGAGGCGGTGGCTCGTGGCATTGGCTCTCATTTAAACGGAGGCTATAAGGTCATCGTTAATAAATCTACGGTGCCCATTGGCTCAGGCGACTGGGTGCGAATGATTGTGATGGATGGGGTGACGGAGCGCCAGCAATCGTTGGTGGCGGCGGGTGGCACGGCAGTTGCGCCCAAACCCGTAGACTTCAATGTGGTGAGTAACCCCGAATTTCTGCGGGAAGGCTCTGCGGTGCATGACACCTTCAACCCTGATCGAATCGTGTTGGGCAGCAATGACCCCAAGGCGATCGCCATGATGAAAGAACTCTACGCGCCCATCGTGTCGCGGCAGTTTGCCGAAGACAAGAGCGCTCCCACCGTACCCGTGGTCGTCACTGATCTGAGTTCGGCAGAGATGGTGAAGTATGCCTCCAACGCTTTCTTGGCAACCAAGATTAGCTTTATTAACGAAGTCGCTAATATCTGCGATCGCGTGGGGGCAGATGTGACCCAAGTCGCCAAGGGAATTGGCCTTGATTCACGGATTGGCAGTAAGTTCTTGCAGGCTGGGATTGGCTGGGGTGGTTCATGCTTCCCGAAGGATGTGTCGGCCTTGATCCATACCGCCGATGACTATGGCTATGAGGCGGAGCTACTCAAATCAGCGGTGAATGTCAACAATCGCCAGCGGTTAATAGCGTTAGAAAAACTCCAACAGGTTTTGAAGATTTTGAAGGGTAAAACCGTGGGTCTCTTGGGGCTAACCTTCAAACCCGACACCGATGATATGCGAGATGCCCCGGCGTTGGTGCTCATCGAGCATTTGGCACGGCTAGGCACCAAGGTGAAAGCCTATGATCCCCTCGTGTCGCAGACAGGGATGCGCCATGGCCTCTCTAACGTGATTGTAGAAACCGACCCCGAACGGCTAGCCGATGGCTGCGATGCCCTAGTTTTGGTCACAGATTGGGCGCAATTCCAAACGCTAGATTTTGCCAAAATGGCAACTCTGATGAACAACCCCGTGATCATTGATGGCCGCAACTTTTTGGATCGCCAAGCGCTACAAGCCGCTGGCTTCCAATATGTGGGGATCGGTCGCTAGGCACGGGTTTATAGCCATAGTCACAAAGTTTGGGACATCCCAGCGTCATTCCCGTGGAAACGGGAATCCATAGGTTGCAAGACTCTCAAGATGGATTCCCGCCTGCGCGGGAATGACAGATAAATGTCCTGTGGATGATGGCTGTGGCTATACTGCCTGTGAAAGATAGACCTTAATAGATGGAATGGATGGGAGGGCGATCGCCCTTCCATCCCCATCCGCAGCCCATCCACTCCAAAAACCCATCCAGGCTCAAAATAATCCAGGCTCAAAATAGTCTGAGCCACAGACGATTTATGCCTACCCCTCTCAGCCCAACGATCAAGCCTCACCCGCCTCAAGGCTGATGAGCCAGAGGGTCTGGAACGCCAATTTTCTCGCAAAATATTGCGCTCTGCAAACTCTCCCTAAAATAGATGCATCAACAGCGGATCTGTGTGCCATGATGCCAAAGAGAAGGGGGAGATAGACTGGGTATTCCCCAAGTCCTTTGCGAGATCCTGCATCATTTCTATGATTTCGGCTCCTAACACTCAGATTCTCTATGTTCACCCGGCCAGCGGCAACGATCGCAACACGGGTGCTGAAAATAGTCCTTACCAAACCCTCAGCCGTGCCTTGCGGCGAGCAACCGCCGGGACGCTGATTCGTCTGGCTGCTGGGCGTTATGGCCTGCCGAATGGCGAAACCTTTCCGCTGGTGGTGCCCGCCCAAGTGACGGTGTGGGGCGAAGACGCAGAACGGGGCAAAGGAACGGTGATTGAAGGGGGCGGAGACTTTATGAGTCCGATCTTTGCCCGCCAAAACACAGCCTTTCAACTGGGTGATGCCGCCGTTTTACGGGGTGTCACGGTCACTAATCGCAATCCTCGGGGAACGGGCGTGTGGATTGAATCGACCAATCCGGCGATCGCCCATTGCACCTTCGTCAGTTGTGGCCGCGAGGGCGTACTCACCACAGGCACCGCCAACCCCGAAATTACTGACAGCACTTTTTTTCAAAACGAAGCCAGCGGCCTCTCCATTACCCGCAACAGCAAGGGCGAAGTGCGCCGCAATCTGTTCCAACAAACGGGCTATGGTGTCGCCATTAACGACAGTGCGGCTCCACTGCTGACCGATAACCGAGTGTTCGATAACCGTGCTGGCATTGTGATTTCAGGAACAGCGCGGCCTGTGTTGCGCAATAACCAGGTTGAGCGCAACCTCGCCGATGGGCTGGTGGTGATGAACAACGCCGTTCCCGACCTAGGGCAACCCGAAGATCCGGGAGGAAACCTATTTCGGCGCAATGGCGAATCGGATGTCCGCAATACCAGCACAACGCCGTTGTCGTCGGTGGGTAACCACATCAGCCCCACGCGCGTCAATGTGAATGCTGAGCCGGGCACCCAGGGGGTCGAGTTCTTAGCCAGTTTGGTAAATGAACCGATCCAAACCCTGATGCCGCGTCCGGTGCCTGCCCCTCCGCCAGCGCCTCCCGTCACCCCTGCCCCCAGCCCGCCCAGCGTTACGCCGGCTCCTGTGGCGGGGGCTGGCCTCAGCGATCTGGTGGGGCATTGGGCCGAAGCCTTTGTGCGGGGGCTCGTGGCACGGGGGATTCTCAGCGGTTTCCCCGATGGCACCTTTCAGCCCGAAGTGACGATTAACCGGGCGCAATATGCGGCGATGGTTGCGCGGGCGTTTAATTTGCCCGATCGCCGTTCTAGCTCTGGGTTTGTCGATGTTCCGGTCAATTTTTGGGCAGTAGAGGCGATCGCCAAAACCGAGGCCATGGGCTTTATCGCGGGTTTCCCCGACGGCAGTTTTCGCCCCCAAGAAAACCTGACACGGGTGCAGGCGGTGGTGTCGTTGGTGAATGGTCTAGGGCTGTCGGGTAGCACCCCTGATGTGCTGATGGTCTATCGCGATCGCGCCGAAATTCCCACCTATGCGTCGGTGTTAGTGGCGATCGCCACCCAAAAGCGCATCGTCGTTAACCATCCAGTGGTGGATCAGTTTGAACCCATGGTTGATATCACCCGCGCAGAGGTGGCCGCCATGATCTACCAAACCCTCGTGATTAGCGGACAGGCTCCGGCGATCGCCTCTCCCTTCGTGGTCATGCCGCCCCCCGGCCTGGTGTCTTTTTCAGATATGCAAGGCCACTGGGCCGACGATTTTGTGTGCGGGCTCGCCAGCCAAAGCCTGATCAGTGGCTTTGGCGATGGGCGCTTTCGCCCTGACACCACCATGACCCGCGCCCAATATGCGGCGCTGCTGGTCGCCACCTTTAATCCCCTCCCCAAACGAGCCGCCATGGTGTTCCGCGATGTGCCCAGCAACCACTGGGCTGCCGATGCGATCCAGCGGGTCTATCGGGGGGGGCTGCTATCGGGCAACGTAGACGGCACCTTCCGCCCCGATCAAAATATCCTGCGGATTGAAGTCCTCCTGTCGTTGGTGAATGGGCTGGGTCTGCCCAGCGGCGACCCCGCCGTGGTCAAGCGCTACACCGACCGGGCGGCAATTCCTACGGTGGCGCGCCCTGCGGTGGCCAGTGCTACGGCCAATCGGCTGGTGGTAAACCACCCCGAGGTGGCTCAACTGGCTCCGATTCAGCAGGCCACGCGGGCTGGTGTAGCGGCGATGATTTATCAAGCCTTGGTGCATTGGGGGCGATCGCCCATTATTGCCTCGCCCTACCTCGTAGACCCCGAAGCCCCAGCGCCAGCCCCCGATGATGGCACCCCTGGCCAATCCCAAATACCCCTCGTGGTGATCGACCCCGGCCATGGCGGCGATGACCCAGGAGCCATCGGGATCAACGGTCTACCCGAAAAAGCTGTCAACTTTGCGATCGCCCAACAGGTAACCGCTGCCCTCAGAGAACGCCAAGTGCGGGTGTTGCTGACCCGCACCGACGATCGCACCCTGTCGCTCGATGACCGAGTGGCGATCGCGGAGCAAGCCAAGGCTACGGTTTTTGTCAGCATCCATGCCAACTCTGCTGGCCAAAACCCAGCCCAAATTAACGGCATCGAAAC
>Ga0105049_10003126_pt1 | contig 19613 bp, 23 predicted proteins | sample MAT06_FD_78087 | JGI IMG/M metagenome (GOLD analysis project Ga0105049, IMG submission 78087) | Freshwater microbial communities from Lake Fryxell liftoff mats and glacier meltwater in Antarctica - MAT-06 | ecosystem: Environmental > Aquatic > Freshwater > Ice > Liftoff microbial mat | place...
CAGGAATAATCTTTTCTGGTACGATAGGTTTTTTATTACTGATAAAGCTTGGATTTTCTGAAATAGGTGGTAAACCAGATGGGCTAGTTTCAGTCTCAGTTACTTTTGTAACTTTATTATTCTTGAAATAATCCACTGCAAAAATGGTTGTAGAAATTGAAACAACCCCGAAAACCAAAACCCCAGCGATGATCAAAATAATCTTGGAGTTAGGCTTCGGTTTAGTTGTGTTTTCTAGTAGTTTTTCTGTCGACATAAATATTGTGTATAAAAGCTACTTTGGTTGAAATATTGTCAAAATTAATTACTTTACCAAAAAAATTCTAAATACTTCTGCAAGGACTGTGGATATAAAATCAAAAATACTGCAATTTTATTTTAAGTTAGTTTTTCCGAACTTATTTTTAAAAAATTCATAAAGAACAATATTCAAACTGATTAAACTAAATCCAAAAAAATAATTCTCTAGTGGGGTGAACCAGAGCTTTATTCCTGAATAAGAAGTTGGATCATATGGCCCTACAATATAACTGCCAAGACCCCAGCGGCCATTTAAATAATTATCTACAATTGTATGGAGAACGACAATTAATAAATAAAACAAATAATATTTTTTCTTCCAAAGTAGTTTCGTACCCAGAATATAATCTAAGAAATAGACTACAAACAAACTTAAAATAGTTAAAAAAGTATAATTAGGCACTAGCTTCTGTGAATTATTTTTTTATACAAATTTATAAATGTGGTTTTTGTAAGTTCCCATTTTTCAATAACATTCCAAACATGAAGACAGCAATACGGTACAACCACAAAAAACAATATCTCTTCAAGTGGTAAATTAAATATTTTCAGACCTATTACATAATTGTAATTAAATCCCCAATGACCAGCAAAGGTAGCGTAAATATCCCAAACTAAAAATGGCAAAGCTGAAACTATAATTGAAAGTAAAGCAAATTTGTGATTCTTTGCAAAACCAAGACTTGGATGGAAATTATACAAAAATGGAATAATTCCGCAAACTCCTAAAACTATAAAATATTCTAAATTTTGCATATTAACTCTTTCTTTCAAGTAGATATTGGCCTAACTCACTAATGAACTTGACTCCCGGATTTGTAGCTTCAAAAGTCGAGGTCAAGATTAGGTTAGCTTCATTAATCAACACCCTACACTCCTGCAACAATTCATCTTTGACTCCAACTTCAAGGATTAGATGTTTTAGCCAGTTGATCTGCTCAGTGGTAGCTTCAGAATTACCCAGAATTTTTTGAATTTCAATCCTCTCATTAGGGCTAGATCTATGATAAGTTCTTACTACAAGAATTGTTTTTTTGCCTTCCAAAATATCTGAAATGTTTGATTTTCCAGTTTCTTTTTCATCACCAAACAAAGAAATAATGTCATCAGTTAATTGATAAACTAGACCAATTTTTTCACCAGCAAGAGTAAGTGCTGTTTTTTTCTTTTCAAAATTATCCACAACAGATGCCTCACTTGCCAAAGTTAAGCCCATTAAAGCTGGTTTTTGGATGGTGTAATTTCCAGATTTATATCTGAGCATATTCAAAATATCTTTTTCCTGAAGTTTTTCAATAGACCCTAACCCAACGCCCAGGCAATCATCAATCTGTCCAGCCGCTAGCTCAAACTGCATCAAATAGTACAATTCTCGAAGCTTTGGATATGGGATTTCATTTATTAATTGGTTACAAATAATCAAACCATAATCACCGCCCAAGATTGCACCAGATAAACCAAAATGAGAACTTTTCGGGTTTTCGATAAAATCTTTTTGGTATAAAGCTTCCATTGTAGGCTCCCCCCTTCTAACCAGAGACTCGTCAATAATATCGTCATGAATTAGGGCAAAAGTGTGAAAAATTTCCAGAGAAATTCCTAATTTTAGAATATTTTCCTGATTACTTTGCAGGGATTGTGAAGTATTTATTCCCATCAAAAAACCAAAATAAGCCAATGCAGGTCGTATTCTTTTGCCTGGAGCTAGGACCAGCTTTTTGAAATATTGTAAGCTCTTTGTGGCTGCTGGATTTATTGCAGAAGCTTTCGCGATTTGATTTTGGATATAGCTTTCAATTTTAGGATCGAAAGTAAGTTTAAACTCAGCAAGCTGGGCCTTTAAGGACATAATTAATCTAATAAAGTCAAACTGGATTGATTTGTCAAAAAAAAACTAGATAAAAGTTAATTTACTAAAAAATTTTTTGAGTGTGAAGATTATAAAGCTCTAGAAACCTTGGATTTTTAACCAGAATTTCTGCCTCCTCCTTGCACCACTCACTCCATTTATCGTCTGGATCGTTTCTAATTTCACCTAGAAATTCTTGCCAGGATTTGTATTCTACAGCTTCCACTTCATCAGGATTTGGGATAGCTAAAGAGTCAGTAAAACCTACTATTATCGGGCAAATCTCGTTTTCCATAACACCAAAACGACTGAATGAATACCTGTAGGGAGCAACTTCTTCCAAAAAATCCACACTTAAACCTAACTCAAAACTCAATCTTCTTTTAGCAGTATCAATATTTGACTCGCCAGGACCAGGGTGACCACAACAAGAATTTGACCAAACAAGTGGCCAAGTTTGTTTCAGGTGGCTGCGTTGCTGGAGTAGTATCTCACCTTTGGAATTAAAGATAAAAGCTGAAAAAGCTCTATGGAGCGCAGTGGAAAGACCATGAACTGTTTGCTTTGGGGTAGTACCCAGGACGTTATTTTGCTCATCTACTAAAACTACAAGCTCCTCAATCATTTCATCAAAAGAACAAAAAAATAAATTTTAGTCAAATTTTAACTTTGTTTATCATTTTTTTAATTGATTACAAAACTTACATATCCACCAAAATTACCCCATAACCCCCATCAAAATCTGGAGCGTCAGAGAATCTAAGACTTAGGCTTCTCAGATAATTTTCTGTGTGGAAACGAAGTGGAGTTTTTTTGTTTATGAATCTTTTAGAGTTTAGCCCTTTGCCGACAATGATTTTCAAACGTAGTCCTACTTGTTTCGTGTTTAGAAATTGACTAATAAATCTATCGAGAATTAAATCTACCTGTTTTTCAAGGTCAAACTTCAGATCAAACTTTTGTTCTCTCAAATTCAAAACGTTACTAATCACAGAGGTTTTTTTATTTAACTAAATTATTCCAGTCACTGGCAAATTTCTCAATCCCTTTTGTAGTTAATTCGTGAGTAATATCCAAGTCTGCTGACAGTTCTTCTAAGTCAAAATCTACATACGGAGTTTGGGTAAATTCGCTTTTTTTGTAACTAAAGTTAGAATCAGGAATATGAAAATCTGTTTCTGCCCATTCTTTAATCAAAACTAATGGAATAGTTGCGATATCAACTCCTGTGGCCAAACTAGCCAGTAATTGATCTAGGGTGCGAAAACTACACGCCAAAACTTCTACATGGCCGTCACCTTTTTTGTACAATTCTATGACATTTTTTAATTGATTAATCCCGTCCACTCCACTATCAAAGAGTCTTCCAATAAATGAAGAGTAGAAAACCTGACCTTTCTTTGCTCCTTTTGTGGCTTGATAGACTGCGACCGCCTGGGCCTGAGAAAAAGCCAGAGTCATATTTACATTTAAGTGATTTTCTTTGACTAGTTTCTGGGCTGATTTGAGACCCTTCACAGTAGTTGGAAATTTAATATGGGCATTAGGGATCCAGTTATTCATCTCAAGAGCTTGAATGTACATTTCCTCTGATGTAGTGCCTTCATCGGCGTAAACTTCCACCGACACTGAACCCATTGGAATTAGTTGAGATATTTCAGATACTATATTTTTATAAAAATCAAAAACTTCCTGGGAACTATACTTGTCACCATTTTCAAGTCTTTTTTTTGCTTCAGGATTTTTGGAAATTAGGCTGGGGTTAGTAGTCTGGCCATCAAGAAAACCCAGAATACCCAGAGCTTCTTTAGTTTCTTCAGGGTCGCCGCTATCGAGAAAGATTTTAGTTTTCAAGGAATTTTTATCAAGCATAATAAACCAAATTACCTTGTTTTAGTGAAATAGTTGAACTAACTAGTCAAGACATCAAAATCAAAAAACTCTTTAAGATAAGTATTGATGTCATTCGTTACTTCAGTTATCGCTTTACTAGCGTCTAGAGTCAGAACTAAAGATTTAGCTTGAAGCTGGTAAACACTAATAATCTGAGCAAAATTTCCTGAGTAAAGCAATTTATACCTCTTTGAAATTCCTTCACTATCAGTATCTTCAGGTCTTTGAAAAGGTTCTTGATCATCTTTACAGTCTTTTTTGGCTAATTGATAGGATGGATAGGGCTGCTTACTATCTGGAATATAGTACCGGGTTGTGGAGCGTTTTACTACCTCTTCCAGCTCTAAATGTAAATGGAAGATAGCCACCGACAAGCCTTTTTTGGCAAAGAATTCTGAAAGCCATTTAGCCTCCTCTATCTTTCTACCAGGTCCTTCAATCAGCATTTTTTGGCCTGCTACAATAGTGTCATTGATTCTTTTTTCTACAACGAATCTCAAATCTGGAGTTTCTACAGGCATGTAATTCTTCATCATGTCGCGAATCCGCCTAGCCCTCATTGTAATTTCCTCATCGGAAGAAACAGTGATTTTTTCTTCACTAACTCCACTGTAATCACCAATGTTTTCATTCACAAAGTTTCTCAGCTCTGTACCAAAATCTAAATGATAATAGTCTGGTAAAAGCTGTTTAAGTTTCAATGCTTGAGTACCTTTTCCAGCTGCTGGCGGACCGTACAGAATAATAACTTGAGGAAGATTAGACATAGTTGTGATTAGAATTAAAATATGATTTTTACCTAAAACTAGAATCTGGTTTGATTACAAAACTATATAGGAAAAACTAAATATAGTTGAATATTAATGAATTTAAACTAAATTAGTCAAGGAATCTAATAACTGCCTTGTTTTTAAAATTAATTCTAAACTTTGAGAAATCACCAGAATTAAATTATATCACAGAGAATTTTTGAATATTCTAAAAAGTGGATAATTCTTTTGTTGATTAGAAAGTAATAGCTTTATTACAAATCTCCCAGACCACCTTGAATAAATTCCCTAATTTCTTCCTTACCTTTTTTCAAAAAACTAGATACCTGCAGAGCCTGTGGTATTTTATTTTTGGAATACAGTGCCTCTGTAAAATCATTCCAACTGCCTAAATTACTAGCTAGCTCTTTTGCGTTTGCTTTGTCGATTTTAGTAAAAATGATACTGTGAGCGATTCTATTTTCTAATAACCAGCTGAGAAATTCTTTGTCGATTTTAAGTGGTTTAATCGAGCTATCAATTAGTACAAAGAGGTGGCGAAAAGCCCCGTCGCTAAAGAATAATTCCAGCATAATCTCATCCCAAAAAGCTCTTTTTTCTCCTCGAACAGCGGCGTAACCATAGCCTGGCATATCCACCAGATCAAAGTCCTCATTGAAGCTGTAACTATCATGTTTCCTGGTTTTACCAGGGTGTTTGGAGGTTTTGGCTACATTACTTGATAAAAGATAATTTATCAAGCTTGATTTACCTACATTTGAGCGCCCAATAAAAGCTATTTTCTTTTTCGTAATCATCAATATTTTAGTTTAAAACTATCTACATTTAGATATTTATTTTTGACAATGTACCCTTGAGTTTCCAGGCTCAAATAATTTTAATATTAAGTTGGATCTACCTCAATCCCCACCAGGCCATTGCTAGGCTATCAGCTGCGTCATCAGGTTTTGGTAGACTATCCAATTCATATATTTTCTGGACCATTGTCTGGACTTGTTTTTTGTCAGCTCTTCCATACCCGCAAAGCGTTTGTTTCACTTGTAAAGGGGTCACTGACTGAATTTCTACATTGTTTTTGGCTAGAATATAGAGCATTACTCCCCGGCTTTGAGCTACGCTAATTACAGTTTTGTGATTTTTAAAAAAGAAAAGATCTTCTACTACTGCGTGGGTGGGCTTGTATTTCAGCACCAAACTTTCTAAATCCTGGGCAATTTCCAAAATTCTTTTTGGCATTTCCTGGCTTGATTCAGTTTTGAAAACCCCATATTCCAGAATTTCAGGAGTTTTTTTAGTCCCTTGAACAAAGGAATATCCTACAGTTGCTGTTCCAGGATCTAGTCCAATAACTATCATATTTCATTGATTACTTTAATTTTGGCACCCAGACTATTCAAACGATTGGCGATATCTTCGTATCCACGCCTGATTGAATACACATTTCTAAGCACTGAAACTCCATCAGCGGCCATCATTCCAATTAGTATAATCATTGCAGAGCGAATTATTGGCGGAGCTACAATCTGTGCTGGGGTAAGCTCTACTGGGCCCTGAATAAAGACTCTGTGCGGATCAGCTAGATTAATACTAGCTCCAAGACGTCTAAACTCCATAAAAGACACTGCTCTGTCTTCAAAAGTCCAATCATGAATCAAAGTAGTACCCTTGGCTTGAGTGGCAATAGGAACAAAAAAAGGTAGATTATCAATATTGAGATCTGGATACGGACCGCAAGTAATTTTGTCATCCAAAGCTTTTAGATTGGAAGGGTATGAAGTAATATCAATTAAATTTGTAAAACCATTAGCAGATTTATAGGGTTTTGATAGTTTGTATTTGAAACCCATTTTTTCTAGTTTTAACAGCTCTAACTGCAGGAAATCTATCGGGCAAGCCTTGATCAAAATACTCGAGTTCGTGGTGATAGCAGCACTGAGAAACATCATGCTTTCAATAGGATCTTCACTATTAGCATGCTCTACTGTCTGTTTGATTTCTTCTACACCGTGAATAGTCAGTGTGGAAGTGCCAATTCCTTCAATACGCACTCCTAATTTTTGTAAAAAAAAGCAAACATCCTGAACCATATAGTTTGCCGAGGCAAATTTCAAAACTGTTTTTCCAGGAATTTTGGCTGCTGCCATCAGCAAGTTCTCAGTAGGCGTGTCTCCAGCTTCAAACATCACTATTTGGGCAGGTCTGAGCTCATTTACTTTTATATCATAACTATCTTTAGTTACTTTTACTTTTACACCTAGTTTTTCAAGTCCATAAAGATGTGCACTGATACTGCGTTTTCCTAAGCTACAACCCTGGGAATGAGGCAACGAAAACTCCTTGAATAAATGGATCAAAGGTCCTAGAAACATGATTACTGTTCTAGTTTTTGAAGCTGACTTCGCATCAATATTTTTCAAATCTAACTCTTTGGGTGGGTTAATCTCCAGACTTCTCTCCCCTACCCATTCTGTTTTTACGCCAATACTTTCTAGAACTTCAAGAATACGATTCACCTCTTCAATCCTTGGAATTCCGTGCAAAATAGTCTTTCCCTGATTCAAAAGACTAGCACAAAGCAGTCCCATAGCCCCATTTTTGGAAGTATTTGTACGTATCTCCCCAGATAAAGTACCCCCGCCCCTAACTTGAAAATCCATTGAATTATCAGCAATTTCAATAATTTTATGATTCAAAGCCTGACTAATTTTGGCAAGAGTATCGGTTGTAAAATTCTGCTCACCGTTTTCTATTCTAGCAACAGAACTCTGGGAGGTTTCTAGTATTCCCGCTAGGTCTTCCTGAGTCCAACCTTTTTGCTCTCTTAGCTGAGCGATAAATTGCCCAATTTTTTGTTTTTCAGAAAGTTTAGCCATAATTTAAAAGTGTTAGATATAAAAAAAGCCATGAAAAGCCTTGTATTATTTGGTTTTTAGAAATTACTAGAAACTTAAATAATTTTTTAGGATTATATCATATATGGTATTTTGTCAAAAATACACTTTGAGAAGATCTAATTGTTTTCTACCAGCTTAGCAAAAGCTTTAATCTGATTAACACCCCAAACTAGCATTTTATATTTAAGATAATTTGGATCAGGTATTTCTTTAACTCCTTCTTTATTATAAAAAATTTTCTCTGCGTCACCGTAGCCTTTGATGTGAATTTCACGTTGTGGGTTTGAACTAGTAGCATTCGACTTTATAAAACCCATAAAATAATGTCCTAAACCTCTATAATCTTCAGTTACGACTAAATTGTATAAAAACCTAACTATTTCTATATTTTGCTTTTGGAAAATTATTTGGAGCACTTCTTAGGATTAGACTTTTCGCTACAAAAACTAATTCTCCAGTTACGTTTGTTTTTTTTATTTTGTATATTCTTTGCAAAAGAGTGATGGTTCATCTGTGCGGCTCTCGCCAGTATTTGTTTTACCCGCAGATAAGCCAGCATAATATTCACCACGCTCTTGTTTGAATATTTTAGTATTATCTTCTCCATCAATATAGTCCGTAAAGTACTGCCAACTTTATGAGCTCTATAAATTTCAAAAATTGGAGCTTTGTGCATTTCTTATCCGGTAGTAAGTTTTTCGTCCATATAAATTAGTTTTGAAAAATAAATCAGACTTACTTTAGCACAGTTTAAAAAATAAAATAATAATAATGTTCTTAATGATCATTAGACTTTTAGATTTTTAATTTACGCTTTATAAGGAAGAATTGATTTGATCCTTAATTCTCAGACATTTATATCTAACTCTCAGGGATTCTAAATATTTTGAGACAAACAAAAAATCGCCACTAGGGCGACTTAATATTAAAAAAAATGAGGAACTATTTGCTAGCTTTTACAGCTTCTTTCAATGTTTTACCTACTTTGAATCCTACGCTCTTAGTAGCAGCAATTTTGATTTTTTCTTTAGTTTTTGGGTTAATTCCATCTCTAGCACCTCTAGCAACTGGTTTAAATAAGCCAAATCCAGTTATATTGATTTCGTATCCAGCTACTAATTTCTCAGTGATTGTTTCTACGAGTCCGTTCAATACTTTTTCAGATTGAGCTTTTGAAAATCCTAAGTTTAATGAAAGAGCTTCAACTAGTTCTGTGCGATTAATTTTTTTTGCTGTAGTAGCCATAATAAATATATTTTAATTTAAGAGTTTTAAGATAAAGTATAATTAAATTGTCAAGTTAGGACTGGTTTTAGGTGAATTTCCAGAATTTAGGCACAAAAAAAAGGGATAACTCGTACCCCTAAAAGTTTTTAAACAATGTGAGCGGTTATCCCCAAATACGGTCCCGAAGGATTCGGCTGATTTTCTACCCAGACCTACATTTTGAATTTATTTTTGTTGAATGTGAAAAATTTTATATTTTTGTTGTAACAATGTGCGCAACTCAGTAATTCAGCGATCACCTAAAGTTGCTAAGATACAGGCAGAAACAGAAACCATTATTTTTTTAAAATAGCTTTTGTTTTTCCCCGCCTACGGTCTATTAAGTAGAATGTAAAAATAGTTCTTTCAAACTAGTTGCGATTCTACAGAAAAAAATAGAACTTGTCAAGAATAAATATACAAACAACCTCTAAACCCTTTTATAATCAGACTTTTTGACAAGCCTAAATCACTAAAATAAGTTAGAATTATATTTTATGACTAATAATTTAACTCAAATCACTGCTCTTACGAGGTACAATATCTTAACTTCCACTACTACTGCAGGTTCAGGGCACCCTAGCTCTTCACTATCAGCTACCGATATCATGTGCACACTTTTATTTGATGGTTGTTTTCAGGCTGATCTAGAAAATCCAAATTACATAAATAATGACCGTTTAATATTTTCCAAAGGTCACGCCTCACCTCTTTTCTACAGTCTTTACGCTGTAGCTGGGAAAATTACCCAAGCAGAATTACAAACTCTTAGAAAAATGGACTCCAGGCTCGAGGGACACCCTACTATGCACTTTCCATACACAGAAGCTGCCACAGGCTCACTGGGTCAAGGATTGTCGATTGGGCTTGGAATGGCTTTGAAGGCAAAAATGGATGGACTAAATTACAATACTTTTGTGCTACTTGGAGATAGTGAGATGGCTGAAGGCTCAAACTGGGAAGCCCTGCAAGTTGCAAGTCATTACAAACTAAACAATTTAATTGGTATTCTAGATGTGAATAGACTGGGTCAGCGCGGTGAAACTATGGAAGGCTGGGATCTGGAAAACTACAAAGCTAAATGTGAAGCCTTTGGCTGGAAAACAATTTTAATAGATGGGCACGATATTTCAGAAATTCAAAATGCTTTCAAAACCATTAAAGAATCCAGGAATTACTCGGACAACCTAAACACCTCAGACCCAAAACCTACGATGATAATTGCTAAAACTATCAAAGGAAAAGGGGTTAGTTTCATTGAAAATCAAGACAACTGGCATGGAAAAGCCCTAAATACTACCGAGTTAGAAAAGGCTTTACTAGAAATTGGGGAAGTTGATATAGCTCTGATCGCCCAAATTAGTAAACCAGATAAAATTATAAAACTTGAAACCCCAGAAATTCAGGAAACGGGATTCAATAAATACGAAATTGGAGAAAAATTTTCAACTAGAAAGGCTTATGGAAAGGCTTTAGTGAATTTAGGTAATGCTAATTCTGAAGTTGTAGTTCTAGACGCTGAGACTAGTAATTCTACATTTAGCATCGATTTCAAAAAAGAATTTCCAAATAGGTTTTTTGAGATGTACATCGCCGAGCAAAATATGGTAGGTGTGGCTCTTGGGTTTTCCAGAAGAAATAAAATTCCTTTTATCTCCACATTTGCAGCATTTTTTAGTCGGGCTTTTGATCAGATCAGAATGAGTCAGTATTCCAATTCAAATATCAAATTTGTCGGTTCACACGCTGGAGTTTCAATCGGGGAGGACGGTTCTAGCCAGATGGCTCTGGAAGATATCGCCATGTTTAGGGCAGTTTCAGATATGGTAGTACTTTACCCCTCAGATGCAGTTTCTACAGAAAAATTAGTTGCACTTTCAGCCAAACACTTCGGAAATGTATTTCTGCGTATTACTCGAGCCGATACAGAAATTATCTACAATTCCAAGGAGGTTTTTGAGATTGGGGGTAGTAAAACCATTAGAACTACAGCAGATGATCTGGTTACAATCGTAGCCGCTGGGATCACACTCCACGAAGCCTTGGCTGCAAGTGATAGTCTGAAACTGGAAGGGGTTAATGTGCGAGTAATTGATTTGTATTCTATCAAACCGCTGGATAAAGACACTCTAGCAAAAGCCTGCAAGGAAACAAAGGCAATTATTGTAGTTGAAGATCACTACCAGGAAGGAGGGATATATGAGGCAATCTGCGGAAGTGGAGTAATTACAATACCTGTTCATTCTTTGGCAGTGAGGAAAATGAGCCGTAGCGGAAAACCTCAAGAATTACTTCAATACATGGAAATTGATAGAAAAGCTATTGTTAAAAAGGTTAAATCAATTTTGGAAATGTAGTTTTTTCGTATAAAATTCATACATACGGTTTTTGTATTGACAAAATTTAAACAAGGTTTTAGAGATAATATATTCTAATTTTCCAGACCTATGTCTAAACTAAATCAAACTCAAACTGAACTTTTACAAATCCTTACAAATCGTAATCAGTCTTATACTTTAGACGATCTAGCTAGTCTATTAAATCTAGCAAACCGTTCTAGCGTGCACTACAATATTAAAGAATTAACTAAAAAAGGTTACATAAAAACCAATCCTAATAACCCCTCTGACTATTTAGTTCTAGACCAGCAAGATACAGGCATCACCTTACTTCCACTTTACAGTGGAGCTAAATGCGGACCGGATGGTAAATTCATTTCTGATTACGAAACTGACGAAATCCCAATCCCTTCAAAAATTCTCAAGTTTGAAGTTAGCAATGCACTAGCAATTAGAGCTGAAGGAGACAGTATGGAACCTAAAATTCCAGCAAACTCAGTGGTTATCGTAAACAAAAATGAAAATGAATACGAACCCCATAACCCTTTTCTTATAATTAATAATAATCAGCCACTAATTAAAATGCTGTTTATCGATAATTCAAAGGATTTAATACTTCTCTCCTCTTACAATTCTAAATATGAACCATTTCTAGCAAACTCTGATAACTTCAGAATCATTGGAAAAGTGAGAGCTGTTTTTAATTTCTTTTAGCTAATTTAATTTTAGAACTTTTATCTTTATAAAAAAAAATCTTAGCCTTATGTCTCCATAAAAAAAAGCAAGTGTGAAAAGGCTCACTCATCTACACTTAGTTAATTGGTACTACCTAAGTAAAGTTAATAGTAAGTTCACAGTAGACTATTTGTCAAGCCAGTTGTGTCTTACAAGCAATAAATGGGCTCAAAAATATGAGTGAATGGTTTAAAAAAACCTTCTAATAATTCAATTAAACTAATCAATATTACAATTATATGTCCGACACTTTACACATCGTTGGGGTACAAGCCAGCAATCAAGCTCAAGATGAATCAGAAATCCAAGGATATATGACTTTGAACGCCAGAAATAACCTGATTAAATTTTACTCTAAAGCAGATTTTTTTGAAAAAGAATATATGAGTGAGAATAGCTACAAAGTATTCAATATTCAAAGTGGTGAAGCTGAAGAGCTAGAAGTTTACTATCTAGACAAAATAAAAGACAGTTTTTTCCTAAAATCCAGCCAAAACAAACTTTTGAACTTACCTAAATATAGTCCAGATAACAAAAAACCTAAGCCAGCCACCAGAAACAGAAACTTCTACAAAAATATATTTCCCACTTATGCCAAAAAGTCCTTATGGTATTAGCTTAAAACCCAAAATCTTTCGATAACTCACTCTGTATCAAATAGAGGATTTTTTATTAGCAGAATTACACAGATTTATTTAACATCAAAAATACTTTTTTCAGCCGCTTTATTTCCTAAAAACTGACTCACTTTCCAGCCCCCAAAAATGGATGGTAGAATTCCTATCCCATTACAGCCTAAATTGTATAATAAATTTTTATTTAAGGTCTCGGGCCCTATTAAACGAAGCCCATTTCCTGTATAACCAATCACCCCATGCCATTGAAACTTGTAATCTAGTTTATTTTTCCCAGCTGGCTTGTAATATTTGTGTAAAAAATTATCAATTTTACCAAGTTCTTTGGAAATATAATCTTTCTGCCTATCAAACTTCTCACCACTCTCAAGTAGCAAATCTGGTCCGCCAACACATGTCAGCGTTTCTTTTTTTTCTCCATACGCCCTTCTAGTTAAGTAAAAATAAGGTTGGATACTCTCGTCTTTGTTTCCTTGTAAGACAAAATAAGTAATTGCGGTGTTTGGAAGTTTGTCTTTTTCCAAATATCCAGCCATAAAGCCTATTAAACCAGTAATATTTTCTTTAAATTTCTGGTCTAAATTTATATCCTTATTTTCAGTATTATGAAGCTTAAAATTAACAAAGCCGTTAGTGCAAAGTACAACCTTTTTACACTCTACAGAGTACTCTTTTTCAACCAAATCAACAACTTTTAAATTGTACTTTTTAGGTTTAATTTTTAAAACTGCCCCGTTTTTTTTCAAGTAAATATCAGTAATTTCACTGTGTTCATAAACTTCGAAACGTTGAGTATAATTTTCTAACAAATAATTGATTATTTTCTGGCAAAAAGAAGCGCTATTTAAAGTACCTTTTTTAATTCCCAGGCAAGCTATAAATTCTTTAGAATCTGTTTGCAAATTTTTTTGAATCTCACTTTTTTTACAAAGCTTGTAGGTATTTTTTAGTTTTTCGGGTATTTTCTTTCCCTCTGTCCAGTCCTCATCCACCAAACAATCGTTTATATCCAGCCCAGCTTGATTTCTAAGAAAATCATTCTCCAACTTCTCGACTAAATCTTCAAAACTCCGAAGGCCTGCGTACCCCCAAAACTTTTGAAAATCGATTTTTAGACCAGTTTCTTTAATAATTTCATCAAGCAAATCCCAGCTGCTAAGAATATCTTTTTGAGCTTTCACTGCCATCTCTAAACCAAACTCCGCAACGATACTAGAAAATGGCCTTTCGAAATATGCCACCACTTGCCCTGCATTATGCCCTGTGGCTCCGTGTGAAAGTTTAAAGGCCTCAAATAAAGTTACTTTCAAGTTTGTATTTTTTAAAATATAATAAGCACTCATAGTCCCGGCGATTCCCCCACCAACAAGACTAATTTCTGTGCTTAAATTCTCATTTAAAATTTTATGAAGGTTCTTTTTATCAAGCTCTAAAATCCAAGGTGAAGACATTTATTAAAAAAATTCCTAATTCCTAAAATAGTCAAAAATTAATTCTAAACTAATAACTTACTTTCTTACAAAACTACGTTAACAAATAAGCTTTACAAGAAAAGAATTTGCTTACTAAGTTTTGGCATGTTGCCAAACCCAAACAACTTCAAAAAAATTATTTTAATTACTGGTGCTACTTCTGGAATTGGTAAGGAAGCTGCTAAAAGTTTAGCGATTTTAAACTACCATCTAGTTTTAGTAGGTAGAAATGAGGAGAAAACAAAGCTTGTTGCACAAGAAATAAAAAACCTTTCCAATAATCCCCAAATTGATTATTTAATTGCTGACCTTTCTCTTTTAAATGAGGTTAAAAAACTTGCAAATAATTTCAGTACAAAATACACTCACTTGGATGTCTTAATAAATAATGCTGGTGGTGTAAACCAGAAAAAAACTATCACCTCTGAAGGTTTGGAATTAACCTTTGCTTTAAATCATCTATCATACTTTTACTTAACAGATTTATTACTTGATTCTTTAAAAAATTCTCAATCTGCTAGAATAGTAAATGTTTCCTCAGCGGCTCACAAAACAGGTCAAGTAGATTTTGCTAACCTACAAGGAGAAAAAAGCTATTCCTCTTTTATATCCTACGCCAAATCAAAACTAGAAAACATATTATTTACTAATAAATTAAGTAGATTCTTAGTCGGTACTAAAATCACAGTAAACGCTCTTCACCCAGGCCGAGTAAACACTAATTTTGGCAAACAATCTAAGGCTGGTTTAATTTGGAAAATTCTTAGTTTATTCTTTTCGTTTGGGGCAATTACTCCAGCTGAAGGTTCCAAAACAATAGCCTATTTAGCTTCAAGTGACGAAGTTGAGGGTGTTTCTGGAAAGTATTTTTATAAAAACCAGGCTATAGAAACTTCCAAGCAAGCAAAAGACATACAAGCACAAGACAAACTTTGGCAAATTTCTTTAGATATTATCAAAAAAGTTGTTGGATAAAAATCTAACTCAGTTTCAGTAGAGCTATCAAATTTTATGAAGGTTCTTTTTATCAAGCTCTAAAATCCAAGGTGAAGACATTTATTAAAAAAATTCCTAATTCCTAAGTAAGTTTCACTCCCAAAGTACTTCTGACAATATCATCGAAAAAGGTATCACCTATTTTCTGGTTAAATCCAGCTTCTGAAACTAAAATATTAGGTAAATTTAATTTTGATATTTCTCTAAAAAGTAGATTATCTTTGGAGTCAATAATAATTAAACGAATCTCACTATTGCTTTTAACAGCTTTAACTATAGACTCTTTAACCATTTCCAGGGTACCTGAGTTTCGAACAAAAACCCCATTTATATCTTTAATCAAAGGCTCAACTTCTACAGAAGCTACAATTATAACTTGAGGATTTTCAGAAAAACTTTTGTCGTCTAAGACTATTTCTTTGCTTCCAACTATAGCTTCTGGCTCTTTGGTTTGGTCCTGTCTACCCACTAGAAATTGGTTAATTACAAACAAAACGTGTAATCCATAATATAGAGAATAATCTTCTTCCGTCGAGGCTAAACTCCCCTCAGTTAGTAGACCTTTTTTTAAATCATAGATGAAGCTACCACTCTCCAACCAATTCTCCACAGCAATTTGAAAATCACTTGCCCCTGTAGCCACGCCTAATTTAAAAATTGGGGAAGTAATCCTTTTCCAAAAATCTAAGGCTTTAAATAGACTATTTTCAATTAAAACTTTCTCATAGCCGTTTATAAAAGCTTCTTTAAATTCCAAAAGCATCTCACTTTTTTCAACTACGGTTTTTAACTCAGTTTTAAAAGTATTCTCAATTCCAGCTACATCAATATCCAAAATACTGGTAGCAACTCCAGACTCACTTATTTTATGGAGTTCTTTTTCATAGTAAAAAAGTTGCCCTAGAAACATATTTTATATCGATAAACATTTAACCAGGAGTTCTTGTCGAAGCCCATCTTTCAAACTTTCCGGATCTAGAACATAAGATTTTGAATTAAAAATTAATTTCAAAACTCCGCTACCGCCAACAACTGTAGCGTCTAGACTCAAATTTCTAGCAATTTCTGGATCAGCTTGAATTACCATTTTTGTATCTGGATTTGCTTTTTCTATATTTTTGATAATATGTAAGATGTTTTCGCTAGTAAGAAATGAGTTAATAGCTTTATCAACTATTTTCCCAATTTCTAATTTTAACTTTCTTTCAGACTGAGAGAACTGGATTTGCATTTTGGCAAAACCTTCCAGAATTTTATTTTGAATTTGAATTTCAATTTGATTTTCTCTGTAAAGACTTTCTTCTTTAGAGTTTTTTTCTTTTAGAGATGCAATAGCGTATTTTCTACTCTCAACTTTTAGAAGTAGTGCATTAGTTTTTTCCAAAACATCATTGATTTGATAAAGCAAACTTATTGGTACAATGGCCATAAATATATTTTGTATTTCTTATTGAATTTTAATACCCACAAAAGCAAGTAGTAATGAAATTACAAGTCCAAAAACAGCAAAACTTTCAATTAAAGCTGCTAAAACAATGGCTTGAGAGACATTTTCAGGCTTTTCGGCTAAAATCTTCACTCCACTTGCAGCAGCTTGGCCTTGCATAATACCAGAAATTAAACAAGCAATTCCAACTGGAATCGCAGATAACATTAAGGCAATACCTGTGTTTGTATCAATAACTTTTGGAGTTGCATCTAATAATCCTACCCTGATTAATAAAATGAAACCAAATAACAAACCGTAAAGGGCTTGGGTTGAAGGTAAAGCTGCTAAAGCTAAAACCTGAGGAAATTTTTGAGGCTCTTTAGAAAGTAAACCTGCGCCAACCTTTGCGACGAAAGCAACCCCTAAAGAAGAGCCAATTGCTCCTAAACCAACACTAATTGCTAAACCGATAAGAACGTAAATCATGCTTGTAGACATATATATAATAAAATAATAAAAAATTAATTAACTAGTTTTAAGTATTTGAACTCAGTTTTTAAGGTGGCTAATTTCCTCCCTTTTGCATCGTAGAATTTGGGTAAAAACTCCACATAATGCAAACGAAGAGGGTTAATATAAGCACCGAAAAGACTGATTACTAAATTAAATGCGTGGCCTATCAATAAGACTACAGCGCAGGCCAAAATATCTAAGCCAACAATTGGAATTGAATCGTAAATCAAAAAGGCCAAGAGATTGATTACTGAGGCAATAATACCCCCAGTTAAACCAACCGCCACCAAACGAGTAAAGGAAAGAATATCTGCACCAAAGGAGATTAATCCATAGAATTTTCCAAGTCCCGAAATAATCTTGCCGCCAATCCCTTTCCCGCCATTTAATACAAAAAAGCCAAGACCAGTAACTGCTAAAACACCTAGAAATATCGCACTCAAGCTCTTCGCAAAGCCAAGAGATAAAATCCAAGCTACTAGAGATAAAAGAAAAGCTACCCAATTTAATTCTTCAAAAAAATTCGCCATGTTCCCAGCTTTAAACTCGTTGATTGTTTTTAAGGTATACCCAACCATTATGTTTACAAGTCCAATTACTGCTGACAATCCAAGCATAGCCACAATAGGACTAAGCCCAACCCCAAGTAAATATTGATTTACAGGAACCTTTGCTAAAGGATCTAATGGATTAATTAGCTGTAAACTTTGAAGAAGACCGCTTGCGGGAGATTTAACAAACAAATCACCTGCCCAAGAATTCAACAAAGCTCCAAAAACAATTGTAGCAAGGCCCGAAATAAAGAATAGTCTAAAAATATTTTCAAACTGACTTTTTAAGTTCTTGAAAAACAAAAAATATCCACAAAATGAAGCTAGGATTAAACCATAAACCGCATCACCCAAACAAAAAGCAAAAAATAAACTGAAGAAAATACTGATAATCAAACTTGGATCTGTTTCTTTAGTACTAATTGTTCCAAGCGACTGAGCTACTCCTTTGAAAGCATTCAAGTTTTCACTTTGATCCCAAACTACAATTTCTTTGTCCCAATCTGCTGGTTCTGCGACTAAATTGTTTTTTCTTACAATTTTTTTGTAATTTTCTTTCGACTCCTGACTCACACTTATAAATGCGTATGATGGTTGAATTTTATTTTCTTCCTCCTCACTAATACTAAAAACAAATCTCTCAGAGTGTCCTAAAATAGTTTCTAGTTCTAAGTCTGAATATAAGGTACATAATTCTTTATACTTTGGGCTACTTAATTTTTCTGGGTTGTATTCTTTGGCTTTTAATTGTAACTTAATTTCAGCTATTTTATTTTCTAAATTAGTAATAAATTCAGTACTTTTTTCAACTTCAAAGTTTCCTAAAGCGCTTTTTTTAAAATCAAAAACGTAATCGAGATTATCCTTTTCAAAAAACAAAGCATCTCTCGTTTTTAAAGACAAGAAATCAACTTCTGGTATACTTTCGTCGATATCTTGATCATCATGATTCTTTCTAAAATCTGCAATTACTTTGAGACCAAAACTATCTAATTGTTCCTTGTATAACTGTAGATTTTTACCAAAAATATAAGCTTTTTCGGGGTTTTCTAAGACTACTTCTTTGGCTTTTTTTAGAAGTTCTTGATTAGTACTGTATTGAAAAAGAAGGTCGGTTATTTCAAAAAGTTCATGTTTGTTTTGACTACTTTCAAGCTTCTGAATTTCAGATAACTTGGTTTCAGGCCGTGAATCAATTAAAGATGCAAAAAGTCCTTTTGGTTGATATTTATCAAGTATAAAATCTAGTTTTTCTAGATAACTTACTTCTTTAATACTAGGTTTTTTGAAGTGGACTACAGCCCACTTGGTGCTTAGCTCATCTGGATTTAAAACTTCAAACTTCACACCTGTGTATACAAGTTCTTTTAAAAAAGGTAAATAATTTCCAGTTTCAAAAAAAGTTAAAAAAGTTTCGGTAGGTTTTACAGACATTATACTAATTTAAAAAGTTTATTTAAAGCTTCTTCAATATCAGCATCTCCAATAATAAAATTTTCTAAAGTTAAAGGGTAGCTGGCAGTTTCATCAAGTTCATATCGCGCGTACTCTTCTTGAATTTGTCTGAGAATATTCTTAATTTCGGCAAGATGTTTTTCTTTAGTTTCAACTTGTTGTATCTCCAAATTAGAATAAATATTTTCCAATTCGCGGAGCTTACTTTTTATTTCTTGTAGGTAAGTATTTAAATCTGTCATATTAGCTAAAAATTTTAATTAAAATTGCTTTTTCTGAATTGCTTTTTTCAAGTAAAGCACTTGTTACATATTTTATTTCAAAATCAACAACTTCCACTTTTCGCTCTAAATTATTTATTTGTCTATTGGTTTTAATTATTTCTTGGCTTATTTTCATACAATTTGTTTTAATTTGAGCTAGAAGTATGAACTGAGGGAAAATGGTTTTAAAGTTTTTTAATGAATTTGAAAGTGCAGGTTTGAGCTCGTTTCTTTGACTACTAGCTAGATTTAA
>Ga0105049_10003127_pt1 | contig 19607 bp, 7 predicted proteins | sample MAT06_FD_78087 | JGI IMG/M metagenome (GOLD analysis project Ga0105049, IMG submission 78087) | Freshwater microbial communities from Lake Fryxell liftoff mats and glacier meltwater in Antarctica - MAT-06 | ecosystem: Environmental > Aquatic > Freshwater > Ice > Liftoff microbial mat | place...
CAGCCTTTATATCGAAGATTTACTTAGAAGTTGCGAGAGCAATCACCTCGCAGGCAAAACCACCAAATTATCCAATTTACTGGTCGAACCGCGTTTTTTGCCTGCTCCGGCTCTGGCCTCTCCGCCCGATGATGGTGAATTACCGAGCGTGTTCCGCGTCGTGCCGATTGTACCGGATTACCCCTATCTCCATGCGCCCTATAACGTCGAAACCCTTTCGATAGAAGACCTCGGCAATGGTGATCGTGCCGTCGCCTTGTTAGGTTTGCCGGGTAGTGGGCGCACCACCGCATTACAAGCGATTGCGCTTTGGAGTTTGGGCAAACTTAATTTCACCGCCCCCATCGACAAAGTGCAACAGCAACTTGATGCCGAAGAAAAACAACTCTCCAACGAAGAACGCTCCAAACGAGTCAAAGAACGCCTCGCTGTACAAGAGATGGCGCTGCAATCTTTGGCAAAAGGCAAAGGGACGGAAGCCAACCCCGATCCGGCTGAACGGCGTAAAGTACCCGTTCCTGTATTCAAACGGCTTACGCCTGTTTATACCCATCTCGCCAATATCAGCTTTACCCCCAATGAGTTTGGTCGCCAGATCGACCCGGCGGAACCGTTGATTCGCGCTGTGCAGCATCATGTGACCAGCACCACCGCCAAAAATATCCCGCGCAAATTGTATGAACGCCTCGCGGAAGGCAAAGTTTTGCTGCTGCTAGATGGTTATAATGATTTACCTGAATCGGAACAGCGGCAAAAACTCGCTTGGTTACAGGCATTTATGGCGGAATACAGCAGCAATTTTGTCATCATTGTTGGGTCGGCAACGGGATACGGCGGTTTAACTCGTGCTGGCTTTACGCCTGTTTTTCTGCGTCCATGGAATGATATTCAGGCCGATGGTGCTGTCGATGGTTGGAGGGAACATTGGCCTCAAATCAGTGGCGCGCGGCGGCGAGCAGGAGCAAAACCTGCCCCGGAAACCATCGGCATGGCGCGTTTGGATAATCGCGGGCGTTCTGCCTTCGAGCAAACCCTCAAGATGTGGTCAAATTTTGAAGATAGCTCACAATTCGATCCCGAAGGTTGGATTCGCGGCGTAATTTCGCGTTATCTGCCCGATAACCAGCCGATTGGGGTTGTTCTGCCCAGATTAGCGCAATTAGCGGCTCTCCAATTGGACGAAGGTTACATTACGCCGGAACGCCTAGAACAAGTAATGTCGGGCAAAATCGCTCAACCGCTAGACGGTTCAACCTCACAAACCGATTTTTCCGAATCCGATGATGAAGTTTCAACATTCCTATCGGAATCTGATGACGATTTAAGCGCCTTTGAGGACGATGATCTTAGCGAATTCGAAGCCGACCCCAAGCCTGCCGCACCACAAAAAGCAGCCAAATCCAACGCAGTTGCTAAACCAAAACCTGCTAAAGCCGCTGCACAGCCGAAAACCAATGCTGCCAGGGATCAAGCTAAACTGCTCGCCGCGCTTCGTAAAAGTGGTCTTTTAATCACGTTTAAAGGCGGACGCTATCAATTCCGCCACGCCTTATTTGCAGCCTATCTCGCCAGCCTTTATTTGAAGGAACTCGGCACAGAACAGGTTTTGGATAAATCGAATCAACCCGCATGGCGCAATGCTTTCGTCTATGCCGCCCTTCACATACCCCTAGATGCCGTCGTTAAGGCGCGTTTAGCCGCACCTGCTGATGTGCTGCAAGCCAATGTCTTAGAGATGGCACGTTGGCTGGCTTATGCGCCTCCTAAAGTTGAATGGCGACCTGCCCTGCTCAAACAATTGGGGAATATGTTCGTCGCCAGCAATCAATATCCTCTTCTGCGGGAACGGACGGCAGCCGCCTTAGTCGGCACACGCGATCATAGTGTTATCGTCGCGTTCAAGCGCGGCTTACAGCATCTCGATAATGATGTGCGGCGCTTATCGTGTTTGGGGTTAGGTGCGCTGCGTGATGAGAGCGCAGTCATGGATTTGGGCAATTTGCTTCAGGATAAATCCACCGAAGTCCAACTCGCCGCTGGATTAGCGTTAGGGGCTATCGCCACACCCGAAGCATTAGAAGAAATGGTCGTCGCCCTTACGGATGGTTCGGAGCAGCTACGTCAAGCCATTGCGGAAGCCTTCGCTGCTATCCCCGACGAAGGCTATCCCATCCTGTATGATGCCGTTAATCATGAGGAAATGATGCTGCGCCGCGCCGCCGTTTTTGGCTTGCGCCGTGTGAATACACCTTGGTCATTGGTCTCGCTCTATCGTACTGCGCTGGAAGACGATCAATGGTATGTGCGCTCGGCGGCGGAACAGGCCTTTTATGACCTCCAATATGGGGATGCCGCCACAGGTGTTCATGCCTATCCTGCTGTTGAATCTATTCCTTGGCTGCGCGAATGGGTGGCGTTGCAAGGGGAAGATACCATTAAGGAAATTCAGCAGCCTGATGAAATCTTGTTGATGGCGCTTGAGGAACGTGATCCGCTGGTGCAAAGGCTGGCAGTCGCCAACATCGGGCAGTTAGGGCTGGCGGCACACATCAACACCATCTATACCATCTTAGGGCATCAATCACCCGATGTACGGGATGCGGCATATCGCGCATTAGGCGATCTCCAGTCACAAATTGGGCAGCCTCTCCCCTCACCAAACTAAAGCAGATCTATCCATAGGGCAAGTTATTCCGCTTGCCCTATGGATTTTCCGGCTCGTTCTCGCACAACGTAATCCCATCAAACGTAGTATGGAAAATAAATTGGTCGTCCCCCGCCTGCATGATGATGCGATAGCCATCCGTAACGATCAAGCTGTAAGTTTGGCCTTCCACCGGACAGCCGAGGCTAGAATCTTCCCAGCTTACTGGACTCACCTCAACCGCTTGAATTTCCGCTTCGGGCAGCCCCAATTCTTGTGCTAACCGCCGCTTTGCCAGCCCAACCAATTCTGCCGCTACCGGATCAATCCGTAAGAGAACACTCGTAGAGACATCGAGTAGATCGCTTTGTTGGCATAAATGCACTTCGGTATTCGCCCCATAATATTCATACACCTTCTCATCCACCAGCAAGACAATCCGATAACCAGCAATTCGCAAATTAGCCGCAGGGGTCGCTCGTCCACAATCCAATTGATTGCTGCGCCAACGAACCGCTTCTGTGTAACCGATCTGAATTTCTGAAACCGAAACATTCACCCGCGTGGTCAAATCTTCAATCGCAAGCGTGACAAGCTGGGATTGGGAATCGGTGGAAAGTGTTTCTTCTAAAGGAGTGGACGTTTCTAAATCGCTTGGCGCGACCAATGTGCCTGTCGTTGGGCTTGGCGGAATCGGTAGAGGTGTGGAGGTAATGGTGGGCGGAATCAAAACAAGGGTGGGAACATCAGTGGATAATCCCCCCGTTGTTGAACAAGCCGTTATGAATCCAGCAAGGATGAGGATTAAACAAATCCCGATGCGGGAAAAATTAGGCTTCTGGTGAACCGAGTTTGGTTTCCACATCGGCGGTTGTAATGCCTTCGACGCTGACCAATTTTTCGCTTTTATCCCCACCTGCCACAATTTCGACCTTCCCTGGAGCAACACCCAATCGCTGTGCAAGAAATTCGATGAGTTCTTGATTCGCCGCTGGGTCTCCCGCTGGGGTCGCCTTCAGTCGCACTTTAAGAATGCCATCTTCTTGCAGCCCACCAAGTTCGGTAGTGGCGGAACGTGTGACGACCCGTACAGCAAACGCAACACCGCCTTTGGCATCGGTAATTTCAAATTTGCGACCCGTTGACATAATGAACCTCTCGTCTGTATGCGCGTTTAGCGACTCGATACGCTGTTGATCTACTAAAGATAGTATCACGCGCCGCCTTACAGGACAAGCAGATGCGCTTTACCCCCGCTCAAATCCACAAGTCAAGTCGGTGATAACACGCTACAATAAAGCAAAATACTCACCCAAAGGGGCAAGTTATGTCTGATGAATCCAACCGAGATCGCCCAATGACCGAACAAGAGGCGACTGTTTCCCACAGCCTACGTCGTTTACAACAAGCCGTTCAATCCGAGATGCCCGCGACAATGGCAAAATACGCCATGAGTTCTTTTACCCTCCACCAAGAACCACTCCCTGAAGAGGCTTATGCCCGTGTGTTGGTCTTGGTTTATCCACAAGACCCCTTCGTCGGAGAACCCGAAGTACGCTCGATGAGTACCGCCGATATTGGCGACAGCCTCATCAATTCACGCTTTAAGATCGAAGACAATTCAAGCGAAGCTGCCATCCCGGATGCCGATGGCAATTATCTTTATTGGCCTAATAAGCCGCAGTTCGATCAAGTCAACAGCTTCTATTACGCAACCGTCACCTTGCGGATGCTTGAGCGCTATGCACGGCGAGCGCTCCCTTGGTCATTTCCCACCCCCCGCATAACGATTAACCCGCATATGGGGGATGATGCCAATGCCTTTTATAACGAGTCGGAGCAGCTGCTCGGCTTCCATACATTCACCCTAGAAGACAAAATCATCAGCACTGCCCAAAGCGCCGATATTATCAGTCATGAGACAGGCCATGCCGTCTTAGATGGCTTGCGTAATCTTTATAATGAGTCCTTCGGGTTAGGTTCAACCGCCTTTCATGAGAGTTTCGGCGATATGAGCGCCATGTTGATCGCGCTGCACGATGACTCGTTGGTTCGCCGTTTAATCGAATGGACGCAAGGCGATCTACGTATGGCGAATTTCGTAACAGCCGTCGCAGAACAACTGACCGATGCGCTGCAACATAAAGAAAAATTTGTCCGTCGGCATACAATTTATTTACGCAACGCTCTCAACATCTTCCAAAACGTCCCTTTTGACGAATTGACATATGAGCCGATTGACCCCGAAACCGAGTTAGGCCGCCAGAGTCATAATTACTCCCGTCTTTTTTCCGGGGCATTTTATGACATCCTCGTCGGCATTTATGAGCGATTTAAGCATGAAAGCGAACCCGCCCATGTCGCCCTTTATCGCGCACGGGATACGCTGGGGCGGCTGCTCATCACGGCAGTTGAATTAGGGCCAGTCGGTGAATTGACTTTTGAAGATATGGCGAAGGCGTTTATCGCTGCCGATCAACTCTTATATGATTCGCGGGATTTTCCGGTACTTGTAGAAGTCTTCAGCAAGCGCGGCCTGCTGACTCAAGAAACGGCAGATACCTTTTTACAGACAATGAAAACGCTGTCAGAGGTCTATTTGCCCGAAACACTCAATATGGCGATGGCTTCCGCCTTATTTTTGGAGAAAGAAATTCTTCCCAGCTTAAGCATTAAGCCTGATGACGAACTCCTCCCGATTGGCGCATATCGGAATTCCGCCGGACACGCCTTCTTAACCTATTATTCAACCCGTCAAGTGCTGCTCAATGGGGAGCAGTTTAAGCAGTTCAAAGGCGCAAATATCAGCATGTATGGCGGCCTAACCTTGGCCTTTGATACCCAAAATCGCCTGCGGAGTGCCATCTATCGCCCCGTGACGGAAGAGGATATTCGCCAGACGCGCATCATGACAGGCGATCTTATCCAGCATGGCCTCATCGTTGATAACTTAACCCCCTCACAAATTTATATACGGCAGCCGCCCCCTCATGGGATCATTATCCCGCCAACGAGTGCTAATGCACAAACACCACGCGGCAAAGCACGCTTAGTGAAGCTGCCGATTATCGTCGATGTGATTCCTGAGCCGCTCAATAATTTTGCGCGTTACGTTCAAAAAATGTGGCAGCAGACCAAAAAGGATTAATTTTACCAAAAAACGCCGTAAAGCCCCTAGCTTTAGATATGGGGATATAAGGCGTAGAAAATCTTGAAGATTGAAACCATTGGCGCTATACTTCCATTCATTCAATTGGCGCATTGCACGAGGCGTAAAGCTCGGTAATTGAGCCAATCGAGGCACTTTAATAACGGAATATATGGGGTTGTGGCAAATAGGTTGCCACGTAAAATATTTAACCAACAACGTCTGTGTTTTGAGATGGGGCATCATCTAATACTGTCTCAGTCGGTGGAAGTCCCTGCGAAAAGCACGGCATCCGGCGTTCACGGCAGAAGCCCCTGCCTTCAGGCATGGGGAGTATGTCACTGTCGGTTTGGTGATACCTGTCGAATCAATGTTATTGTCTTAAACAAGATTCAGGTAGCGCTCGTCCATCAAACCCCGCCCCCAGACAAACCTTAACGAAACTTTCGACATTCAGATAAGGAATCTATAATCATGGGCGATAAAGGCAAAGATAAGAAGAAGAAAAAGGTCAAAGAACCAGTACAGAAAGAAACAACTGTTTCGACCTTGATTAAGCCGGTGATGACACCGAAAAAGACCAATACCCCAGCCAAGAAATAAAATCTACACAGGGTGTAGAGAGAAATGCCATTCAATATTTTAAGCTGCCGTTAAGGATAATTTCTCTATCTGCTTATCCGCATGTACGATGATGACGAATAGCGTTTTGTCCCGTATTGCGATGGCTTTCTTCCACCCAACTTGAAACCATCTTAGACTGCTTTGGAAGCCCCATCTCTGACCTCGAAGCCTCCTTCAAAGCGACAGCGACTCTACGCACAAAGTACGCAAGCATTTAGCCCAGAACAGCCATCATTTCTCGCCTGGCTTGTGGACAATCGCAAGATGAAGCAGGCCAAAACCTTGTTTCTCCACTCGCAGACCTCTTCCACCCCTGTTCAACCGTAAATAACGATCTTGAATCTTTCCCAGTTATTTTTGGCTTCCACGGCGTAAGCCAAGAACGTTTTCTCAGGAGGAAATTATGTTAGATCACATCCTTGTTCCGTTGGATGGCTCCTCTCTTGCAGAATGTGTACTGCCTCATGTGATTGCTATTGCCAAAGCATTTAACGCTCAAATCACACTGGTGCATGTCTTAAATCACGCTCTGCCCAAACAGGATCCGCTGGACTGGTATCTTAAACGATCAGCCGCGACTCTGTATTTAAGCACCATACAGACCCGCTTAGAAGCTTGTCAGCTCTCTGTCGAGATCAACCTGCTCGAAGGAAATGCCGCTGAAAAAATCATCGAATTGGCAGCTTCCACCCAAACGGACTTGCTGATCTTGAGTGGCTATGGCGAAACAACCGTTGATGGCGACGGGGTGAGTAGTATTGTCCAGAAAATTCTTCAGCGTGTACGGACTTCAACGCTGATTATTCGGACGTGCCAGCCTGATACGGTTTTTGCGGACGATCTCCGTTACCAAAGACTCTTGGTTCCTCTGGATGGGTCGCAGCGAGCAGGCTCCGCGCTCATCATGGCGGCGGCTCTCGCCGAGGCCTATCATTCTGAACTTCTGCTGGTTCATGTGGTCAGTAAGCCAGAAATGGCACGTCACATGCCGCTGAATCAGGAAGATACCGACCTGCTCAATCGCTTTATCGAGCGCAATCAGGAGGAAGGGAACAAATATCTGGAACAAATGCACGATCACTTACCCGTCCACCCGAAAACGCGCCTGTTGGTCAGCGATAATGTGGCTGCGACGCTCCAGACTGTGAGCGAACAGGAGCAGATTGATCTTATGGTGTTAAGCGCTCATGGCTACTCCGGCGAGGCAAGATGGCCTTACGGGAGTATCACCAATCGCTTTATCACCAATGGCACAACACCCTTATTGATTGTTCAGGATTTGCAGGTGGAATCGCCTGAAACGGCGCGTTTAGGCATAGAAACTAGACAGCCCTTAAGATTAACCTATGACAGATAACCCCGTTTTGCCACCTATTATTGATGTGGCGGAGATAAGCAGCCCAGCGGAAGCAATCTTAAGCGCAGACCCGATGGAAGTGCTGGCGCATCGTCTGGCGGAACAATATCACCTAGCGGAATCCTCAACGGGCAAGCCGCTGCTGCTGGAGCGCCTGCTGGAACACGAAAAACTGATTACCGATGCGTACCAACAGTTCGGCAGTATGGTTCAAACGGATCTGCCCCTTTCTTATGCAGGCGAGTGGCTGCTCGATAATTTTTTCATCGTACAGAAGGCGATACGGCAGGCTCGCGAAGACCTGCCGTTGGGCTACTATAAAGAACTGCCCAAACTTAAAAATTCGGCGTGGATGAACATTCCGCGAAATTACGCCTTAGCCTGCGAACTTATTGATTACTTTGGCTACCAACCTGATCTTGAACAGATTGTTCACTTTCTGCAAGTGTTCCAGTCTGATGTGCCTTTAACGATGGGCGAGTTGTGGGCGTTTCCTACAATGCTGCGCTTAGGGATTCTGAGCGCTCTGGCAAATACGCTCATCCCCTCTGCTGACACACCTGATACATCACCCCATCCGGCGGCAGCGCCTGACGATAGTACCGCCCGATTCTGTATTACGAGTTTACGGATGCTGGCTGTTCAGGACTGGAAAGTCTTTTTTGAACGTGTCAGCCTTGTCGATCAAATCCTGCGGCGTGATCCTGCACATGTGTATGGGGCGATGGATTTTGATACGCGCAACAGCTATCGGGACGTGATCGAAAGGCTTGCCCGCCTGACAAAACAGGCTGAAGAAAAGGTTACGGAACAGGCCATCGCGTTTAGCGAGGCAGCCGACCCAGCCACGCAGCAGAGTCATATTGGCTATTATCTGGCAGGCGCGGGCTATCGCACGCTGGAAGATAAGTTTCACTATCATCCATCCGGGTGGCTCGCCCTGCGCCGCTGGCTGCTGGCGTATCCTACCTCTGCTTATTTGGTCAGTATGGGACTGCTGACAGTTTTACTCACCCTGCTATTCGCTGTTTTTGCTGTGACCTCTGGTGAAAACATCCTACAAATTATTGGGGTTATTTTACTTACTTTTTTGCCCGCTTCAGCCGTTGCAAACAGCTTCATCAATCGTGTAGCTACCACCAACGTCGCGCCACGTCTTTTACCCCGGTTAGATTTCCAAGAGGGTATTCCCACCGCATACCAGACGATGGTGGTTATTCCCACGCTGCTGAACGATGCTGCCGAAATTGATTCATTACTGCAACAGTTGGAACTCCATTTTTTGCGTAATGCCGACTCTGCACTGTACTTTGCATTACTCACAGATTATGCCGACGCACCGACGCAGCAAATGCCAAATGATGAAAAATTGATCGCTCGCGCTCAAGACGGAATTGTGGCGTTAAACGCTAAGTATCGGTTGGGCGCACCTCCGTTTTATCTGTTTCATCGTGAACGTCAGTGGAACCCCGCCCAGAATACCTGGATGGGATGGGAACGCAAGCGCGGCAAGCTGGTGGAGTTCAACCATTTGCTTCGCGTAAGTAAAGCGACCTCTTACACTGTGCAGGAGGGGGATTTAAGGGTCTTGCCACAGATCAAATATGTCATCACCCTTGATGCGGATACGATTTTGCCCGAAGGCGGCGCACGACGGCTGGTTGCCACCCTCGCGCATCCGCTCAATCGGGCGGTGTATGATCCCACCAGCGGTAAGGTAGTTTCTGGCTATTCCATTCTACAACCGCGTGTTGAGATTAAACCCACGAGCGCCAACCAAACCCGTTTTACCCGAATCTTCGCGGGCGATGTGGGCTTAGATTTATACACTCATGCCGTTTCCGATGTTTATCAGGATTTGTTTGGTGAAGGCAGCTATGTCGGCAAAGGGATTTATGATGTCGATGTCCTTGAGCTGTGTCTGGCAAACCGCATTCCTGAAAACGCACTCCTGAGCCACGATTTATTTGAAGGTATTCATGCTCGTGTCGCTCTCGTAAGCGATATTACGCTGCTTGAGGAGTTCCCTGCGCGTTATGTGGCATATACACGCCGTTTGCACCGCTGGATACGTGGGGACTGGCAGTTACTGCCCTGGCTGCTTCCGCGCATCCCGACAGATCAGGCCGGGGTAACTCTGCCGAATACGTTTTCTGTCCTTGATCGCTGGAAAATTTTTGATAACTTGCGGCGCAGTCTGGTTACGCCCGCCCTGCTCGTGCTGATGATAACGGCATGGCTGGGGCTGATTGGTTCGCCGCTGTTCTGGACGTTGATGGCGCTGGCAATGACGGGTTTTCCGTTTTTAACCTCGCTGGTTACGGGTTTAAGCCGCCGCCCCTCGACGGAATCCATCAGCGCTGCACTAAGGTCACGCTACCTTGACCTACTGCGCTGGGGCTTTGCGCTGATTTTTATGCCTTACGAAGCACTCTTGACCCTCAACGCTATCTCGACGACGCTGGTACGGCTGTTCATCACCCGCACACGCATGTTGCAATGGACGACGGCGGCGCAAACTGCCCATTTTTTTAGGTCAGACAAGGGGTCAGAATCCATTTGGCGTGAGATGATTCTGGTTCCATCTCTGTCAGGGGTGCTTTTTTTTCTGATTGCGCTCATGAACTCCGCCGCGCTACCTTTCGCTTTACCGATTCTGGTGTTGTGGTTTATATCGCCGCAGCTTGCGTACTGGATCAGCCAGTCGAATACGCACATCGAACCCGAACTGTCAGCCGATGAAAAGATCGCTTTACGTCACCTTGCTAGGCAAACATGGCTCTTTTTTGAGCAAACGGTTGGCCCGAAAGATCACTGGCTGCCGCCGGATCATTTTCAAGAGACACCGCAACTCACGGCTCATCGCACCTCACCGACCAATATTGGCTTGCTGCTGACCTCGACTCTGGCGGCGTATGATTTGGGCTATACCGGACATCTTGATTTCGCCACGCGATTGCAGGCGACTTTCGATACACTCGATCAACTGGAACATTATCGAGGCCATCTCCTCAACTGGTACGACACGCAGACTCTCGCATCGCTTCCACCGCGCTATGTCTCGACAGTAGACAGCGGAAATCTGGCGGGCTGCCTGATTGTGATTGAGCAGGCTTGCTTGGCCTTTCCCAACGCTTTGGTACTTCGTCCGCAGCGCTGGCAGGGCTTGTTGGATACCCTCGCGCTGCTGGAAGAAAGCCTTGATGCGCTTTACAGCACCAGCCAAGAAGCCCCGATTGCCCATTTGCGTACTTATATGATGTCACTGCGACAAACTATCCAAGTTATTCAACAGACTCCCGATCAATCGGCATCACTCATCTCTTGGTTGAATCAGGAAATGTGGGAAACGCTTTCTAGCTTAATCATCGCTGTGCTGGACTCGGAGGCCGCAACGCCTAATGCCAAGACCTTAAATGCGCTGCGCGTCACTTCCGAGCGCTTTCATCATCATCTGACGAATATGCAGCGCGATACAGATTTGCTGCTGCCCTGGCTGCTGCCTATCAGCCATCCGCCTGCGCTGTTTGTTCAGGCCGATGTTGATCCGCAGCTTGCCGCTGCATGGCAGGATTTGATAGAAGTAATCCCCACTGCGCCCCGATTAATCGAACTTCCAGCCGTGTGCGACATGATTACTTCCTCACTCAGCCGGCTACAATCGCATTTACCTGAAAACGCGGGTTCAACATCACACCTGCAAGAAGCACAACGCTGGTGTAATCAATTAAAAGCGCAGATCGCTGCAACACACCTACAGGTTACTGCGTTACTGGTGAGCTATCAGGAATTGGCGATCCGCGCTGAAAACTGTTTTCAGGCGATGGACTTTACTTTTTTATTCAACACCCAGCGCAAAGTGTTTCATATTGGCTATAACGTCACAGCCGACAGACTGGATGATAATTATTACGATTTGCTGGCCTCAGAAGCACGCCTCGCCAGTTTTCTGGCAATCGCTAAGCGCGAGGTCCCGCCGAGTCATTGGCTGTATCTGGGACGACCCGTCGCAAGGGTGGCGAATGCGCTCACGCTGCTTTCGTGGAGCGGGACGATGTTTGAATACCTGATGCCGAACCTGTTTCTTAAAAGTTACGAGCAGACGTTTCTGGCGCAAAGCTGTCGGGCGGCGGTGGACGATCAGATTGCGTATGGTCACGCCAAGCACGTCCCTTGGGGAATCTCCGAGTCATCGTACTACGCCTTCGATAACAGCATGACGTATCAATATCGTGCTTTTGGTGTGCCGGAATTGGGATTTAAGCGCGGTCTTGCTGAAGATTTGGTCATCACGCCGTATGCGTCGCTGCTGGCGCTGCGTCTGCGTCCGCAAGCCGTAAGCCAGAATATGGATGAACTCGATGCAATCAACATGCGTGGATTGTATGGGTATTACGAGGCGATTGACTATACCCCGTCGCGTATGCCGCTGCGCCAAGATCATGCGATTATCCGCTCTTATATGGCGCACCATCAGGGCATGATTCTGACTTCGCTGACGAATTATCTTTTGAATGATCTTATGATTCAGCGCTTTCATAATGATCCGCGTGTTCAGAGCTTTGCCCTGCTGTTACAGGAGAAAATCCCCACACAAGTCCCTATCGAAGACCCGCATCCTGTTGAAGAGGTTGCACGGGTAACGCCGCCCGTTCAGGTTAATATTGCGCCTTGGCAGGTGCCGGATAATACGACGGTGCCACAGGTGCATACGCTTTCCAACGGACGTTTTAGCACGTTGATTACCAATGCTGGCAGCGGCTACAGTCAGTGGGAAGGTTTATCCCTCACGCGGTGGGAAGCAGATACGACGCTCGATGCTTCGGGTATGTGGATTTATGTGCAAGATCAAGCCAGCGGCGCGGTCTGGTCGGCAGGATACCAGCCCACCGCAGTGCCGCGTGATTATCAGCATGTCTCATTTTATCCGCATCAAGCCGAATTCCAGCGCCGCGATTATGACATCACCCTCAATATGCAGGTGACGATAGCAGCAGATGATGACGTAGAAATCCGTCAGATCAACCTGATTAATCATGGCGATCAACCGCGCCGCTTACGACTGACCAGTTATGGTGAAGTGCTGCTTGCGCCTCAGTCCGAGCGCCACCCTGCTTTTAACAAGCTGTTTATCGAAAGTGAATATTTGCCCGAAAGCAATATGCTGCTCTTTCACCGCCGCCCTCGTGCCGATGAGGAACCGGTTTATCTGGGGCATTTGCTGATCGCGAGTCCGGGGAGTCCCGTGACGGGCGCGTATGAAGGAAATCGGCTGCATTTTCTGGGTAGAGGGCATACGGTTCGGAACCCGGTCATCTTTGATGATGGAGGCGACCTTTCCCAATCAGTCGGCGTGACGCTTGATCCGATCATGGCGCTGGCTCAGGAGGTTGAGCTAGAACCTTATGGCAGGGTCAGCATCACTTATTTAACCTTAGTGACGCGCTCGCGTCCCGAAGCACTGGCGCTGGCTGAACGTTATAGGAATCACGTTGTGTTAGACCGCGCCGTTGAGCTTGCCAGACGGCAAAATGAACTTGCGCTGCGTCAGCTTGAGCTGGATACCCCAGAGTTAGCACGGATTCAGCAGATACTCGCCCATCTGCTCTACCCTCATGCCAGCTTACGGGCTTCGACGGACGTTCTCAGCGCCAATACGAAGGGGCAGTCTGGCTTATGGGCTTACGGGATTTCTGGCGATCTTCCCATTCTGCTTGTGCGTATCAGTGATGTTTTGGAGCTTCCCCTTGCGCTGGAAGTATTGCGGGCGCACACCTACTGGCGCAACCAGCAGATAAGCATTGATGTGGTGATTCTCAATCTTCGGGACAGCAGCTATTCACAGGAACTTCAGGAGCAGCTTTATCGCCTGATTGCCCGGTCAAATAGCAGTCCATGGTTGAACAGGCGCGGGGGTATTTTTGTGGTGAATGCCGATCAAATGCAGCAGGATGACCGCGTTTTAATCGAAACAACGGCGCGTGTTATTTTCGACGGTCAGCGGGGTTCAGTCGTCGAACAACTGCCACACATCTCTGTCCAGCGTGTATCGCTTCCTGCTTTTACACCCTCGTTGTCAAATCTAGCGGCGTTAGAGGCGACACCGCCTTTGCCTCGCCCCACCGACCTGCAATTTGATAATAGTTGGGGTGGCTTCAGCGCGGATGGCAAAGAATATGTGATTTATCTCAAAGCGGGACAATCGACCCCTGCGCCTTGGGTCAACGTGATCGCCAACGAACAATTTGGCTTTCTGGTTTCAGAGTCGGGATCAGGCTACACTTGGACGGAAAACAGCAGCGAAAATCGACTGACTCCTTGGCGCAATGACCCGGTGAGCGATACGCCCGGCGAGGCACTCTATCTCCGCGATGAGGAAACGGCTCAAGTCTGGTCGCCTATGCCGCTGCCAGTGCGTGACGCGGAACCTTATCTGGTGCGGCATGGTGCGGGCTATTCAATCTTTGAACATCACAGTGAGGGATTAAAGCAGCGCACACAGCTTTTTGCTGCTATTGATAAGCCGGTCAAGATTATCAAAGTACATCTGGAAAATACTTGGAACCGCCCCCGCCGTGTGACCGTTACCTACTATGCAGAATGGGTGCTTGGGGTCAGCCGGAGTGTTTCGCAGGCTTACATTGTTCCCGAATATGACCAAGATAGCAAAGCACTGCTGGCGCGTAACAGCTACAACAGCGAATTTAGCGAGCGAGTGGCGTTTCTGGCGGCAAACAAAGCCCCGCACAGCTTGACGACAGATCGGACTGAGTTTCTGGGACGCATGGGCGATTTTAGCCATCCGGCAGCGCTGAATCGGATTGGACTCGCAAGTACAGTTGAGGCCGGGCTTGATCCCTGTGCCGTGATTCAGCTTCATGTTGATTTACCGATAGGGGGCAGCGAGGAAGTCTTTTTCATTCTAGGTGAGGGCAGCAATCGGGAAGATGCCCTACAGCTTATTCAGGCTTATCAAAACCCAGAGCAGATAGAATCCGCATGGCAGGCGGTCACAACATTTTGGGATTGCATTTTAGGCACAGTCACCGTCCAGACTCCTGATCCGTCGATGAATTTGATGTTAAATCGCTGGCTACTCTATCAGACTCTTTCGTGCCGCATCCGGGGACGCTCCGGCTTCTACCAGTCCAGCGGCGCATTTGGTTTCCGCGATCAGTTACAGGACGTGATGGCGCTGGTATGGGCTGCGCCTGAAATCGCTCATGACCATATTTTGCTTGCGGCACAGCATCAGTTTGAAGCAGGGGATGTGCTGCATTGGTGGCATCCACCCTCTGGTCGTGGTGTGCGGACACGCTGTTCAGACGATCTGCTGTGGCTGCCCTTCGTCGTCGCATATTACATCGAGACGACTGGAGATCAAAGCATATTGGATGAAAATATCCCGTTTCTTCGCGGTGATCTCTTGAAAACGGGGGAAGAAGAACGGTATGGACAGTATGAAACCACAACTGAGACCTACACGCTGTATGAACATTGTCTTCGTGCCATCAAACGCGGCTCGACGGCAGGCGCTCATGGTCTGCCCCTGATGGGAACGGGTGACTGGAACGATGGCATGAACCGTGTTGGCATTCAGGGACTCGGTGAAAGTGTCTGGTTGGGGTGGTTTTTATACAGTGTGTTAAAGCACTTTGCGCCGCTTTGCCAGCAGAGAGCGGATAGTGAACTCTCACGGGCGTATGAGGCGCAGGCAGATCAGCTTAAAGCCACCTTGGAGGCCGAAAGTTGGGATGGGCAGTGGTATCGACGCGCCTATGACGATAAGGGAATCCCGCTCGGATCCGCACAAAATCTGGAGTGCCAGATCGACTCGATTGCTCAATCATGGGCAGTGCTTTCCGAAGCAGGCGATCCAGATCGTGCCTTAAAAGGGATGTCTGCTGTTGCCGAGCGACTGGTTCGCCCTGAAGATCAACTTTTGCTTTTGTTTACGCCACCGTTTGATAAGACAACCCGCGATCCAGGTTATGTAAAGAGCTATCCACCCGGCATCCGCGAGAATGGCGGGCAATATACCCATGCCGCCCTCTGGACAGTGTGGGCTTTTGCTCAATTGGGACAGGGCAACCGAGCAGGCGACTTGTTCCAGTTATTGAATCCCATCTCGCACAGCGACACGCCGGAAAAAGCCGAGCGGTATAAGGTTGACCCCTATGTGGTCGCGGCTGATGTCTACAGTGTTGCGCCGTATGTCGGGCGGGGCGGCTGGACATGGTACACAGGCTCGGCGAGTTGGATGTATCGCTTGGGTATCGAGCGCATCTTAGGCTTAAAGCGCCGGGGTAATCGGCTAGAAATCGACCCGTGTATTCCTGATGATTGGGCAGGTTATGAACTCACGTATCGCCATGGTGAAACCGTTTACGCCATTCATATCCAGAATCCACAGCGGGTTAACCGAGGTGTCCGCCAGATCATCTGCGATGGCGAGGTTATGCCTAACGATTATATTATTTTACGCAGTGATGGCGGGCGACATGAAATCTACATCGAACTGGGCGAATCTGAAAACGAGTGAATCCGTGTTTTCTGTTTATCCCACTTATGATCTCCTCATCCCCCAACCCCTTCTCCATTGCATGGCGAAGGGGAGAAAAACGGTTCACAATGGTTCTTTAAGTCCCCTCTCTACGAAGTGGCGAGGGGATAGAATGAAAATGCTATCCGAAACTCAGGTTAAGTAAGTGCTAATTTTGTGTGAAAAGGCGCTGAAACTGAATTTTAGCCGTGTATTCCTAAAGGCGCTTTAATCGGCAGCATCACCGCAATCGTCGTACCTTGTCCCAATGAGGATTCTAAAATCCAGATGCGTCCGCCGTGTGCCTCGATAATCCCCTTACAAATCGCCAAGCCCACCCCCGTCCCTTTAGCTTTATTATCTTTGGCGCGGGTAAAAGCCTTAAAAACTTTCGAGCGGTCTTCTGCGGAAATTCCATGCCCGTGATCGCGCACTTCAATCAATAAAGTGTCATCGCTGACTTTCGCTTTTAGGACGATCTTAGTGCTAGGCGGCGAATACTTAGCGGCATTGCTCACCAGATTCACTAAGACTTGCATGATGCGCTGCGTGTCAATTTCCATCAAGGGCAGTTGATCTGGCACAATCACCTGAAAATCGTGATTTTCCGTCAGCAGCTTAAACCGCACCTGAGACATCGCCACCACTTCATTTAAGGTTGAGGTGATGCGTCGAATACGCAGCGCTCCGGCTTCAATCTGAGAAAGATCAAGGAGTTGTTCCACCATTTCCAGCAGGCGATCAGTTTCTTCGTCAATGATCTGCATAAAATCGAGCTGACTCTCAGGATCCCATTCCACATCGTCCGCCATTAAAGTAGTCGCAAAGCCTTTGATCGAAGTCAACGGGGTTCGGAGTTCATGGGTAATCATCGCCAGAAACCGCAGCTTGAGTTCATCCGCCTCTTGTGCTTTTTCACGGGCTTGGGTTTCTTCCGCTAGACGATGAATAAAGCGGTGGAGTGCATCCTGCATTTGCTTGCGTTCTTCGATTTCGGCCTTAAGCTGATTGGTAAATTCAGTCACATCTTCTTCGCGCTGCTCCAAAGAGGCGGCGAGTTGGTTAAAAGAGAAGGCCAGCCGATCTAGTTCTTCGGTATTATTGGGCAAAATAGTCCGTGCGCGTAAGTCACCCGCCGCCAAGCGCTCAGTGATGGTAATCAGATGGTCAACCGGTTGGATGACCAATAATTCTGCGCCGAACCACCCAATCAACAAAGCGGCGGCGGTAAAGATCAGCAAGCCAATTAAATAGTCGGCTTGCTGTCGGTTCGCTTGCGCTAAAGCCACCGAGTGCGGAATCCCGACGATCATAGTCGTCGGGCTGGTTTCGCTGCCGGTTTGGGTAAAGCCATAAAAATAATTTTGACCGCGCTCATTCTGGCTGTTGAGTGTCCCGTCGTTTTGGCTTATGACTGCCGTGAGCAAATCGCTGAGGGGCATCTTCTGACCAATTATGGTGGCCTCGTTTTCAGGATAGGCGGCGAGGATGGTGGTATTTTGCGCGATAATCTTGAGTGTCGATTGATCGGGTAGTTCAATCTGCCCCAGCCAACTGCTTAACCAGTCCAGATTCATGCCCAGCGCCACAACAGCAATCATCTGATCTGAGTCGTCCCGTACCGGATACGCGAGGACTACAATCGGCTTTAAGGTGACGCGCTCAATCATGAAATCACCGATGGCAAAAGTATTCGTCTCGACCACACGATCAAACCACGCAACACCCACCGAATTCATCCCCTGCGGCGGCGGATTCGCGCTGCAAAAAGTAGCACCGTCCAGATTAGTCACAGAAAAATTGGTATAATTGGGGTAATACGTCAGCAAATCCGCTAGAGATTGGCTGCATTCGTCGGTTTCCATAGCGCGGACAGAAGGCATTTGTGCGAGGGCGTTGAGTAGTTGACGGCCTGCCTCGATCTGCTGATTTTGATAGCTGGCAGCTAACCGAGCGAAGCGCTGTGCATCTAGCTGCGCTGTTTCTCCATCGCGCATCCGCTGATTACTGGTATTGACGAGTACCATCACAATCGCTAGTGCGACCAGCAGCAGTACAAACAAAAAAAGCCGCGCCCGCAGGCTGGCGAGTTTGAATTGCAGCGACATATTGAGGAAAGGACGTTTGCGGGGCTTGTCGTTGGGTAAAAGACGTGTGTTTGATTCCATAAATTATCAAGCGTATGGAGACGGATGTTACAGCGCATATCCGTCTCCTACAACAAATTCCTATAAGATTGTGTGGCTAAATTTTACTCCCCTGTACCCAATGCCTGCAAGCGTTCTTCCGCAGGTACAAAGTTCGGGTTAAAGGCCAACACAGCGCGGTAATTTTCGATAGCGCGGTTGGTTTCGCCCATGCCTTCACGGGCGAGGCCAGCATAATAGAAGGTTTCCTCTACATACTGTCCGCCGCCGTCATCGCGGATTGCAGTGGTAATCGTAATCATATCCTGATAGCGCCCAGTCTGATAGTAGGCATCATAAATGTCGAAGCGATACCACATCATCCGCCAGGGCAGCGTCCCCAAATTACGCGCCACATCGAAGGCTTGGGTCGCTTCCGTCCACATTTCCAACTGTGCCAGCATACTGCCCATGTTGAACCAGGCGAAAGCATTGCTTTGATCGGAAACGCCTTCATCACGGGCGATTTCAAAGGCATTGATGAAATTCTGCTGCGGGTCGGCATCGGTACCGAGCAGCGCCATCAAGTCCGCTTCACGATCAGATGTATACAGCGGCAGATAGGTGTAATTGAAGTGCTGCCAAAACTGCTGAATATGCGCGTAGGTATAGGGATGGCTGGCACCGTCATAACTGTCATGGGTGATGAAGATGCCTTGTGCGTCATCATAACCAATGACTAACAGGTAATGCCCCATCCAGCCTTGATTAGCCCGTTCCGGGTCATAACCCGATTCGATGATAACGGGGAAGTTATTCGACACCAACGTTTTCAACCGATCTAACGTCCCGCCATAGCGTACTGTCGAAAAGACATTCAATTCTGGCACCTGCGTGTTGACGTAAGTCGTCATCTGCCAAGGGCTAACGTTTTTATCCTCGCCGTTGGGCTTTAGCCAATTGGCGGCGCGGGTTTGGTTATCGGTATAGCCAAAATAACTGAGCGCCATCGTAAGTGTCGCCGGGCCGCAGTTATTCCAATTTTGCGCCTCGTAGGTAAAACCTGCCATCAGATAAGAAGCAGGTAGGGGCGCAGCTTCTGGTGTGGCTTCTTGCGCGTGGGTGAGTCCCATCGGAAAGCTCAAGAGCAGCAAACAGAGCGTTGC
>Ga0105049_10003128_pt1 | contig 19605 bp, 18 predicted proteins | sample MAT06_FD_78087 | JGI IMG/M metagenome (GOLD analysis project Ga0105049, IMG submission 78087) | Freshwater microbial communities from Lake Fryxell liftoff mats and glacier meltwater in Antarctica - MAT-06 | ecosystem: Environmental > Aquatic > Freshwater > Ice > Liftoff microbial mat | place...
AACCGTAGATGTCGTCGGGGTGCTTCCCCTCCAGCGATCGCCGGTCCGTGCATCGATCGCCGGTGCCGCGATCACGTTCCTGATCGTTGCGGCGCTCACCGGCGGCCGCCGCGGATCCTGCTCCCGAGCTGCCGGCCGAGACCAGCTAGCTAGCGACGACCGCGCGAGCCGCCCGACGACCCACGCGACGAGCCACTGCTCGACGACGATCCGCGAGACGAACCACTGCTCGAGGACGATGGCCGCGACGTACTCGGCGACGGCCGCGACGTGCTCGACGACGGCGGTGCTGGTCGCGAGTAACCCGACGACGGACGTGACGGCGGGCTGTACGTGCCGCGCGACGGCTGAGACGTCCCGCGAGCGGGCGGGTTGTAGTTGCCACGCGGCTGATACGCGCCGCGGTTCGGCTGCTGATACGCGCCGCGGTTCGGCTGCTGATACACACCGCGGTTCGGCTGCTGATAGGCGCCACGGTTCGGCTGATATGCGTCACGGGGCGGCTGATACGCGCCGCGATTGTCGTAACGCGGCTGCGTGCCGCGTGGGTACGTGCGGTTGTCGAACGTGTCACGCTGACCGCGATAGGCGGGGCGACCGTTCTGCACCGGTGGCGTGTACGGAGTGACTCGGTTCGCACCAGGACGACGGTTGAACAGCGACGCCGCGCTCACGGTCCTGGCACCACGCACCGGCGGCCGTGCGACGACACTCGTACCGGCGAGCGCGGAGGAGGTGTTGACGAGGTTGCCGCGGATGCGACGACCGAGCGAATGCTCCGGGATGAAGCGCCAGTCCGACTCGCGGGGACGGCTGTGCCGATCGAGGACGACCTGACCGTACGCACGCGAGCCGCGGTGATCGCGCGGCGGGCGGGGACGCCAGCCGACGTAGCCCGATCCATAGCGCCAATCGACCCAGCCCGGACCCCACGTGTTATCCGGAATCCAGCCCCAGCCGCCATCGAGCCAGTCCCACTGACCATAGTGGAACGGGAGCCAGCCCCAGTCCCAGTCGCAGTTATAGGTCCAACCATAGTCGGTCCAGACCCATGAACCGCAGGTCTCATAAGGTGTGAAGCTCGCGCCCACTACCGTGGCGGAAGGACGCCAGACCCGTCCGTATTCTTCGCTCTGGACCCAGTCGCCGTAGGGGGCAAGGGTCGCGTCGATCTGGGCATCCGTCACATTGCCCATCGCCTCGCCGCCGCCGCCACCCGCATCTCCCGCCGGTGCACCAGCCTCGGTGTCCGCTGGATAGCCCTGGGGATAACCAGCAGGATATCCAGGCTGATCAGGATCTTGCGCCGTCGGTTCGTCGTACGCGTAGCCAGGATCCACCGCGCCGCCGGGAGGTCCGCCGACCGCGACCGGCTCGGGCTGAATGTACCCCATCGGCGCCATCGGTCCCGGTCCGTACTCGCGATAACAACCGGCTCCTGTGACGAACAGGAGCCCGACGATGCCGAGCGCTTTCATGGACGGAGTATGGTGCAGCGGTCGTGCCCGTTCGGGGCCAGTGAATCAGTGGTTTGTCGGCGCGCAGCGACTTGACATGAGGCGTCGCGACGAACAAACCTAGCGATTCCAAAGGGAAAGCCTAGATGATACGAGCCACAAACCTGACCAAGTTGTACGGCGCTCGCCGCGCGCTCGGTCCTGTCTCGTTCGAGATCGCCGATGGAGAGACCGTCGGATTTCTCGGATTGAACGGGGCGGGCAAGACCACGGCGCTGCGAATTCTCGCCTGTGATCTCAGACCCTCGGCTGGATCGATCGATGTCGGCGGTGTCGACGCGATCGCCGAGCCGCATGAGGTGCGCAAGCGAATCGGGTTCCTGCCCGAGAACCCTCCGCTCTACATGGACATGAACGTCATCGAATACCTGACGTATGCGGCCGAGCTCCGCGCGATGTCGAAGGCCGACGTCAAGCGGCGGATGCCCGAGGTCCTCGAGATCACCGATCTCAAGGACGTCGCGTACGACGTGATCGGAACGCTGTCGCACGGCTATCGCCAGCGCGTCGGTGTCGGTCAGGCGATCATCCATCAGCCGAAGTTCCTGATCCTCGACGAGCCGACCCGCGGTCTCGACCCGGTGCAGATCGTCGAGATGCGCAACCTGATCCACGATCTCAAGCAGAACCACACGGTCCTGATCTCGAGCCACATCCTCACCGAGATCAGCCAGACCTGTGATCGGCTGCTGGTGCTCGGCAAGGGTCAGATGCTCGCCGAAGGTACCGAGGACGAGCTGTCGGGTCGCAAGGACGACATCCAGAAGATCACGGTGATGGTCCGCGCGAACGCGAAGACCAGCGATCCCTATCGCGGCGAGATCAAATCCGACGACTCCGAGAAGAAGGATAAGAAGGACAAGGGGATCGAGAACCCCGGCAACAAGGACGCGATTATCAAGCTCCTGACCGGCATCGACGGGGTCTCGAGCGTGAGCGAAACGTTCCAGACCCCGGACGGCATGACGTTCTCGCTGACCACGTCGAAGGACTGCAGGGCCGAGGTCAGCCGCGCGGTCATCGACGCGAAGCTCGATCTCCTGCAGCTCGAGTTCTCGCGTAGCGAGCTCGAGGGCACGTTCATCCGCCTGGTCGGCGGAGGAGGCGGCAATGCGAGCAATTAAGATCATCTTCCGGCGCGAGCTCGCCTCGTACATCCGGTCGCCGTTCTCGTGGGTGCTGGCGGCGTTGTTCCTGCTCGTCAACGGCCTGCTGTTCCAGGGCTTCGCGCTCGGGCAGGGCGGTGGCGGCACGCTGTCGGCGTTCGTGCTCGAGCGCTACTTCTACGCGGCCAGTGGCTCGGCGATCTTCGCCGGGATGTTGCTGTCGTTCCGGTTGATCTCCGAGGAACGCCAGAACCATTCGATCGTGCTGCTCAACACCTCACCGGTGAAAGACAGCGAGATCGTCGTCGGCAAATACCTCGCGTCGCTGACGTTCCTCGCGATCTTGCTCGGGATGTCGCTCTACATCCCGCTGATGCTGAAGGTCGGTAACAAGATCACCTTCGCGCAGATCCTGGTCGGCTACCTCGGCCTGTTGCTGCTCGGGTCGGTGTCGATCGCGATCGGGTTGTTCTCGAGCGCGCTCACCCGATATCAGCTGGTCGCCGGCGTGATCTCGGCGGTGTTGCTGCTGATCATGCTGTTCCTGTTTCAGTTCTCGAAGCAGCTCGAGGGTGGCCCCCGCGAGGTGCTCGGCGAGATGGATATGTGGTGGATCCACTTCCAGCAGGGCTTCATGCGCGGTGTCTTGAATCTCAAGGACATCGTTTACTACGTGGGAGTCACGTACTTCTTCTTGCTGCTGTCCGTGAAGACGCTGGAGGCAAAGCGATGGCAATGAGAACCGCGTCTCCGTGGTGGCTGTCGCTGGCCTTCGGCATCGGCCTCTTCTTCGTGTTCCTCGGCGAGCGCATCGCGCCCGTCGAGAGCTTCCGCGTCATCCTCACGGGCATCGGCATCGCCGCCGTGCTCGCGACCACCGCGGCACGTGCGTGGACTGCCTCGGGCAGCAAGGGCGCACGCCAGCGGATCGAGCGCGCGCTGTTCCTCTGTCACATCGGTGCGATCGTCGCGCTCGCGTTGTACGCGATGACCACCAGCTGGGCACCCGAGAGTCTGTCGGGCCCGCATGCACAGGGTGCGCTGGTCGTGATCTGGGTGGCCGTGTTGATCGCCTCGATCGTCCCCGTGCTGATGATGGAGATCGCGCTCGGCGGTTCGCTCCGCACCGGGTTCGATCTCGGCAGCGGCGAGGACAAGGATCTCGCGGCGGTCGATTTCTTCCGCGCGCGTGACGTTGGCTGGTCGGGCTTGTCGATCGCGTTCGCGCTCGGATTCTTGATGGTGACGTGCCAGGTCGCGAAGGAGCGCAACATCCAGCGCGATGTCTCGTACTTCAAGACCTCGATGGCCGGCGAGTCGACGCAGGCGATCGTGAAGACCAGCGCGGACCCGCTCGAGGTTCACCTGTTCTTCCCCGAGGCAAACGAAGCCAAGGAGTACGTCAGGGCGTACTTCGAGACGCTCTCGTCGTCGACGGGCAACGTGCAGATCACCTCGCACGATCGCCTCGCCGAGGCGGATCTGGCAGCGAAGTACAACGTCACCAAGGACGGCGTCGTCGTCCTGGTGCGCGGCACGCGCAAGCCGGTGACGCTCGAGATTCCGGCGGAGGAACTGAAGGATGCGGAGAAGCTCCGCAAGGGCAAGACCCTCCGCACCTTCGACGGCAAGGTCAACAAGGAGCTGATGAAGCTCGCGCGCGACAAGCGCAAGGCCTACGTGATGACGGGCCACGGCGAGATGAGCGATCCGGACTCGGTGCCGTCGGACCTCAAGGGCAAGGTGCCCGAGCGGCGGACCACCAAGTTCAAGGAGAAGCTCGGCGCGCTCAACTACGAGATCAAGGACCTCGGGCTGATCGATCTCGCGAAGGACGTGCCCGACGACGCGACGATCGTGATCATGCTCGCGCCGACGATCCCGCTGCAGCCGGCGGAGTGGGCGGCGCTCGAGCGCTACCTCGACAAGGGTGGCCGATTGCTGGTCGCGCTCGACCCGAAGGCGGATGCGAGCCTGGGCGTGCTCGAAGGCAAGCTCGGCCTCAAGATGGTGCCGGGCGATCTGACCGACGAGACGGCGTTCCTGCCGCAGCGCGGTAGCCCGGCGGATCGCCGGTTCGCGATCACCACGCAGTTCTCGGCGCACGCCTCGACGACGGCGCTCTCGCGGTCGGTCGACAAGGGGCTGATCCTGATCGACGCCGGCGCGCTCGAGGACGTCCCGTTCGCGGATCCCAAGAACGCGGCGAAGAAGACGGTGACGATCCGGTCGATGGAGTCGAGCTTCCTCGACCTCAACAACGACTTCACGTTCAACAAGGACACCGCCGAGAAGAAGCAGCGGTGGAACATCGGCGTCGCGGTCGAAGGGCCGAAGATGACCGACGGCAAGGACGGCTATCGCGCGCTGGTGTTCTCGGACACCGACCTGTTCGCGGACGCGCTCGTCCAGAACGCGCAGCGGCAGGCCGCGGTGATCCTGATCTCGGGGCCACTGCTCGACGATTCGATCAAGTGGCTCGGCGGCGAGGAGATCTTCGCCGGCGACATCGTGACGGAAGAGGATTCGACGATCGAGCACAGCAAGAACGAGAAGGCCGCGTGGTTCTTCCTCACCGTGCTCGGCGTGCCAGTGATCGTCCTGGTGCTCGGTCTGACGGGTACCTCGGTCTCGCGGCGAGTCGCGCGACGCCGGAGAGATTCGGAGGGGAAGTCATGAAGAGCGCCCTGATTCACGGTGTGTTGCTCGCGGTGATGTTGGTCTACGGCTATCGCACGTGGACCCGAGACAAGACGGTCAAGCCGGACCTCGGCTCGGTCGTGCTGTGGAACAAGACGGAAACGGAGCTCGCCTCGATCGAGCTCAAGAGCGAGAAGAAGACGGTCCGCCTCGAGCGCAAGACCGACGGCAAGGGCGAGTACTGGTGGGGCACGGAGACGTCCATCGAGAAGAAGCCGAAGCCAAAGCCGCCCGAGAAGAAGCCGGAAGCTCCGGCCACGGGCTCGGGCAGCGCGGGCTCGGGCAGCGCCGGCTCGGCCAGCGCGGGTTCGGGCAGCGGTTCCGGTAGCGCCGTCGCGGCCGGTTCGGGCAGCGCGGGCTCGGGCTCGCAGGTCGCCGTGGGCTCGGGCTCGGGCAGCGCGAGGGCCGGTAGCGGCAGCGCGGGCTCGGGCTCGCAGGTCGCCGTGGGCTCGGGCTCGGGCAGCGCGAAGGCTGGTAGCGGGAGCGCGGGCTCGCAGGTCGCTGTGGGCTCGGGCTCCGCCGGCTCGGGCTCCGCCGGCTCCGGAAGTGCGGCCAAGCCGCCGCCGCCGCCGGTCGAGATGGTCGAGACCACCAAGCATCGCGAGTTCCCGCTCGGCGATGGCGGAGAGAAGCTGATCGCGACGTACACCGAGGCGCGCGCGCTCGGCGAGTTCAGCACGCCGACGCCGGATCAGCTGGTCGACTACAAGCTCGCGACCACCGCGCAGCTCGATTCGAAGCTGTCTGAGGTCAAGAAGGAGCTCGAGCAGATCAAGGCAAACGATCTGGCCGAGAAGGAGCAGGAGAAGGACGAGCCGAAGGATCCGAAGGACAAGAAGAAGAAGAAGGACGACAAGAAGCCCGAGCTGAACAAGAAGATCAAAGAGCTCGAGGATCTGAAGAAGGCCACCGACGGCAAGGTGCGCACGACGCTGACCGTGACGTTCAAGGACGGCTCGAACCGCGTGTTCTGGATCGGTGGTTCGGTGTTCGGCGGCAGCGGCGATCGCTACGTGCTCGATACCCAGAGCAACACGGCGTTCGTCCTCAAGAAGGACATGGTCTCCGGCCTCGAGGTCGGCGAGTCGAGCTTGCAGCTGACCGATCCGCGCGGCTTCGATGCGACGAAGATCGAGCAGGTCGAGATCGACTGGAACGGCCGCAAGAAGCTCGCGAAGCGGACGCAGACGGCGGACGCCAGCGACAAGCAGGTCAAGACCTGGACCGACGCCGACACCGGCAAGGCGAACCAGTCGATGGCGACGTTCATCGACAACGTCAACAACCTGCGTCCGACCGAGTACGCGAAGGACGTCAAGGTCGACACGCTCGCCCCGCTGTTCAAGATCGAGTATCGCGACGCGTCGAACGGCAAGCTCGGCACGCTCTCGCTCTACAAGATCGAGAAGCCGCCGCTGATCCCCGAGGGCAGCGACTTCGACCCGGCAAATCCGCCCAAGGGCGAGATCGAGTACTACGTGCTGACCGAGCGCACGCGCGTGCCTGCGCTGGTCCGCCGCGATCCCGCGAAGAAGTCCGAGGATGACCTCCCGATCGTGTTCGGCGACAAGGCCGCGCCTGCCGCGCCCACGAAGCCGGGCCCGCCGGGTGCGCCGAGTCCGTTCGGCAACGTGCCGATCAAGGGTGGCCCGAAGCCGCCGCTCGGTGGCGCTGCCCCCGACCCACACGGTCACTGAAGCCGTCCCGCTCGGGCAAACCCTGATCGGGCCGGCCGTGGGTCGTGGTCGTTCCGTGCTGGCCGATTGGCTGGCATGGAATACGATCAGGTCTTCGAGCGGTCGAAGACCCTGGAGGAGCTGAAATGAACGTTCTCCGTCAACTCGCCGTTGTGGCCGTCCTGGTCGGCCTCGGCACTGCTGCGAACGCTGCACCGAACCCGACGACGCTCACCGATGCGTCGATTCCCGACATCGCCGAGCGTGTCGTCGATAGTGTCGTCAACATCTCGGTCGCTCAGGCCGTGCGTGGTGGACCAGCCTCGACCGACCCCTGGTACACCGATCCCGATTCACCCGGGTACGGCAGCAAGCCGCGCCGTCAGGGCAGCAAGGGCTCGGGTGTGATCGTCACCGCACAGGGCCGCATCCTGACCAACGCGCACGTCGTCAACGGCGCCGACGAGATCATCGTCACGTTGCATGACGGCACCGAGATGGGCGCGAAGATCGTCGGCATCGATCCGAAGGCCGACCTCGCCGTGATCCAGCTCAAGGGCAACGTGCCCGCGCTCAAGCCGCTGCCGTTTGGTGACTCGAACACGCTGCGGCTCGGCGAGGTGGTGCTCGCGATCGGCGACCCGTTCGGCGTCGGCAAGAGCGTGACCATGGGCATCGTCTCGGCCAAGGGCCGCGGCAACATGGGGATCGAGGAGTACGAGGACTTCATCCAGACCGATGCCGCGATCAACCCGGGCAACTCCGGCGGAGCCCTGGTCAACCTGCGCGGTGAGCTGGTCGGGGTCAACACCGCGATCGCCTCGAAGAGCGGCGGCTATGCCGGCATCGGGTTCGCGATCCCGACGAGCATGGCGAAGCCGATCATGGAGATGTTGATCCGCGACGGCAAGGTCGTGCGCGGCTACCTCGGCGTCAACATCGTCACCGTGACCGCGGCGCTGGCGACGGAGAACAAGCTCGGCGCGGCGCGCGGTGCGGCGGTCGCGAGCATCCAGGACGGCAGCCCGGCGGCGAAGGCAGGGCTCGTCGAGGGCGACGTGATCACCGCGATCAACGGCACCGACATCCGGTCGAGCGACGTGCTGCGAAACACGATCGCGATGATCAAGCCGGGCACGACGATCGAGCTGGTCGTCTATCCGAAGTCGGCGCAGAAGAAGATCGTCAAGGCGAAGCTCGGCGAGCTGCCCGAGACGCCGCGCCGCTGAGCCAGATGTCCGGAGCGCGGACGTCAGAGGGTCGTGCGAGGATGTCCGGGTGTCAGCCGAATCGCTCGTGCTCGTCCTCGCGGGTGCGCTGATCGCCCTGCTGCTCGCGCGGTGGCTGCGCGGGCTGCGTGGCACCTGGCGCGCGAAGCGGCGTGCGGGTCGCGCGCTCGCGGGTGAGGACGAGGCCGCCGCGCTGCTGCGGAGCGCCGGGTACACGATCGTCGGCAGGCAGGTGCGCACCTGGTGGTCGCCGCTCGTCGACGGCGTGCCTTGCGAGATGGAGGTGCGTGCCGATTATCTGGTCGAGCGCGATGGCGAGGTGCTGGTGGCAGAGGTCAAGACCGGCGAGGTCGCCCCCCGGCTCGAGACCGCGGCCACGCGCCGGCAGCTCCTCGAGTATCACGTCGCGTTCGAGGCGGATGGCGTGCTGCTGGTGTGCCCCGAGCGCGGCGTGATTCAGCGCGTCGACTTCGGGCTGATCCGCAGCCGCACGGCGCACTTGAGTGGATCGCCGGCGGCGACCACGCGCTGAGGATCGTCGAGCGGCTCCTCGCACGCGGCGAGCTCGCCGATCGCACCGGCGCGCGCGGCGCGTGCGATCGCGAGGCGTGCGGGCTCGGCATCCGCGATCTCGGCAGGTGTCGCCGGGCGCAGGGCGAGGTCGGGCACGCTGCGGCCGCCGATCTCGATCACCAAGGCGCCCTTCGGACGGATCACGATCGCGACGCGTGCGCCGGGCGCGGGTTGTGGCAGTGTCGAGCGCACGGCGCGAGCGAGCTTGTCGAGCGGGCTGCGAGCGGTGCGCGTCGCGTAAGGCAGCGAGCCCATCACGACGTTGCCGGCCGGCGACGCGACGTCCTCGCGATCCTCGACGGAGGCGGCCAGCTCGCGGCCCCATGGCGCGCCGACCGCATAGGCGATCAAGGTCGCGTGATCACGGCGCAGCGCGAGCACGTCACCGTCCGCGCGAACCAGATCTCCATCCTCGAGCTCGAGCGTGATCCCGAGCGCGCTGATCACCCACGCGGTGCCGACGCGAGATCCGAGCCGTGGATCGCGACCCACGATCATGTTCGCGAGCTTGCCGAGAAGCTCCTCGCGGCCCTCGAAGCCGCTGCGGCCACCGGCGAGCACGGTGACCCGCGCGATCCGATCCGCACGGAGTGGATGTTCCTCGTCCTCGGTCTCGAGCACGACGCGGAGCGCAGATCCCATCGCCGTCGGGGCGTAGCCGGCACGTTCGAGCAGCCACACCGCACGCTCGTCGGCGATCGCCTCCGCATCGCGACGGTGGACGAAGCCTTCGTCGGGCGGGCGCCCGAACAGCGAGACCACGCCGTGGCGTCCCTCGACGTGCGCGAGCTCGTGCGCGATCACGCCGGCGAGCTCGGCCTCGGAGGAGAGCTTCTCGAGCGTGCGGCGCGCGATCACGATCCGGCGGCCAGAGGTCGCGTAGGTCTCGTCGCGATCGGCGATCAGCACGCGCGGCGGCGCACCGAGGAGCGAGTGGTGTGCGACGCGATCGGCGACGCCCTGGACGTAGCGGCGAAGCTCGCGGTCCTGATAGATATCGAGCTCGGCAGCCGCGAGGTCGCGCTCTGCCATCCAGCCGAGACAGCCCTCGGCATCGCGCACGATGCACGGCTTCGGCACGTCCGCGCCGAGGTAGCGCGGCTTCGAGCAGCCGGCGATCACGAGCAGGAGGGCCAGCTTCACGGGCCGGCCTCGAGCACGGCCTCGAGCTCGATCACCCCGCGGTCGATCGAGATCGTCGTTCGCAAGTCGACCCAGCGGTCGAGCTTGCGGCGGGCGCGCTCGATGCCGGTGCGGATCGCGGTGCCGTCGTACCAGGCGCCTGGCTCGATTTGGATCTCGTCGAGCACCGCGGCACGCGCCCCGGCACCGGCACCGCGGGCACGGATCGCGGAGACCCGGAAGCGCGGTCCGGGATCGATCGGGATCGTGAGGGCGACGGAGTCGTCGCCGTAGCGCGCGATCGGCGTCGCGATCTTCACCTCGAGCCAGCCGGCATCGCGGTAGCGCTCCTGCAGCTTGGTCAGCGCGCGCTGCAGGCGGTACTCGACGTAGACGCCGCCGATCGTGTTCACGGTGCCGAGCGCGTCCTCGAGCGCGGCGAGCCGTTCGCGTACGGGAAGATCGTTGACCCACTCGAGTCCGTCGGCGGTCGGGAAGTCGATCGTCGCGATCTTGAACTTCGGTCCAAGCGTGACGGCGACGTCGAGGTCGGTGAAGCAACCCGGCTTGCGACTGATCGCGATCGTGGCGCGCGCGTAGCCCGCGGCCTGCAGGCGCTCGGTCGCGACGACGACGATCCGCTCGGTGCGGGCGTGGTCATCGATCGTGCCCTCGAGCACCGCGATCCCCGCGACGTGGGGGATCGGTGCGCCCGTGATCGAGACCTTCCCGACGCGCATGATCGAGCACGGCGCCGCCACGGCCGGGCGCACGGGGGGACGATCGCTGGTCCGGCCACAGCTGATGACGCCGAGCCAGATCACGTAGGCCATGAGGCCGAGCCGCATGACCACCGTGGGAGCAAGCCGTGCACCACGCCCAAGTCCGCGAACCTGCTGGAGGGATCGGCTGCCGCCTGTAACCCGCGGCGTGCAGCAGGACCCTCAGGCTAGAAAACTTGCCGCTGGGGGGAGGTGCGCCGAGGCTCGGGGAGGTGAGCTTCGTCCACTGCCCCGATTGCCAGCGCGCGTACAACCTGGTTGGCTCGCCCGCGTGCCCGCACTGCGGGCTGCGCGCAGGAGCACCAGCCGATCCGACCGAGGACATCCTGGTCGCCGCGGAGCAGCTCGCTCGTGCGATCGCACGGGCGACGCCGGCGCAGCTCGCGGCCGCGGAGCTCACGCTGATCACGCGATCGACGCAGCTCGCGTTGCCCTCACCGGATCGTCGAGACTTCTCGGCGCCTCCGGCGATGCTGCGTGCGGTGCGCACGGCGCTGCTGCCGCCAGGTGAGCCCGAGCAGAAGGCGTCGCTGCGCGATCGGATCACGCTCGTGGCGTCGTCGATCCTCGAGCGGCTGCCATCACCGCAGCGGGTCGTGCGCCGCGCGAGCGGGTGGACGAATCGCGCGCGTTCGATCTTCGCGACGTTCTAGGGTGCGCGGTGTTCGACGGCATCGCGTCGAAGAGCCCCGTCACCGTGTCCCTACCGTCGCCGGCACCCGAGCTCGCGCGCAGCACGTTCGTGGTCGCCGATGCGGGCGGCATCCGGTTGGTGCTGTCGACCGAGAACTGGAAGTCGACGGCGTTGCCAGATCTGCGCGTCAACGAACGTGCTTGGGCAAGCCGCAGACCGCCGCGTGTCGTAGCTCCCCCCGGCTCGAACCTCAGAGCGAGCAGTAGCTGGGGAACCCCGCAGGCAGCGCGCCGACGTACGGCGAGGGCCACGCCCCGTACGGGTTGTCGGCGAAGAACGTCGCGATGCTCGGTGCGGCGTCGAGCGGGATGTCGTGACCCTTGCCGTGGTCGCAGATCGCCGCGAAGTGACCGCTCGCCTCGAGGGTCGCGCGGTAGGTCTCGCTCGCTGCCTGGAAGTCGACGCCGAACACGTTGTCGGAGACGCCGCCCTCGAAGATCAGCGCCGCGAACTTGTTCGTCGGGTCCGCGATCGTCGGCGCGAAGCCGGCAGGCATGCCGCCCGAGAACGTCGCCACGCTCGCGATGTAGTTCGAGCGCAGGAAGCTGAATGCGGTGGTCTGCAGGCCACCCGCGCTCATGCCGATGCTGTGGATGCGCGCGGCATCGATGTTGTCCGCGAGGCAACCGACGATCTCGTCCGCGATCAGGAAGTCGTCCCGCTTCGCGCTCTGGTTGACGATGAACCACTCGAACATCCCCGCCGCCGGGTCCGCCGCGGGCGCCGCGATGATCCCGCCGCGCTGGAGGATCGCGGCCTGGGTCGCACCGAACGAGTACTCGGCCTCGGCCGGCGCGCTCCCGGTGGCGTGCCAGTACAGGATCAGCTCGCCGGCGCCGATCGCCGCGGGATCGAACGCGAGATCGACGGCGCGCGGCGGAACGCCAGCGGGCGCGAACGTGACCGTGCCGTTGACGAGCGCGGGGCAGGTGCCGGTCGGCGTGGGCAGCGTGGGCTTCGCACCCGGTAGTGGATCGCCGGGACCCGGACCTGGACCTGGATCCGGATCGGTAGACGCGCAGGCAACGAGCAGGATCAGACCAAGCGGGCTACGCATGGGCGGATCAGACCATCTCCACCGCCCTGCCGACCATGACCGCGTTTGGCCATCGCGATGACCGGGCCGGCCACTACGAGGTCGGGGCCTTTCCGGTCCAGCGCTTGTAGGCGCGCGAGAACGCGCTTGGCTCGGAGAACCCGAGCTCGAAGGCCACCTCTTTCACGGTCTTGCCGCCCGCCAGCAGCTGGTCGGCGCGCTCGCGCTGGCCGTCGTCGACCAGCGCCCGCAGCGTCGTGCCGTGCTGCGCGAGCTGCCGTCGCAACGTGCGCTCGCTGACGCCCAGCTGCTTCGCGATCGCCGCGGGCGAGCCGGTTGCGACCCGCCGGACGCGATCGAGGAACGTGGTCGCCGGGGCATCCGCGGTCAGCTGCGCGATCTTCGCCTCGAGCGCGGCGCTCGTGATCGGATCCGCGCTCACCAGCGGGAGCTCGAGCTGGGACACCGCCATCTCGATCGCATCGAACGGCGCGCCGAACGCGACCTCGACGCCGAACACCTCGCGATACGCGGCGCTCGGCTCGCCGGCGTGGGCGAACCGCACCGCATGCAGCGCGAACCTCCCCTCGGTCGCCGCGCGTGCGCGCAGCGTCATCGACGCGAACGGGAACTCGGTCAGGATGCGGCCGCGCGGGATGCCATCTACTGGGACCTGGCGGAGCGTCGCGATGCCGTCGCGGGTCTCCAGGACCAGCGTCGTTCGCCGCGTGACCATGGAATAGAACTTCACCGCGCGCTCGAGTGCATCGCGCATCGTCCCCGACAACCAGATCAGGTGGCCGAACAACCCGAGCGGCCGCGCCGACGCCTGCTTCGCGAGCGCCAGCGAGAACGCCGGATCACCGCGCTCCGTCGCGATCTCCCCGAGCAACCGATCGACCTCGGCCGCCGCGACGTACGTGTTCGGCGCCATCTGCTCGTCGATCCGGAGCGCCGCGAGAAACGCACGGCCATCCACCCCGAGCTGACTCAGGAGGTCTGCCATCGGCCGTAACAGCGCGACCGAGATACCGTGGGTGGCGTCCACCGACGGCGAGCATACGCGTTACGCCTGATCTCATTCCACCGTCAGTCCGGGCCGTGATCTACCGCCAGGATTAGACGTTCCTGGAGATCGTGGTAGAGCGGGTGGATGAACCGGTGTCTTCTGACGGTCGCGCTCCTCGCAGGTTGCCAGCATCGCGACAACGAGGTGCGAGAGCCACCAGCGGTTGCCACGCAACCCGCGGCCGAGCCTGCGGCGGATGGCATCTCCGGACGCGTGGTCGAGACGATGGATGCGTCGACGTACACGTACGCGCGGCTGGAGAGCCAGGGCGGCGAGATCTGGGTGGCCGGCCCGAAGACGCAGCTCGCGGTGGGAACGCGGCTGACGAGACTCGAGGGTCAGCTGATGACGGACTTCCACAGCAACACGCTCGATCGCACGTTCGGCAAGATCTACTTCGTCACCGCATTCGGACCCCGAGCGGCAACGCCGGCGGCGGCGCCGGCGGCTCCGGCGGATGCGAAGAGTGAAGGGATCACCGGGACCATCGTGCAGACGATGGATGCCGGCGGGTACACCTATGCCGAGCTCGATCAGAATGGAGCGAAGGTGTGGATCGCCGGACCGACGACCAAGGTCGCGGTCGGCACGAAGCTCGCCAAGATGACCGGCACGCTGATGACCGACTTCCACAGCAGCACGTTGAACCGCACGTTCGATCGCATCTACTTCGTCGGCAGCATCGCGAACTGAGATCAGACGCAGGCTGTCTCCTGGCGTCGCGGTCGATCGATCGGGACACTGGTGGCGGCTCGGCTAGCTACGTCGTCACCCGCCTGAAATCGCCCCTTTCGAGAGGGTGCGACAGCGGTTTCGGGGTCATCGATCCCCAGCGATCGGGCCACGGGCGGCGAACTTGAACGAGCTGGCGCGATCGCATGTGGCGTGGGGGCTGCACGAGGGTGGTGCATGGGGAAACGAGTCATCCGGGCCACCGGAAAGGTTCAACTTGGGGATTTCTCGTCGGGCGCTCGCCTCGGGGACTACGTCATCGATCACGAGCTACCGGCGACGGGGACGGGCATCGTGTACGCGGCGCACCACGTCACCATCGCGGAGCGGCGGGTGACGCTCCGCATCGCACCAGTCGCTACGCCACTCGAAGACGTCGCGTTCCATCTCGAAGAGCTCGGTCACCCGGGCACGCCGCGCATCTTCGCCACCGGCGCGCTGCCGGATCACCGGCGGTGGGTGGCGGTGGAGCACATCGTGGGCTCGACGGTCGCGGATGTGATCGCGCATCGGACGATGTCGAATCTCGAGTGTCTCGCGCTGTTGCGCGATGTCAGCGACCTGCTCGCGCGCGCCCACGAGAAGGGCATCGTGCACGGCAATATCCGTCCAGACAACATCGTGGTGCCCGACGACCGGCGCACCACGATCTGTCTCAGCGGCTGGGAAGGCGCGCGCTTCGAGACCTCGACCGACCCCTCACCTCTCGTGCGCGGCAGCGACTACACGGCACCCGAGCAGCTGCGTGGCGTCGACGACGCGCGCACCGACGTCTACGCGCTCGGCGTGATCATTCACCGCGCGCTTCACGGTGTGCTGCCACACGAACGTTCACGGCGGGGCACATCGCTGATCGAGACCTTGATCGATCAGATGCTGTGCGGCCGGCCCGATCTGCGGCCCAGCGCGGCACGCGTTCGCGCAGCGGTCGCATACTTATGCACGACAAGCCAGATCGACAAGCGCCAGTCGTGGATCGTCCCGACCGTCGCGCTCAACCTCGACCTGCTCGAGGAACAGACCGAGATCTGCGATGCCGACGCGCTCCTGCCCAGCGTCGACTAAGCGAAGTTCTTGTTCGCGAAGTCCCAGTTCACCAGGTTCCACCAGGCTTCGATGAACTTCGGGCGCGCATTGCGATAGTCGACGTAGTACGCGTGCTCCCAGACGTCGATCGTCAGGACGCAGGTCTTGCCGACCGCGAACGGCGTCTCGGCATTCGCCGTGGTCTCGATCGCGAGGCCACCGTCGTCGCCCTTGACCAGCCACGCCCAGCCCGAGCCGAACTGACCGGCCGCGGCCTCGGAGAACTTGGTCTTGAAGTCGGCGAACGAGCCAAACGCCTTGTCGATCGCGCCGGCGATCGCACCGGTCGGGTTCCCGCCGGCCTTGGGCGCGAGCGAGCTCCAGAAGAACGTGTGGTTCCAGACCTGCGCCGAGTTGTTGAAGATCTTCTTCTCGGAGGCCTGACCAACCGACGCCTTGACGACTTCCTCGAGGGACATCGAAGCGTACTTGGTACCCTCGGCGAACTTGTTGAGGTTATCGACGTACGCCTTGTGGTGCTTGCCGTAGTGGTAGTCGATGGTCTCGGCCGAGATGGTGGGCGCCAGGGCGTCTTTGGCCCAGGGGAGTTCCGGAAGGGTGAAAGCCATGCCCGTGTTGTAGCCCCGTCGGGCGACGCACGGGAGTCGGGAGCGGAGTAAAGTGCGGTCGTGATCGGGCCAATGCGCCATCTCGGAGCCGGGCTCGCCTACCTGGCGACGGCACGCCGCCAACGGAAGAGCGATCGGCTAACCGCGCAGCAGCTCGCGTGGACGAAGCAGCTCCCCGCGGGCCTGGAACTGACGTGGTTCGGCACGGCGGGATTTCGGCTCGCGTACCAGGGCACGGTGATCTGGATCGATCCGTACGTCACGCGGATGCCGCTGGCGGCGGTGGCGTTGCGGCGCGTCGTGCCGTCGTCGCCGGAGGCGGTCGCGAAGTACATCGATCGCGCGGATGCGGTGCTGGTCGGGCACACGCACTTCGATCACGCGCTGGATGTGCCGGCGATCGCGCGGGCGCATGGCTGCAAGGTGTACGGCTCGACATCGCTGCAAGCACTGATGGGGTTGCACGGGCTGGCGGATCAGACCGTCGTCGTCGAGCCGAAGCGCGACTACGAGGTCGGGGCGTTCAAGTTCCACTTCGTGCCGAGCATCCACAGCAAGCTGCAGCTCGGCCTTGGCATCCCGTACTCGGGCGAGCTGACGTGCGAGCACGTGGAGGGGCTGACCGCGCAGGCGTATCACTGCGGTCAGGTGTGGGGCCTCGCGCTCGAGGTCGCGGGCATTCGCATCTATCACCAGGGCTCGGCGGATCTACTCGAAGCCGAGATCGTCGATCGCAACGTCGACGTGTTCCTGTGCGGCATCTCCGGCCGCCGCTTCACGCCGAAGTATGCCGAGCGGATCCTGCACGCATTGTCGCCGTCGATCGTGGTGCCGACGCACTACGACGACTTCTTCCGCCCGCTCGACCTGCCGTCGCAGTTCTCGTTCAACGTCAACCTCACCGGATTTGCCGACGAGGTGCGCGCGGTGTCGCGCGACATCGTGATCGGCACGCTCGACGTCGGAGTCGCATGAAGCACTGGTTGATGAAGTCCGAGCCCGAGGAGTTCTCGATCGCCGATCTCGCGCGCAAGCGGAGCGAGCCGTGGAGCGGCGTGCGCAGCATGTTCGCGCGGTTTCAGATGCGCAACATGACGGTCGGCGATGCGGTGCTGTTCTATCACTCGAGCTGTCAGCCGCCGGGGGTCGCTGGGCTCGCGACGGTCACCAAGGTCCGCGTCGTCGATGAGACGCAGTTCGATCCGAAGAGCAAGTACTACGACGAGAAGTCGACGCGCGAGAAGCCGAAGTGGGACTGCGTCGAGGTCGAGTACGTGTCGACGCTGCCGAACCTGGTCGTGCTCGAGCGGATCCGTGGGGAGAAGCCGCTCGCCGAGATGGTGCTCCTGCGGCAGGGCAGGCTCAGCGTCCAGCCAGTCAGCGAGGCTGAGTACCAGCACATCGTGGCGCTCGCCGCCACGTCGTGGGAAGCGCCGCCAAAGCCGCCGAAGCCAAAGACCGTCGTGAAGAAGAAGCCTGCGGTGAAGAAGCCGGCGGTGAAACAACCGGCGAAGAGGCACAAGTGACCCTCGACGAGGTTCGCGCGCTGCGCGATGCCGGCCAGCACGAGGAGCATCTGGTCGCTGCGAAGCGTCTGGTCGCCGCGCATCCGAGCGATCCACGCGCGCAGATCGAGGCCGCGTACGGCCACGATCGCAACGGCTTCGAGCGCGAGGCGATCCGGTTCTACGACGAGGCCTACCGGCTCGGTGTGCCGGTGGATCTCCGTCGACGCTTCCTCGTCGGCTATGGCTCGACGCTGCGCAACGTCGGTCGGACCGACGACTCGATCGCGGTGCTCGCACAGGCGGTCGCCGATGATCCGGCCTATCCCGCGTACGCCGCATTCCTCGCGCTCGCGCTGCTCTCGGCCGGTCACGCGAAGACAGGTATGGCGACGCTACTCGGTTGTGCGCTCGCCGCCGCGCGACCCGGCGCGTTCGACGGTTACGAGCGCGCGCTCGGCGAGTACCACCAAGAACTGCTCACGACACCTTGAGCGCGAACGAGACCTGCATCTCCGCCGGCGCCACCGGGTACCTCGCACCCGAGAGCACGTTCTTGATGCACGCCCCGAGCGGCGAGACGTTGAGGTCGGGCGGCTCGAGTGCGATCGTCTTCGCCTTGCCCGCGGTGGTCACCACCATCACGACCTTCGCGTTGCTCGGCGGTAGACCGTGGTCTCGCGTGCACTGCGCGATCCGCGAGCTGTTGGCCTGGATCGTCTCGTCGTAGCTGTTGCGCCTGGCCGGTGGCTTCTCGAGAGCTCGCTTCGGCGTGGCCTTCACCACCACCTCGTCGCTGCCGGACGCGGGCGTGCCCGGCGTGGGAGCCGCGACCTGCTCGGCGATCGGTGGCTGCGCCGGCTCGCTCGTGATGTTGACGATGGCGGGAGGCTGCTGCTGCATCTGCTTCCACACCAGGACCAGCGCGGCACCCGCGATGCCCACCATGGCGATCGCGAGGATCGGCCACAGCAGGCTGCGTCGGCCCGTCTGGTCATCCCGCTTCGCTTCGAGCGGCTTGAGTTGGTAGCCGCTGGTGCTCGAGTCGGCGCCGAACGGCGGCGGTGTGGTGCCCTGGAAATCGCTCGGCGAGCTCGAGCGCAGCTCCTTGGTCGGCAGCTCGGAGACCGTCGAATCGACCGCGGGGAACTCGTCGTCGAGATCGTCCTCGTCGACGGTGGTCGCGTCGTCGTGGTCCTCCGCGATCAGCGGCATCGTCGTGCGGCCCATACCGGGCTCGGCGGGCCTGGTGCGATGGATCGCCGAGGCGACCGCCGAGCTGCGCTTGCCGATCTCCGCCGCGAAGTTGGCGGTGACGAAGTCGCCGATCTCGCCCTGCGTCCACGGTCGCTTGACGGCGCCGAGCGCATCGACGAGCGCGCTCCCGAACTGACGTGCGGTGTCGAACCGGTTCGCGGGATCGCGATCGAGCGCCTTGCCGAGCGTCTCGGCGAGCGCGGCGGGGAGATCCTCGCGATACCGCCGCACGTCGGGGATCGGCTGCTCCAACACCGCGCGGAACGTCAGGTAATCGGTCTTGCGCTGGAACAGGCGGCGCAAGGCGAGCATCTCGTACGTCACCACGCCGAGCGCGAACACGTCGGCGCGTCGATCGATCGCGTGCCCGCGCAGCTGCTCGGGTGCCATGTACGCGTACTTACCCTTGACCGTGCCGGTCTGCGTGGTTGCCGACGCGTCCTTGACCTTCGCGATGCCGAAGTCGAGGACCTTGACGACGCCCGAGTCGGTGAGAAAGACATTCGACGGCGTGACATCGCGATGGACGATGCCGAGCGGCTCGTTGCCGCGATCACGATCGCGCAGCTCGTGCGCGTAGTGAAGCGCATCCGCGGTCTGCTGGATCACACCGACGATGAAGCCGTGGTCGAGCGCGCGCTGTTCCTTGCTGGCCTTGCGGAGGAGTGGCAGGACCGTGATGCCTTCGAGGTACTCCATCACGATGTAGAGCTGGCCATCGGCCTCGCCGAGTTCGTAGACCTGGCAGATGTTCGCGTGCGCCAGCCGCGATGCGAGCCGTGCCTCGGCGATCAACATCGCGCGAAACCGCGCATCGTCGGCGAGGTGCGGGAGGATGCGCTTGACGACGAACAGCTTCTCGAATCCGGCCGCGCCCTCGAGGCGCGCCAGGAAGATCTCGCCCATACCACCGGTCGCGAGTCGCGCGAGGAGCTCGTAACGGCCGAGCCGC